>Ga0335081_10003465_pt1 | contig 24819 bp, 20 predicted proteins | sample Lox_Sample_35_FD_206713 | JGI IMG/M metagenome (GOLD analysis project Ga0335081, IMG submission 206713) | Soil microbial communities from Loxahatchee National Wildlife Refuge, Florida, United States - Lox_Sample_3.5 | ecosystem: Environmental > Terrestrial > Soil > Wetlands | place: USA...
GTACTGCACCGCGTTCTCTGGCTCCATGATGTAATCGCGATCCACGTCTTTGGCCACGCGCTCGATCGGCTGGCCGGTGGCGTCCGCCAGCATGCCGTTCAGAATCTCGCGCATGCGCAGAATTTCGCGGGCGTAAATATCGATATCCGCCGCCTGCCCCGCCAAGCCCTGCATGCTGGGCTGATGGATCATGATGCGCGAATTCGGCAGGCTGAAGCGTTTGCCCTTGGTCCCCTTGGCCAGCAGCACGGCCGCCATGGAGGCCGCCTGGCCCACGCAGATGGTGACGATGTCGGGCCGGATGAAAGCCATGGTGTCCAAAATGGCTAACCCGGCAGTTATGGAGCCGCCCGGAGAATTGATATAGATCGAGATATCCTTCTCCGGATCCTCGGCCTCCAGGAAAAGCAGTTGGGCGATGATCAGATTGGCAACCTGGTCGTCAATCGGAGTGCCCAGGAAAATGATGTTCTCTTTCAACAGCCGGGAATAGATGTCGTACGCGCGTTCCCCTCTGGAAGTCTGTTCGACAACCATAGGGACAAGGACTGATTGCCCCATCGTGCCTCCGCTTTGAATTGTACCTTATGCCCGCTTGGCGACTGCGCGGCGGCTCTTGCGCTGCTTGGCTGCGGCGAGATTTTTCTTCTTCATCTCGAGCGCCTTAGCCAGATCCGCAATGGTGTTTTTACCCAGATAATCCATAATCCGCGAACGCAGGTTAACCCAGCTATCGTGCATCGAGCAGGGCATGTCGTCGGAGCATTCCGCAAGTCCGCTGGCACACTGCTGGTAGGGTGCCAGGCCATCCAGTGCTTCCACAATATCCAGCAGCCGGACGTCGCCGGGATCGATCCGCAGGGCGAACCCGCCGGTCGGTCCTTTGCTGGAACGCAGCAGCCCCTTGCGCGCGAGTTGTTGCAGGATTTTCGCCAGGAAGTGGGCCGGAATGTCTTCTTGTTCCGCGATATTCTTCACCATCGCGTACTTACCTTCGGGCACCTGCGCCAGGTGTACAAAAGCGCGAATGGCGTATTCGGCCGATCGAGAGTAAATCATCAATTCCCCCGTAATTCGGAGTAACGTTACTCCGTTATCTTAAAATGAACTGGCGTCAGGTGCAAGTGATGATTGCGAAACAAAGGTTTAGAGGTACCGGGAGGAGACGCCGCGGCCGAGATCAGTAAGGCATTTAGCCGAGTTCCACTCCGATTTCGGCGGAACTACGGTTCCATCTCGAAAGCGGTGGATTGCGTGGCCACCCGGTGCTTTTCCACACTTTCTCCGTCGGAGACAATCACTTGCCCTCATAGACGGGCTGGCCGTCCCGGTACAGGCGTCGGCTCTCAGATCGTTCACCGGGTTCCCCTGCCGATCGGTTACCACCGCGTCCATCTGCACGAGGTTAACGTTTACATGGATCACGTTTTCGGCTTTTCGCCCGCCGGCCGATTCGACAAAGAGAATGAGAAATCGCGGCATAATTAGCTTCTAGCTTGTTTCAATTGTGACATCTCTCATCGCCAAGCTGCCCGCGGGCGCGCGCGTTCTTGATTTAGGCGCGGGCGCCGGAAGCTTTTCCAGCGCGCGCGAAGATGTTGCGGTCGTCCGCGTGGATCTGAGTCCGCCTCCGGCGCGGCGCGCGGGCCACTATGTCGCGGCCGATTCCGCCCTGCTGCCCTTCCGCAACGGAGCATTCGACCTGATCGTCAGCAACCATAGTTTGGAACACTTTCCCCGCCTGGAAGTCTCGGTGAGCGAGATGGGGCGGGTGTTGAAGCCGGGCGGAGCGCTATACGTTGCCGTGCCCGACGCCACCACCCTCACCGACCGCATCTACCGCTGGCTGGGACGCGGCGGAGGCCACGTCAACCCATTTCGCCAGCCGCGGGAAGTGGCCGCGCTGGTGGAACGGCTGGCGGGCGTGAAGCTCCGCGCCACCCAGGAACTGTCGAGCGGCCTTTCCTTCCTCAACGCGCACAACTTTACGGCGCCGCCCCCGCGCAAGATCGCCCTGTTCGCGTTCGGCAACGAACGCTTTCTGGCGGCACTGCTCTGGTTGCTGCGCGCCGTCGACCGCGCTTGCGGCACGCGCTTCGGCATGTACGGCTGGTCGTTCTATTTCGGCAGCGCTGAGCCGCCGGAAAACGAAGAGATCTGGCGGAACGTGTGCGTGCGTTGCGGTGCGGCGCACCCGGAAGATTACCTGCGCGCTCATGCGACCGGCTGGCGCCGCGCATTGGGCATCGAGAGCTACCGCTGTCCGGCATGCGGGGGATTCAACCTGCTGAGTGGCGGGTAGCGCATGACCGCTTGTGGTACCGTGCGCTGGAAGCCTGGGGAGCGGTCGAACGGCGCGCAGTCAGGGGGTGCTGGCCGAATTCCACCAAACCGGCCGAAAATGGCCGCCCGAGCGCGAAATTCTTGCCCGATTTTAATCGAACTGGCCAAATAGATTTAATTTCCGGCGTGTTAAATAGAAGTGTAGGAGCGGTGACTTATGCGTAAAGCATCTTCGATGGCATTACTTCTGTCGGCACTGGCGGTATCCGCCTGGGCGGATGCCGGCGATCCACCCTCCCGCGTGGCTCGGCTGAACCTGCTGCTGGGGCCGGTATCGTTCCGGCCGGGAAGCATCGAGGATTGGGCTCCGGCGACACTGAATTATCCCCTCACCATCGGCGACCACCTTTGGACCGAAGCGGGCTCCAAGGCAGAGTTGCACGTGGGATCGACGGCCATCCGCATGGATGGCCAGACGGCGCTCGCGGTCTTGAACCTGGACGACCGCATCGTGCAGTTGAGCGTGACCGGCGGCGCCATCGACGTTCACATCCGCTACCTGGGCGAGAACGAAAGCTTCGAAGTGGACACGCCCAACGTGGCCATTTCGCTGCTGCGGCCGGGCGACTACCGCATCAACGCGGATGGCGACCAGAATACGACCTTCGCAGTGGTGCGGGCCGGGGAAGCGGAAGTAACCGGCGGTGGAGCGGCTTTCCCCATCCGCGCAGACGAAGGCGCGCAAATCACCGGCACCGACTCCGTGCAGCAGCAAATGGGCCCGGCGCCTCCGCCGGACGGGTTCGATCAATGGGCAATGGATCGCGACCGCCGCGAAGCCTCCATCGTGGCGGCGCGCTATGTGCCGCGCGAGATGATCGGCTACGAGGATCTGGACCAGTATGGGGTATGGCGCAACGTTCCGCCTTACGGCTGGGTTTGGATACCGACCGGTGTGGCGCCTGGTTGGGCGCCCTACCGCTTCGGGCACTGGGCTTGGGTGGACCCGTGGGGCTGGACGTGGATCGACGATGCTCCCTGGGGCTTCGCTCCCTTCCACTACGGGCGCTGGGCCTTCGCGGCTGGTATGTGGGTATGGGCCCCCGGACGGATCGTGGTGGGTGTGCGGCCGGTGTACGCGCCGGCGCTGGTGGCGTTCGTAGGCGGTCCTCGCTTCGGCGTGGCGGTGGGGCTGGGCGGCGGCGTGGGCGTGGCGGCCTGGTTCCCCCTGGGGCCCGGTGAAGTCTACCGGCCCGCGTATCACGTGAGCGCCGTTTATGTCCAGAACGTGAATATCGTGCACGTCAGCAACGTCACCGTGATCGACAACGTCACGAGCGTGCATTACGTGAACCAGACTGTGGTGGGCGCGGTGACGGTGGTGCCTCACGCGGCGTTTGCCGCCGGCCGGCCGGTGGCTGTGGCGGCAGTGGCCGTGCGCCCGGGCGTCATGGCGCAAGCTGAGATTGTGGAGTCGGCGCGGGTGGTGCCCACGCGGGAAGCGGTGCTCGGGCATGGCGGGGCAGTGGTGGTCGTGCATGCGCCGCCGGCCCGGTTTGTGGAGCGCACCGTAGTGGCGCGCAATGCGCCTCCGCCTCCCCCGGTTGCCTTCGCGGCCAAAGAGCAGGCGCTGCGTGCCAACGGGGGCCGGCCGCTCGATCCGGCGGCCGAGAATAGCTTCCGCTCGCAGGCCGCGCCGCATCCCTTGGTTCGCAATGTGGTGGGCGCAAATGGCACACCCGCCGGCGGTTCGGGGGGCGGCGGTCCTCGACCCGGATTCGGCGGACCGCGTCCCGGCACCGAGGGAGCGCCCTCTGGGCCGCCGGCGCGTAACGATCGCCCGCCCAGCGCACGGCCCTACAACCAGACTTCGAACCCGCCGGCAAACCAGCCCGCGGTGCAGCCGCGTCCGCCAGTGAATAACCCGACACCCGCGGAGCGTACGGAAGCGCCGCCGCGCAATGCGGAAACGCCGCACCAGGAAAGCGCTCCACGAAGCCGTGAGAACGAACGCCAGAGCAAGCAGACGCGCAAGGACACGAAGAAAACGGAAAAACAGTAGCTCGCAGAGCACTGCTCTGACGGTCGTGGCTCTGATCGGAGCCGCGACCGTAAGGGAGCGGTTAGCTCAACTCGCGGCCAGCAATTTCAAATACAAATACACTACCGGCAGCGTGAACAGCGTGCTGTCCACGCGATCGAAGAAGCCGCCATGGCCGGGCAGGATGGAGCCGCTGTCTTTCACACCGGCGCCGCGCTTAATCCCCGATTCCACCAGGTCGCCAAGCTGCCCGGCCACGTTCGCCACAGCGGTGAGCACGGCGGCCCGTACAATCGGAACGCCCACGAAATACACCAGGTAAGCGCCCGCCAGCAACAACGCTGTGGCTACCGAAGCGGCCGCGCCTTCCCACGATTTTTTGGGGCTGATGCGTTCCGCCAGACGGTGGCGCCCGAACCGGCGGCCGATGTAGTAAGCGCCGATATCGCCGGTCCAGCTTACCAGCAGCGCGTACATCAGCCAGTGAGGGCTTTCGGCGCGCAGCGGAATGGCACACCACCAGGCGCCGAAAATATAGAACACACCCAAAGTCAGGACTACCAGGCGCGGCATCTGCGCCAGCCGGGCGGCTTGCTTGAACAGCACGAATGCCGCCGTCAGCGGCAGCACGATCAACCACCAGTTGCCGTAGGCCGTCAGCAGCAGCAGCAAGCCGGCGGCCTGGCTGAGAAGGCTCTGCCAGGAAAGATCGCCGCCCCCACCTCCCAGCGTAATGGTGCGGCATTCACGCCACGTCAGGCAAGCTGAGGCGGCCAACACCGCCAGAAACACGCGGTAGTCGGCCCACAGCACTACATAGCAGACAATGGGGATGAGAGCGGCGGCGGTCAGAACGCGCTTCATGACTAGCGCAGCGCTTCGATGAGGTCGTCACCTGCGGGCAGGGGTTTCGGCACGGCGACGCCATTAACGGGCACGGCGCTCAGCCCGCCATAGCGTCGGTCGCGCTTCTGGTATTCGAGAACCGCTTGCAGGAGATCGGTGCGTGTGAAATCGGGCCAGAGGGTATGGGTGACGTAGAGTTCCGCGTAAGCGATCTGCCACAGCAGAAAGTTGCTGATGCGCATTTCTCCCGACGTGCGGATGAGCAGGTCGGGGTCGGGGCAATCGGCCGTGTAGAGGTTGGTGGCGATCAGGTCCTCGTCCAGCTTGAGCGTCTGAATGCTGCCGTCCAGCCGCGCCATGTCCAGCGCGGCATTCACCGCGTCCACGATCTCCGCGCGCCCTCCGTAATTGATGGCGAGGTTCACCAGCAGGCCGCGATTGGCGGAGGTGGCTTCCACCGCCGATTCCAGTTCGCGCCGCACTTGCGGCGGTAGTGCGTCCAGGCGTCCGATGGCTTGCAGCCGGATGTCGTTCTTCTGCAGGTCGGGCAGCTCCTGGCGCAGATAGTAGCGCAGCAGCCGCCAAAGCGTTTCCACTTCGTGACGCGGGCGCTTCCAGTTTTCCACCGAGAAGGCATACAGCGTCAGCACCTTCACGCCCAGCCGCGCGCAAACTTCCACCGTGGAGCGCACAGGTCCGATGCCGGCGCGGTGTCCAGCGACGCGCGGCAAACGCCGGCGGCCCGCCCAACGGCCGTTGCCGTCCATGATGATTGCGATGTGTTCCGGCAGGCGGGTGGGATCGAGAGCCTGAGCAAGTTCCCAATCTCCATCTCCGGGCCGGAGCACTTCCAAAAGGGCCTTCATGAAGCGAATCCCTATGGTACAACAACGGGGACTTAGGAGCTAGAAGTCAGCCGAAAGCCCGATGCGTTATTCTGTCTTCTGACTCCCGAATTCTGGCATAAGTCTATGGCCCTGGTGGTGTCCATCCTGCTCCTGCCGGTTCTGCTGGCCCTCTGCGGCTTCGCGCCGGGATTTTACATGCTGCGGCGGTTGCGCTGGCGCCCCATGGAAAAGCTGTGCGGGTCGGTGGGGCTCTCCCTGGCGTTGATCTATCTGGCATCCTTGGTTATCTTTTGGCTCGAGCCCTCCGACGGCCGCATCCATCCCTTGCCCTATGCCGCCGTAACGTTGGCCTGCGCCATACTGGCAGTGGCAGCACGTAAGGATGTAGCGCGGCTGTGGCACGCGCCCGCGGTGCGGCGGGCAGTCTATGGGTACGCGTTTCTGTTTGCCTGGACGCTGGCCATGCTCGCTGGAATTCGTACTTATTCCGGCGCGTCCTGGACCAGCGACTGGCTGGAACATTTTCAGCGCAGCCTGTATTTCCTCTACCGCTTCCCGGCCGGCACCGGCATTATGGGGCATTATGCGCTGCCCGCCCGGCCGCCCATGATGAACGTGGTGGCCGCTTTCTTTCTGGCGCAAACCGGCGACCGCTTCGAAAATCTTCAGGTGATCTTCGCCTTCCTGAACCTGCTGCCGTTTCTGGCGTGCTGCCAGTTGCTGCCGCGTCTGGCCGGCCACCGCCGGGCGCGCGTCCTGCCGCTGGTGGTTTTGTTCGCCCTCAATCCGGCGGTGATGGAGGCGGCCACTTATACCTGGACGAAAGCTTTTGCCGCCTTCTACATTCTGGTGGCGGTCCATTTCTATCTGGCGGCGTGGCGAAGACAGGATAGCCCGCGCATGGCCGCCGCGTTTCTGGCGCTGGCGGCGGGAACGCTGGTTCACTATTCGGCGGGGCCGTACGTAGTGTTCTTCGCGCTGCATTACCTGCTCGCGGTGTTCTGGCGGCGGCCCGCGAAATGGCGCGAGGCAGCGGCCATCGCCGCGCTGTGCGGCCTGTTTCTGGCTACCTGGTTCGGATGGTCCATTCGCACCTTTGGCGCCCGCGAAACTTTCGCTTCCAACACCAGCGTGACCACCAGCCAGCAGTATGCCGGCCATAACCTGGAAAAAATTGCGGGCAACCTTGCGGATACAATAGTGCCGGCGGCGCTTCGCGATCCCGGCCTGATGGACGCCTTTCAGCAGCCGAACCGGCTGGGCAAGCTGCGCGACGACTTTTTCATCTCCTATCAAACCAATCTCCTGCTCATGATGGGGCTGGCCGGCGGGCTGGTGGCCGCATGGTTGTACTGGCGGGCTTTGCGCAGCCCGCGACCCACCGCGCCCAACCGCTGGTTTTGGGCCGCTCTGGTTCCGTTCTGCTTCGTGCTCGGGGTAGCGTCGACCGGCGAGCGCGACTACTTCGGGCTGGCTCATCTGACGCTGTTGCCCATCGCCTTTCTGGGCCTGACGCTGGTGGCGGGAGCCATGCTGTCGCGGCGGCTGCTGGCCGCGGTGGTGCTGTGCGGCTGCGCCCTGGATTTCGCGGCCGGCGTGTGGTTGCAGGTGCACATCGAAGGTATGGAGAATAGGCCTTCGCAGACTCTCTTTCGCGGCGTGGAGTTTCGCGGCGCGGGAGCCTCGGTCGGCGCCCCGGGGCCTGACTCGCTGTCTCAGTCAGCGTGGACCAACTGGTTTCAGAAGCACGAATATCAGATGGCCGGCCAGTGGCTGGCGGCCATGCGGGAGCGCGGCAGCCGGGATGCCGGTTTCGCCGCGCGCGCCCGCAGCGTCACCGCGACTCTGGCGGCCTGGAAGGATGAGGACCAGCTCTTGTGGCACGGCTGGTTTTCGCGTCACGGCGGCGGTGTGACGTACCTGGGCGACCACTTTGGGGGATCCGGCAGTGCGGCCGTGGAGTGGCTGCTCGTGGCCGGAATGTTGGGAATGATGGCTGCGATGGTCCGGGAGTTCCAACGCCACGGCCCGAAGGCTGCTCCGGTGCGCGGTCCGGCTTTACCCCCGGCCGTACCGATCCCACGAGAGCGCAGGACCGCGCGCAGCCGCGGCAAACGGCCGGTAGCCGGTGGGCGCTCGCGTTAACCCTACCATTTGGATGAAAACAAACCGATAAGCCGACACCTTTGGGCATTGGTTTGCATCTGATTGGTGTGGGGGGATTACGGTGAATTCTTGGTCCCAGGGCGGGAAACGGCTTTGCCATTGGCTCCGCGAAGGGGTTTCGGTGGAAACATTGGCCTTGAGCGTCGCTTTAGGGTTCGTGCTCGGAATCTGTCCGCTGTTCGGCGTGCCTACCGTCTTATGCGGCATCGCCGCGGTTGTGCTCCGGCTCAATTTTCCCGCCCTGCAACTGGTGAACTATCTCGTCTACCCGTTGCAACTCCTCCTCCTGTGGCCGTTCGCCCGCCTGGGAAAGCTGCTGTTTGGAGCCGCGCCCGGCTTCTGGGTGCTCGCACTGCATACCGCCGCAGCCTGGATGTGCTTTGCGTTGCCAGCGGGGTTGCTCGCCTACATCGCCATGCGCCGGCTGCTGCGCTGGCAGAGAAGCGCTCATCCTTCCGAGGGGTGACTTGTTAGCACCGGAAACACCAACGTAAACGTTGTGCCTTTGCCTGGTTTGCTTGCGACCTCGATCGTGCCGTGGGCCTGCTTGACGATTCCGTAAACATTCGCCAAACCCAGACCGGTGCCCTTGCCCTCTTCTTTCGTGGTAAAGAATGGCTCGAAAATGTGCGTCATCACTTCCGGAGACATGCCTGTACCAGTGTCGGTTACCCTGAGTTGAATTTGGCCGCGCGCCGGAATCGAGGCGGTCTCGATTGTCAATCGGCCGCCTTCGGGCATGGCATCCCTGGCGTTGACGGCCAGGTTCATCAGGATTTGCTCGATCTGGCCGCGGTCGGCGTGGAGGACTCCGGCGCGGGGATCGAGCGAAAGTTCAAGCTGAATCGCATCGCCGACAACACGCGCGAGCATCTTCTCGAAATCACGCACCAGCTCATTCAGGACAACATCCCGTGCCTCGGCCGGCTGTGGCCGGCTGAAAGCCAGCAGCCGCCGGGCCAGGTCGGATGCCCGTTTGGCCGCATCGCCGATCTGGGTGAACGCATCGTGCAAGCCGTCCTGCGAGGTAAGTTCACTCAGTCCCAACTGCGCGTATCCGGCAATCACGGTGAGCATGTTGTTGAAATCGTGCGCCACCGCGCCGGCCAGGCGTCCAATGCTCTCCAGTTTCTGCGCCCGCCGGAATTGCTCTTCGAGCTTGTGCCGCTCCTCCTCGGTGCGCCGCAGTTCCCGCCGGGCGACGGCGTCCCGCATCTCACGTTCTACGGCGGGCGCCAGGCGCGCCAGATTGCTCTTCATGACGTAGTCGTGTGCGCCCGCTTTCATCATGGCCACCGCGCGTTCCTCGCCAATGGCGCCGGAAACGACCAGGAATGGAATATCGTGGCCCCCCTCTCGCACCATGGCCAGGGCCGCAGGAGCGTCAAATTGAGGCAGTCGATAGTCGGCGATGATCGCATCGTACGCCGGAGCCGCCAGCGCCGCGCGCAACTCCTTGGCGGTTTGCACACAGCTCGCGTGAACGTCGTAACCTGCGTTCTCCAGTTGGCGCACGATCAGCCCCATGTCGCTTTCCGAATCTTCGATGATGAGGACACGCAGAGGTTGATTCATGTCTCCTCCTAGCGCCGGCTTACGGCCGGAAGGACCTCCGCCAGGAGTTGCTCGCTGGTGTAGGGCTTGGGCAGGAAGCTGCACGGCTCGATGTGGCTGAAATGTTGTTGCACGTCGCAATCCTGGAAACCGCTGCTGACGATCACCCGAATGTCCGGCCGCAGTTTGCGAATGATCGGCAGGGCCGCGTCTCCCGACATTTCGGGCATGGCGAGGTCCAGCAGAATGGCGCGAATGGCGGCGCCTTCGCGGGTAAGGCGTTCAATGGCTTCCTTGCCGCTGCCTGCTTCCAAAACGGGAACGCCGCGCTTCCTTAGGAAAGTGCCGACCATTTTGCGAACCATCGGCTCGTCGTCGACAATCAGCACGACGCCGTACTCGGCGGCAGCAACCGTTTCGCGTGCGTCCGCCGCGACCTGCACGGTTTTTGCCGCTTCGGGAACAGGCATGATTACCCCGATGCGAGTGCCAAGCCCCACTGCACTCTCGACGGCAATCCGGCCGTTCACTGTGCGAACGATTCCCTCGACGGCGGCCAAACCCAGGCCCCGGCCCGGAAATTTAGTCGTAAAGAATGGGTCGAAAATCCGTCTCTGCGTTTCCGCGTCGATGCCGCATCCGTTATCCGCGACCTCGATCCGTACCGCGTCACCCTCGAAGCCGGTGCGCACCGTGACACTTCCCGGCCGCCCATCCGGGATGGCCTCCACCGCGTTCAAAATCAGGTTCGAAAACACCTGCTCCATCTGGCCTGGATCCATAAGCAGCGAGGGGAGATCCCCAGCAAGATCGGTGACGATCCGGATTCTCTCCGCGAGCGACGGACGGAGGATTGCCACCGCCTGCTCCGCCACCGCCGAAACCGAGACTGGCTTGCGGATGAAGGCGCCTTTTCCCGCATAGGCGAGCAGTTGGCGCGTGAGGCAGGCCGCGCGCTGCACCGATTCGAGTGCCGCCGGCAGAATCGAGCGCGTTTCGCAATCCGGGCAGGCCTCTTCCAGCGCCAGAGAGATGTTGCCGCTCACTACCGTCAGAATATTGTTGAAGTCGTGCGCGATGCCGCCGGCCAGCGAGGCGATGCTTTCCAGTTTTTGAGCCTGCCGCAACTGCTGTTCGGCGCGTTTCTTCTCGCTGATGTCGCGGACGATGGTCACGGCGCCCATGATTTCACCGGCGGCGCCGCGCATCGGCAAGGACGAACTCTCGAATGTCCGATCCGGGGTGGGCTGCTCCAGATTGACGACGACTTCGCCCGCCAGCGCTCGCCGGGTGGCGCTCATGTCCGGCCCGGCGGGGATCTGAAGTTTCTCCAGGATTGCGGCGATTCCTATTCCGGTGGGATCGAACCCAAGAATGTTAACGGCGGCCGGATTGCTGCGGATCACGATTCCGGCGGTGTCACAGGCAAGCACGGCGTCCACCTGCGCGGTGAACATGGCATCCAGAAGCCGATGGCTTCGCTCCGTTTCCTGCCGCTCGATGCGCAGCGCCTCGTCGGCAAGCTTGCGCTCCCGGCGGACCATGGCGTCTTTCATTTCCCTCTCCAGCGCCGGCACCAGCCGTAGCAGGTTACTCTTCATCAGATAGTCGTGGGCGCCCGCTTTCATCATGGCCACGGCGCGGTCTTCGCCCACGGCGCCGGAGACCACGATGAAAGGAATATCCAGTCCGGTCTCGCGCAGTACCGCCAGCGCCGAGGGCGCGTCGAACCGGGGTAAATGGTAATCGGCTACGATCGCATCCCAGGCCTGCCTCTCCAACGCGGCCCTCATCTGCGGAGCTGTCTCTACCCGCCCCGCATGCACGTCGTAACCGGCTTGTTCCAGGAGGCGAACGATCAGTGCTGCATCGCTCTCACAATCTTCCACCTGGAGGAGGTTTAAAGCTTTACTCATACGGTCCTACTCACTACGGATATTTCACTTTCGGCGGCTGCTCGTTCCACACCAGCCAGTACAGGCCCAGTTGCTCGATAGCCTCCGAGAAGCGTTTGAAATCCACCGGCTTGCGGATGTAGCTGTTGGCGCCCAGATCGTAGCCGGCGGCAAGGTCCTCCTCTTCCTTCGAGGAGGTGAGGATCACAACCGGCAATCGCCGGGTGCGGGCATCGGCGCGAACGCGGCGCAGAACCTCCAACCCCGGCACTTTGGGGAGCTTGAGGTCGAGTAATGTCACGGCAGGCAAGTCCGAAACATCCCGGCCGGCGTAGGCGCCTTCTCCCCAAAGGAAATCCAGGGCTTCCTTTCCGTCCCTGGCGACCACCACCTGGTTGGCAATGCGGCCCTTTACCAGGGCTCTCTTGGTGAGATCGACGTCGCTGGAATTGTCTTCTATCAGCAGGATTACTTTGTAGCTGTTCATCTCTCTGGTCCAAGCGTGAAATAAAAAGCGGCTCCCCGGTCCGGTGCGGCTTCCGCCCAAATACGGCCGCCATGACGTTGAACCACGCGTTGCACGGTGGCCAGGCCGATGCCGGTTCCGGAAAACTCGGAATCGCTGTGCAGGCGCTGAAAAGCGCCGAAAAGCGTACTGGCGTACGCCATGTCAAAACCCACGCCGTTGTCGCGCACCACGAACGCCGTCTTGCCCTCGCACGCGACGGTATCGAATTCAATGCGCGCATGCGCGCGCGGGCCGGTGAACTTTACGGCGTTGTCCAGCAGGTTCGTCAGTGCGATTTCGAGCAGGCGGGCGTCACCGAAAGCAGTCAATCCAGGACGGATCGCGAATTCCAGGCATCGTCGCGGATGGGTGTCGCGGAGCCGGGCGGCGACCGATTCGACAGCCGCGCTCAGGTCCACCGAGTCGCGGTGCATCTCCGCGCGGGTGATGCGCGAAAGCTGCAACAGGTCGTCAATCAGGTGACCCATGCGCTGCGTTTCGGAACGAACGCGCTCCAGGTATTTGCGGCCCTTTCCGTCCAGCCTTTCGCACTCGCCGCAATAATCCTCCATCAACGCCAGGCTCCAGCCGTCGATGCCGCGCAGCGGCGCGCGCAAGTCGTGCGATACCGAGTACGCAAACGCCTCCAACTCCCGGTTGGCGGTCTCGAGCTCGGCCGTGCGCTGGCGGACCCGCTGTTCCAACTCGGTATTCAGCTGACGGATCTCTTCTTCCGCCCGTTTGCGGTCGGTGATGTCGCGATTGATCTCCAGGTATCCGGCCGGGCGGCCCGCGGTGTCGCGCTGAAGAACCTGGCGGCTCTCCACCACGATCTCGCGTCCATCGGAGCGGGTGTGAACGAGCTCTCCATACCAGCGGCCTTCTTGTGCCAGAATGCGCTTCATCTCCGTCAAAGGAATCGCGGAGCTGGTGCGCAACAGCTCATGCATGACCTGGCCGGCCGCTTCCTTTTCAGTCCAACCATACATCTCTTGCGCGCCGGAATTCCAACCGGTGATGACGCGGTTGCCATCGGCCGTAACGATGGCGTCGTGGGAAAGATCGATGAGCCGGGCCTGCCGGCCCAGCACGTTCTCGGTTCGTTCGCGCTCGTGGATATGGCGCTCCATGCTGCCGCCCGCCAGGATCAGCAGCAGCACCAGAGAGCCGGTACCCAGGCCCAGAATCCAGCGGGTTCGCGAATCGGCGGCGCCGGCGGCCACCGTGCGGCTTTCCAGCAGCCGGCGCTCCTCTTCGTCCACGGCATCCACCATGGCCCGCAGTTGGTCCATCAACTCCTTACCGCCGCTGCTGCGCACCAGGTCGGCGGCGGCCGCGGCACCCTGGCGCCGGCGCACCTCAATGGTGCTGGCCAGCAGAGCCAGCCTGGTCTCTACCAGCCGGTCGAACTCATCCATTCGCGCTTGTTGCACATGGTTATCGACCGTGAGATGCCGGAGGGAGGTCCTGGCCCGCCGTTCGGATACGACCGCCGACTCGTACGCGTCCAGGTATTGATCGTTCCCGGTGAGCAGATATCCGCGCTGCGAGGTTTCGGCGGTTTCCAGGGAAGACCGCACCGATCCCGCCGCGTTGAGCACCTGGTAGGTGTGACCCACCAGGCGTTTAGCGTCCATCGAGCGTTGAAAGCCGCTCCAAACCAGGGAGGCCAGGATACCCAGCGCCAACGCGGCGCCGGCCAGCGTGGCAATCCGCCGCAGCAGCGGTGCGCCCACCGGATCGAGGTAGCTTCGCTTCAGCCGGTCGGCCGCATCCCTCCCTGAGAGCAAACCGCCGGGCGCCTCCAGCACGCTGAGGGCGGTCGCGATTACTGAGAACAGACCGAGCCCCACGGCCGCTGTAGGTTGCGCTATCGCAAATGAGTAGCGTGGCTCCAGGAAGAAGTACCAGACGCTGAGAGAGCTCAACGCGGTGGAGAGCAAGGCAGGCCCGCGCCCGCCGAGGCGTGCCACCAACAGGACGGCCGCCACAAACGGCAGGTATGGGGAATAATTGCCGAGGACCGGATCGAAGGCAAGCCTTAGGCCTATGGCGGCAGCCACGGCCAAAGCGGCGAGGGCATAAGGCGCTGTCGCGAATCTCTTCAAGAATCCAGCCGGAATGTAAAAACCCACAGTACGTCACCTACCGCAGGCCGATGGGAACCGGAGCACGCAAAATACGGCAAACGAGCTAGCACGTATAGTCCCAAATGGATCTCAAAAGGATTATAAGGCTTTAAGACCTCAAATAATAGATTAATATAGCGCAAAGTGTCGATTGATACAGCAACGCCACTCCCGAAATTGGGGCGATATCCCCCACGTTGGCTGGAAGACGCAGTCGAAAAAACCCACACCGGAGCGTTCGATTGCGCCGGATCGCCCTGAGTTACTCGTAGCGCAGCGCGATAATCGGATCGACCGCGATGGCGCGGCGTGCCGGAATATAGATGGCCAAGCCGGCCGCGGCGAACAGCAGTATGGGGATGACGGTGAAGGTGGCCGGATCGCTCGCCGGCACACCCCAAATCAATAGCGCCAGTTTGCCCGCCATCACATAAGCGGAGAACATTCCCACCGCCAGGCCGGCGAGAGCCGTCAGCAGGCCGCGGCGAAAGACCATCCTCAGCACAGTGCCTTTGCCCGCTCCCAGCGCCATGCGGATGCCGATTTCGTGCGTCTGCTGGCCCACCAGGTACGACATCACGCCGTAGACACCCACGGCCGACAGCACCAGCGCCAGCACACCGAAAACACCCATCACTGAGGCTACATAGAGCAGGCCGGTCGCTTCGTGCCGCCGCAGTACGTCGAGGGTGAATACGTCCGAGACGGGCTGCCGCGGGTCGATGGAGTGGACGGCCGCAATGGCGGATGGAGCGAGCCGCATGGGGTCCCCTTGGGTGCGGATCGCGAAGTCCATCCACAGTCGCGGGAACTGCTGATACGGCACGAAGACCATGGGACGCGGCCCGCGGTCCCATATCACGCTGACGACATTGGCGCCGACGCCCACAATCGTGAACCAGCGCGTCTGCGAATCGACCGCGGCCATGCGGATGCGTTTGCCAATGGGAAAGGGCTCGCCCGGCCAATAGCGGCGGGCCATGGCTTCGGTAATTACCGCGACAGGCAGTGCGTTGGCGTCGTCACTTTCCGCCAATCTCCGCCCGGCGAGCAGCGGCACGTGCATCACGGACAGGTAATTCGCGCTGGAGGCCTGCATCTGCGCTACCGGCACATTCCCCGGCTCCGGGGTTCGCCCTTCGATCAGGATCGAGCGGAAGTAGTGCCCGTTGTGCGGCAGGTTGTTCACCGCCGCCGCCGATTGCACGCCCGGAATCGCGCGCAGCTTCTCCAGGAGGCCGAGGTAGAACGCCGCCTGCTGGTACGGCTCGTGATACCTGATTTCGGTGATCGCCAGTTGAAAAGTGAGCAGGCTCTGGGGTTGGTAGGCGCGGTCGTCCCGTGCCGTCACGGTAACTCCGCGGACCATCAGGCTGGCGCCCACCAGCAGCAGAACCGAAAGGGCGATTTCCGCGCCTACCAGTAAATCGCGCAGCAGGTGCCTCTCACGGCCCGCGGAGCTGCCGCGGCCACCCTCCTTCAGCATCTGCGTCAGGTTGGGGCGCGAGCTCTGCCACGCCGGTGCCAATCCGGCCAGTATGCCGGTTGCGACCGCGGCGAGCATGGTGAAGGCCAGCGCCCTGCCGTCGAGGCTGATCTCCTTCCAGCCCAGAATGTATTTCTCCACGTCGGGAGGCATCCCGGCCTTGATGGCCACCAGCGACCAACTGGCCACCACCAGGCCGAGCATCGCGCCGGCAAACGCCAGCAGCACGCTTTCCGTCACGAACTGCACCACGATGCGCCGCCGAGCCGCACCCATGGCGGTGCGCACCGCCACCTCGCGGGCGCGGCCGATCGAGCGCGCAAATTGCAGGTTGGCCACATTGGCGCAGGCGATCAACAGGACGAACAGCACCGAGGCGAACATCATCAGGTTGTATTGCTTGGTGTAAGTGCCGATCAAGAAATCGTGCGCGCTCCAGGAAACGAAGCGCCGGTTGCGGTTGGTTTGGGGGTACTGGTGCGCCAGTGCGGCTCCCATGGCTCCCAATTCGGCATCGGCCCGGGCCGGCGTGAGGCCCGGCTTCAATACTCCCAAGGCTACCAGGGACGATGCTTCGCGCGAATGCTGCTCGGCGGGCTGGAGCGCCATCGGCGTCCAGATCTCCGAGTCCATGGGGAATTCGACTTTGGGCGGCATTATGCCGATGATCTTGAAGTCGGTATCGTCCAGCCGGATGATTCTGCCCACCACCGAGGGATCGCCGCCGAAGCGCCGCTTCCAAAGGGCATCGCTGAGCACCGCTACGTCTTCGCGCCCCACCTGGTCTTCCCCCGGAAGAAAGCCGCGTCCCAGCGCGGGGTGCACGCCGATCACGTCGAAAAAGTTGGCGGTCGCCAGAATCTGCTGGGCACGATCCGGCTCGCCGTCGGCGCCTACGAAGTTGGCCATTCCGTACTGCCAAGCCGCCAGGCTTTCGAAGCTGGTGTTGTTTCGGCGGATGTCGTTGAAATCCGCGGGCGTCAGGTTCGACCAATCGTTCGGGTCGTTGGGCACGCGTTGCAATACCATCGCCAGCCGGTCGAGGCGCGGAATCGGCACCGGTTTCCACAGCATGGCGTCGCAAACACTGTACGTCGAGGTGGTGACGCCGATCCCCAGCGCCAGCGTGACGATGGCGGTCAGGGTGTAGCCGGGCGATTTGCGCAGCGTGCGCGCGCCAAAGCGGACGTCCTGCCAGAGAGTCATAAGCCGAGTGTGCAGTGCACGCCCCTGGCCAGTCATAAGATGCTGAAAACAAGCGGCGGATTGGGAGCGGGATGTCCGATTCCGGGACGGGCGATGCGCAGCGTGTGGCCAGATGTGGGGCAGGCTGGCAGCCTGCGCGGCGGTTCGCTGCCGCCGCTCTCTCTGGAAACTGGTTCCCGGTGGGCGCAAATCGTTGCCGGCCCCGAGATTCGCGGTGTGGGGTGGGGCATGCTTCAGCTTGCCATCCGGCCGACAGGCCGGACGTGGCGAACTCCGCTGGCCGGACAAGCTAACGCATGTCCCACCAGCCCCGGCCGCAGCTTGCCAAGCTACCTCACAAGCTATTCGTGCTTTTCCAGAAGCAGCGTAATGGTGCCGATGGTGAACTGCATGCGCACGCGGATCTGCACCGGAAGCTTCCGCCGGTCGTCCGTCAGCCAGATGTTGAGGTGCGCCGGCCGCCGGAAGATCACGTTGTTGAATAGCCACGCTTCGTAGCGGATGGCGTGGAAAACGCCTTCCGGCGTTTTGATGTCCTCGCGCTGCTGCGCGTCCACCTTGGCCATGGCGAATCTCTTGCCATCGGTCACCGGCATGGTGGTGCTCTGCCCTGGCTCCAGGTTCAGGGTGCGCATGAAGTAGAGGCCGCCGATAACGTCGTGGACGCAGGCGGGAATCTCCAGCTCGTGCTGCAGCAGCACGGTATTTTTCAGGCGGTCGCGCTCCAGGTAGCTGGCCTTGTGGGCGGCGCCGTCGTAGGTGATTCTGGTTTCGCGCTCGCGGCTACCCTCGTGGGACGTGAGCTCGGAGGATTCGGCGCATAGGCCGGCGCCGTAACGCGCGCGGTATTGGTCTTCAACGCGGAACAGCTTCGAGACCAGCCCGATGGACTCCACGTGCAGGTCGATCTCGGCGGCGCCGCGATCCTGCTGCCACGCGATCTTGGCCTTGCCGGCGCTAATCAGCCGCCATTCAACGTTATACGAGAGTACCTCGCGGGCGGGCAATTCGTTGGTCTGGGGGAACGCGGCGGCAGCGGCAAGGAACAGCAGCCAGAACCTGAGCATGAGACTAACAGTGTAACGGAGTTGCTCAGAGGGCGGATGCCACGTCTAACACCGCCTGGACGAAAGAACCCACCGGCTCCGCAGCTTGCTCCACCACCGACTCGGTGCGGGCCTGGAAACAAACCAGCGGGCACAGGTAGCGGCCGCCGGACGTTTCGAACGCCATCAGGTAAGGCTCCCCCGCGAAAGAGGTTGCCGAAGCACCGTCCGGCACGATTCGGCAGCCATAAACAAGAATGCCTGGCTCCAGAGTCACGCAGGAACTCCCGGCCGGGTTCCACGCGGCCAGCCGCCTGACGATTTGTCGGGTCACTTCATTCCCGTTCCGGCTCCGACGACAGCGACACTCACCCCTATGCCTCGGTTGGCCGGTTCTGAGGTACCGGCTAGAATGTCTCCACGGTAGCCCAACCCGCCAGCGTGGGGAAGGGTATCTTTAGTACATCGGGCCACCGGTCGTGGTTGGTTATAACTGATCTTCGTACTGTTCAAAAGCTACCCGTACCAGTTGGCCGCGCGTGCGCACGCCTGTCTTTTCGAACAGGCTCTGCAGAATCGCCTTCACGTAGCTTTCCGAAATCTGCAGACGCCAGGCGATTTCCTTATTCGACAGGCCTTCTACCACGAAGCGCAACACGCGCCGCTGCCGCTCGTTGAAAAGCGGCGGGGCGGGAGCCAAGGCGCGCCCCGCCAGGGCGCTCCGTCCGGCACTCCAGTTTGCGGCGGGACCGCGGCCTTCCGCCACGGCGCGGATGCTGCTCACCAGTTCTCCGAGCGGTGCTTCCTTGAGGAAGATTCCCGCCACACCCTGGCGCAGCAGCCGGCGTGCTTCCGTGTCGCTGACCCACGCGGTCACAATCAGCACGCGGCCGGCGAAACCGGCTTCGCGCGCCGCCGGCAGGAACTGCGAGGCCCGCTCATTGCCCAGATCGTGATCCAGCAGCACCACATCGAAAACCCGTTCCGCCACAAGCTGCAGGGCTTCGCGGATGGTGCCGCAGTGTTCGATATGGATGGTCGCATCCGACGCCAGCGCAGCCACCACGCTCTCGCGGAACAGGGCGTGATCGTCCACCAGCAGGGTGCGAATGGTCTTGGTTTCAGTCTGTGGCATCAGTCCTCGAATGGGCCATCTTCTATTCGATTTTCCACCGGCCACAACTCTACCGCAAAACAGCTTCCGGCCGCTTGCGGCTCGTGGCGCAGCGACCCGCCGTAGGAGCGCAAGATGGCGCGCGAAACATAAAGACCCAGGCCGAAGGAGTGCGAATTGCTTTCCGGGCCGTGATGAAAAGGGCGGAATAGATCGTCCGGATGTGCCACCCCCGGCCCACTATCGCGGAAGCGCACCACCACCAGGTCGCTTTCCAGGGCCGCCGATATTTTCAGTTCGCGGCGGGCGGAACGCCTTAGGGCATCCTGGCTGTTGCGCGCCAGGTTGACGAACACCTGCAGCAGGCTATGCTGGTCGCATTGTACCAGCGGCAGATCGGAGCTGGTCTCCCAAGTCACATCCACGCCTTCCTCGCGCAATCCGGGTTCAATCACGATGCGCGCTTCGTCCAGCACCGTGCCCAGGTCGGCCACCGCCCGATCGCGGTTGGCGGAAGCGCGCAAACCGGAGGAGGCGAGTTTCTCCATCGCCTCGATCAATGTGCCCAGCGCATGATACTGCTCCAGCGCCGGCGTTCCGCTTTCCCGGAGGGCCGCCCCGCAGGCCGCGTAGGCGTTGGCGGCGGCCGAGGCCAGGTTGCGGATCTCGTGCGAAAAGGCGGCAATCAGGATGCGCGAAGTGGCCATCATGGATTCGAAGCCCGCGCCCTCGCGGTCGCGCACGTTTTCCGACGCATCCCACACCACCGCCGCCAGCCGCATCCCTTGCGAGGCGCGGTAGGTCGAAAGCCACACATGCGCCAGGAACACTTCGCCGTTGCGTCTCTGGCCGCGGCACTCCACATTGGTGCGCATGTTGCCGGCGTGGCTGCTCATCATGCGCGCCAGGATGGGCAGATATGGTTCCACGGCGTGGCCCTCGATGCAATCGGCGGAAGCGAAACCCAGCAGTTGGCGCGCCGAATCGTTGGCCGTCAGCACGCGCGCGTCTCCGTCCAAAGTGAGAATGGCCAGGGGGCTTGTATCGGTCAGAATCTGCAACTGGCGCTCGGCTTCATGGCGCAGGCGGATTTGTTCCTCGCGTTCTTCCAAGTGTTGCCGCAGAAGCCGGCGGCGCTGGTTCAACTCGGCCACGAAGAAGCCGGTCATGGCAAATCCGGCGATGCTGACCACCAGCCGTCCAAATGAACCAGCCGCCCAGCGCGATGGATTGAATGCTTCCACCAGCCGCCAGCCCATCACGCGAGCGGTCTGCTGCAGCGGGTCGAAAGCCTCGCGCAGGTAGCCACAGAGCAACGCCATCGCCAGAATTTGCCGGCTGTTGAGCGCCGCCGCCGAAAGCAGAATGGGAATCAGGTAAAGAAAGCCGACCGAAGCGTCCGGCAGGATCCACCAGTCCCAGAAGGCAATCGCCACGATCAGCGCCGTGGCGGCCGCGGTAATGACGGCGCGGTTGGATTCCGCATAGGCCAGAAAGCGTTCAAGCGCGGTCATTTGAGTTACAGAGTAACACTGCTTCATGCGCAGCGAGCCCTTTTGCGTGGCAGCCTCATTGCGCGTATCGAAACTGCGGGAGCGTACGTCTATGAGAAAAGTGAAGCCCAGAAGCGGCAAAGGGGTTACACTAACCGGTTAGTCGATGAAGTTTGCGGTCGTTGTTTTCTTGAGCCTCGGGCCTCTGGGTCAGGCCGGCTCACCCGATTATTTTGTTCCCCACCACCGGGTTAGCGGTATCGGCGTGGAACGGGACGATCTTTCCGAAGACCTGCTGGCGGTCCGCACGGACCTGATGATTCAATCCCAAACCTTCGGTATCATGCGCGACCCGCAAGCGGTATCGGGGGCGCGCCACATCACCAGCGATTCCAAATTGCAATCGTTGTTCCGTTCGTCGGCGGAGCGCAACGGGCTGCCGGTGACCACACTGGAAGCCATCGCCTACCTCGAGAGTTGGGGCGACGCCAAGGCCGAAAGTCCGGCGGGCCCACGCGGAATTATGCAGATTTCGGCGGCCACCGCGCGCGGCATGGGGCTAAGGGTGGTCCAGGTTACACGCTACCGGACCACCCGTGAGCGTGTGGCCGTAAAAAGCAAGGGCAAGACGCGCTATAGAACCATTACCCACAAAACGCCATACGTGGCGTCGGTGCGCGACGACCGCCTGATACCCGAAAAGGCCATTCCCGCCGCGGCACGCTACCTGGCCGGCATGGAGCAGAAGTACGGCGGGTTGGATTGGGCCATCTTCGCCTACCATTGCGGACAGGGCTGCGTCAACGAAATGCAGGATTTGACGCGCCGCGCGCGCGGCATTCCCAAGGATCAGTTGACGGTGCCGCGCATGTTTTTCTCCTGCAACCCGGCCTGGAACCGCGAGTTGTACCAGGCCATTGAACAGGAGATGCAGCGCGACTGGTCACCGACGTATTATTTCCGCGTCATGCGCGCCGAACAATTGCTTGCGCTGTACCGGCGGACGCCGGTGGAATTTCAAGCGCTGTGGGACGAGTACCGCACGCAGGTCGGCGCCGCCGCCTTGCGCGCCCCGCAACGCCTCTCGGTGTGGCTGAAACGCGGCGACCTGGTGTTTCATAGCTGCGACGATATTCGCGGCGACGGGGGCAAGCGGCTGGCCAAGGCCTTCGACCGGCCGGAATACTTCGGCTACCGCCTCAAGATTGTCCCCGATGCGCCGGAAAACCTCGAGTTCTTTTCCCAAGCCTCACCCGCGGCCATTGGCACGCTGGCGTACATCACCTTCGAGACGCGGCGCCTGATGGAGGAGATGGACCCCAAGGAAGCGACGTTCCAGCCGCTCGACGTGGTGGCGCTGGTTGAGCCGGAAGATTTCGTGCGCAAGCAGGGCCAGGGCGAAGCCCTCATGCACTGCTCCGGCCAGGTGTTCGATATCGACTATTCCGCCCTGCCGCCGGCGGAACTGGAAGCCTTGCGTTTCGTGCTGGAAGACCTTGGCTGGGACGGCTACCTCGGCTTTGTCGAGGAAGGCCGCGACAATCTGCACATCGGCTGCTCCCCCACCTCGCGCGATTTCTTCACCTCGGTGTTCGAGGAAGCCGGCGCGGGTGAATCGGTGGCGGGCGTAACTCATTAAGGGTAACGCCGGCGCTACCGGTGCTGGGTGGCATCGATGAGAGCCTTAACCATTAAACTCGCCTGCTGCTATAACGAACAACGGAGCCGAAAAGATTTAATTCAATTCTATACCGATTGGCTGGTGAGCTCCAGCGTGTCAGAGCCTACGCCGGCGGCGGGCAGCTTGATGGTGAAGCGCGTGCCCCGGCCGGCCGTGCTGTCCACCTCGATGGTTCCTTTGTGAGCCTTCACGATCCAGGCCACAAAGCTCAAGCCAAGGCCCAGCCCCTGCTCGGGCGCGGGCGCGGTGCCGGAGCCGGGAACACGGTAGAAGCGGTCGAAGATGTGCGGCACATGTTCGCTGGGAATGCCGCGGCCCGTATCCTCGACAACGAGTTCGGCGTAACCCTCGCAGGCACGGGCGGAGATGCGCACCTGGCCGCCTTCGGGCGTGAACTTGATGGCGTTGGAGAGCAGGTTGGTGATCATGCGCTCCACCTGCACCCGGTCGCCTTCCACGTAGCTGGGCGAGATGGCCTCGGCCGACAGGCGCACGCCGGCGGCTTCGGCGGGAATCTGGTACTGCTCGGCCAGGTCCTTCACCAGTTCGCGCAGATCCAGGCGCGATTTCTGCAACACCACCTGGCCGGATTCGGCCTGCGAGAGCAGCAGCAGCGCGCGCACAATCTGCGAAAGACGGTCGATATCGGTGAGAGCGTTGAACATGGCCTCGCGATATTGTTCGGTGGTCTTGGCCGTGAACAGCGCCACTTCCAACTGGCCGCGGATGGCGGTGATGGGGGTGCGCAGTTCATGGGAAACATCGGTGGAGAACTGCTTCATCTGCTGGAAGGAAGCTTCCAGCCGCTCGATCATGCGGTTGAAGGTGAGAATCAGGTAATCCAGCTCGTCGCCGGCCTGGCGGCTGGGAATGCGCAGGCTGAGGTTGGAGCCGGAGATGCGCTGCGCGGTCTGCGCCACTTCGCGCACTGGATTGAGGGCGCGGCCGGCCATAAACCATCCCAGCAGCGAACCCAGCAGGAGCGCGCTGGGAATGACGGAAAGGTAAACCAGGGAATTATCGCGCAGGATTTTGGCGTAGTTCGAGTAAGACGTTCCCAGCACGACATAGAAGGGCTCGTGCGCGGTAGCGCCGGGACGCTCGATCTGCGCGTAGATGACGCCCGCGCGCAGCCGGAACGGTTCTCCTTTGGTACTGCGCCGGGTCACGCGGAAGGCCTTGCCGGGTTGACCGGGCTTGAACGCCGCCAGGGCATCGCTGACTCGAGCCTGAATGATCGCGGGAGAATCGGCCGGAAGCTCGTCGAAGCCGCGAATCTGATCTTCCTTGGTTTTGAAATCCTGAATCACGTGACCATATCGGTCGGTGATCATGAAGACCTTCTGAATGTCGAGGGCAAGGGTCTGTTCGTCGGGGTCGTCAGGGTCGTTGTACCAGTCGGCCCAATATTTCTGCGTGTCGTTGTCCCAGTCGATGCGGAGAAAGCCGCCCTTGACGGCGGCCCACTCGTCGTTGAGCGTGTCGTCCACCTGATTTTGCAGGGCGCTGGCCAGGCGTTCGCGAAACAGGCCGGCAATGGCAATCAGAAGGATGGCGAAAAACAGCGCGTAGCTAGCCGTGAGGCGGAACCGAAGGCCGCGGGAAAGGCGGCGGAGCTCGCGCCGTCCGGGCAGCTTCATCCTATACCTGCCGTTCGGCGGCCTCGGCCGCGCGGTGTTCGTTAGGCCGGTCGGGCGCCTCGATCATGTAGCCGATGCCGCGCACTGTCTGGATCAGTTTCTGCGGAAAGCGGTCGTCGATCTTGCTGCGCAGATGGCGGATATAGACGTCGACGATGTTGGTGAGGCCGTCGTAATCCATGTCCCACACGTGTTCCACGATCATAGTGCGGCTGAGCGGACGGCCGCGGTTGCGCATCATGTATTCGAGGATGCCGAACTCCTTGGGAGCCAGGTCGATACCCTCTACGCCGCGCGTCACCTTGCGACGGATGCAGTCGAGCGTCAGGTCGGCCACCTGCAGCTTTTCGGGCGCGGGCTGGCCGCGGCGGAGCAGGGCGCGCACGCGCGCCAGCAGCTCCACAAACGCGAACGGCTTTACCAGGTAGTCGTCGGCGCCCAGTTCCAGGCCTTTGACGCGGTCGTCGAGAGTGCTGCGGGCGCTGAGGATGAGGACTGGCGGACCTACCTTCCGGTTGCGGACTTTCTCGAGGACGTGCAGTCCGTCCATGTCGGGAAGCATCAGGTCGAGGACAACCAGATCGTAGTCGGTAGAGTGAATGTGATCGAGCGCGGCCGAACCGGTGGGAGCGGCGTCGACGGCATAGCCGGCGCCCTCCAAGCCCCGGCAAAGAAAGTCGGCGATGCGCTTTTCGTCCTCGACAACCAGAATTCGCACGCTCTCAGATTAGCAGAGCACGAATCAGCCTGGGATTTCCTCGGTGGGACATGCTTTAGCTTGTCCGGCCTGTCGGCCGGATGGCAAGCTGAAGCATGCCCCACCCATGCGGCGAATTTCGCGGCAGGCAAGAGATAGACCGCCTTACCTGAACCGCAGGGAGAT
>Ga0335081_10003466_pt1 | contig 24815 bp, 18 predicted proteins | sample Lox_Sample_35_FD_206713 | JGI IMG/M metagenome (GOLD analysis project Ga0335081, IMG submission 206713) | Soil microbial communities from Loxahatchee National Wildlife Refuge, Florida, United States - Lox_Sample_3.5 | ecosystem: Environmental > Terrestrial > Soil > Wetlands | place: USA...
AGCTCAGTCGCAGTTCGCCGCAAGAAGTTCTCCCGCAGCGCGGCGGCCCAAGTCGGCTGCGGTCGCAGTTTCTCGAGCAGAACCTGCACCACGCCGTGGCAGCCCAGACCAACTCCCCAAACCAGGTCATTCTCGGCGGTGGTGTCGTAGGCAATCGGCTTTGCCGTGCCGTTCGTCCGCACCGTCCGGGCATGGATGACTACATCGTCTTCCAGGCAACCCCCGCTGATGGATCCGATGCGGCGATCGTCGGCCGTCAGCAGCAGGCGGGCGCCGGGCCGGCGATAGGAGGAGCCGTCGACATGCACCAAAGTGGCAAGAACCGCGTCGTCCGCTGGGGCGGATTGCAGTGCGGTCAAAATCTGCTGTAGGTCCTTCATCGGTCGCGACGCACGAACTCAATCCACGCGGGGCGCTAAGGCGAGCGAACAAACAGAACCGGGGAGTGTGGCTCCACTTTCGGCAATGTCACGGCTCGTGACGGATAACAAATGGCGTAAAATGAACAAATTATCACCCATTGATCATATTTTGACAAATTTGTTGCCTAATCGGAGGTTCCTTGCTTTCGTCCCCGTCCAAGAGAATTGGGTGGGCTTAGCCCGCAACCTCTTACCAACCGAAGCAAAACTGATCAAACTATGAACCTGAATTCCGTAAGGAAGTCACGGGCTCCGCTGGCGTTGTTTTTGAGCGTGGCCCTGGCAAGTTTCGCGGTCGCCCAGACCGCCACGACTGCGCCGTCGGACGAAGAGAAGGAAGTCAAAATGGAGAAGTTCATTGTGACGGGATCGTATCTGCCCGTTTCAGTGACCGTCACTGCCAGTCCGGTTGTGACGATAGAGAGCACCGATGTCGGCCAGTCGGGTGCGACCGATCCGTTGCGCTTGCTCAGGCAGCTCACACCATTTTTTGCCGGCAGCGGCAACGTCGGAACCGAGCTAAACAATGGCGGGGCCGGTGAATCCAATGTCGCTCTGCGCAATCTGAACACCTTGGTGTTGATCGATGGTCAGCGTATCACGGCGTCACCTTTTCAGTCCCTCAATAACGTGGACCTGAATACGATCCCGACGGCGATGATTGACCGCGTCGAAATCCTCAAGGACGGAGCCTCGACCATTTATGGCACCGATGCCATCGGCGGTGTGGTCAATGTCCTCCTGAAAAAAGACTATAATGGCTTTGAGGGCGGCGTGCGCTATGGCTCAACCCCGGACGGCGACTACAAGACGCGGGAGGCCTATATCATTGCTGGCGGCTCCGGGCCCGGCTTCTCCCTCACGGTTGCGGCCCAGCACTTTGAGAATACACCATTGCTGACCACCGATCGACCGATCGCAACCCTGACCCCCACCCAAGAGGCTGCGATGGGCTTCTATCCGACCAGCTCGGTCTTTAGCGGCACTTATCCGGGACGAGTGAACAGTGATGTTCTTGCGGGTTCGACCCTTATCGCAATTGGGGCCGCCGGGTTTAACGCGGCGATTACCTCTCCCGGCATCAAGAGCAGCCCCAACGATACGTCTGTGACGGGCGGGAATACCGGTTTAGCCGCGCTAAACTATTTGTTGGGGAAAGGCGTTTACCTAGTGGCCAGCCAGACCCCGGCCGGCATTGCCGCTGGCGGCGCAACGGCGCTGAATACCACACTTTTTGGCAATCCGGTTATCACGAATACCAAGCGCAACCAATTTGTTGCCAACGGCAGCAAGGAACTCATCGGCAAGAATCTGGAGTTCTTCGGTGATTTCCTTTATGCCGAGACGACCAACGGTGGCAGCGGCTTGGCGCCGTCCCCCATTGCGGGGGTTGGTCCGGGCGGCCTGAATACTCTCTTCATCCCGGCCAACAATCCCTACAACGTCTTCAATGTTGATTTCCCTGGCCCGCTTTCGGCCCGGCAGCGGACGATCGAATTGGGCAAGCGCACCAGCATCAACACCACCGACACCTGGCGTTTTGTTGGCGGCTTAAGAGGCCAGATCAACGACAACTATAGCTGGGAAGCGGTCTACAACTACTCCCACGCCAGCCAGCTTCAGCGCATCTTGGGCGGAGCCAACGGTGCCAACATGAATGCGGCGATGATCCCGTTGATCGACCCGGAAACCGGCGGCTACGTCTACAACGCTGCCGGCAAGCCTCTTTCCTCGTTGACCGACGCGTCAGGGAATAATCTGCCGGTCTACAACTTCTTTGCGCTCCCGGGCTTCAACGACCCCGTCACGCTCCAAGCCATCGAAGCCACCCTTTTTACGAGCGGCACCACCTCCCTTCGCAATATGCAGTTCATCCTCCGGGGAAAACCCTTCACGCTTCCTGGCGGCGATGTCGCCTTCGCGCTCGGGGTCGAGGACCGCTCGGAAGATTTAACCGCCTCGGTTGACGGCCTCTTTGCCAACGGCCTCGCGCTCGGCTACAACCCGGCCAATACGTTTTCGGGCGGCACGCGCAGTTCGAAGGGGGCTTTCGTCGAAATAGGTGTGCCCGTCACGTCGGCCAGTCAGAACATCCCGATCTTCCACACCGTGGAACTGAATGTGGCGGATCGCTACGAGAAGATTGAGCCGGGCGGCAATGCCAATTCGCCGAAGTTCGGCATCCGCTGGCTCCCGGTGGACGACAGTTTTGCCCTTCGTGCCACCTACTCCGAGGGTTTCATTGCTCCGACGATCTTCAGCCTCTTCGGGCCTGCCCAAGGGAATTCCCCGACGTTGTCGATTCTCGAGGGCGATGGCAGCGCCGGTCCGGGCGGATCCCTCGGCACCATGACCACCATTCAGGTCAGTGCCAGTCAGCTCAGCAACCCCAACCTGCAGGCATCAAAGTCCAAGTCATATACGTTTGGATTCGTCTATTCACCGAAGCAGATCAAGGGCCTGTCCCTTACGGTGGATTACTACAAGATCAAGCAGGACAAAGTTGGTGGTTTTGATTACACGTCGCTTGCGACCGATTTGAACGCCAAGGGTTCAGCGTCGGTCTTTGCCAGCGGATTCGTCTTTGCCGACGGCAGCAGGCTCACCAGCACCGCGCCGAATCAGGTCACGTCGACCAATTTTGGCTCCATCACGATCCCCACCGATCCTGAGGGAGACCAGTGGACGAGCGGATTGGATATCGCATTGGACCACAGATTTACGATGGAGAATATCGGGCGATTCGACGTCGGAGCCTCGGCGAATATCTTGTTCCATTACATGTTCCGCGCGAATCCGGCAGCTCCCTACTACGAATACGCCCGGAATTTTACTGACGGCACAAACGGCATTGGCGGTGTCAATGGCCTGCTTCCCGGCTGGATCGTCAAGCCTTATATCACCCATACCTATAAATCTCTGACGACGTCGTTATATTTCACCTATATTCCCAAGACCACCGCCTCTGGCCCAATGTTTGGCGGTCAGAGCCCGCTCGATACCGATTTGATCGGTGCGTATGATCTGGATGAGAATGGGAAAATCATTAATGTTGGGGCAGGTAATGGCTATTCTATAAAGCCGTTCAAGATCCCGAGTTACTTCACGACGGATCTTGCCATCAGCTACACGTTGCCGAACTTTGGGAAGAGCTGGGCGCGGAATGCAACGATTACGGTTGGTGCCAACAACCTCTTCAACAAGAAACCTCCGTATGTGCCCGTTGACGGCAACAACCCGGCTGAGAATAACACCGTCGAAAGCACCTACGATATCATCGGTCGTTTCCTGTTTGTGGAGTTCAAGAAGGCCTTCTGAGATCGTCGGGCGCTTTCCAGACCTCCGCTTCGGTTTCAACGGCAGCCCGCGCGGGCTGCCGTTTTCTTTTGGATGCATCCCGCCGGTACCCTGGCATCCGGCAGCCGAGTAATCTCGTTGCAGCGAAGCGGGGACAAGGGAAGATTTTGGTTATGAAAAAATGCCTCCTGATGTGTGGGCTGCTGGTGTTTGCCACCGTGGCGAGGCCCGACACCGGGTTCTTGAAGACCCTGCCGGCGGAAGACTTCGCGGCTGCCGGCCTGCAAAAGCTGACCCCCGACGAACTCGCCCGATTGGAGGCGCTGGTGCAGCAATACAAGAAAGGGGAGATGGTCGACGTCATGCAGCAGGCGGAAACCAAGGCCGCAGCGGCCCGGCAGGAGGCCGAGAAACGGATCGTGGCCGCCGAGTCAAAAGCCCGGGCAGCCGAGGCCAAGGCCAGCGAAGCCGTGATCACAGCGGGGAAAGCGGAGGCCAAACCCGCCGCCGCGCCGGTCAAGAAGCAACCGGGTTGGTTCACGGCGCTTCTTACACTCAAACGGGCGGGGGAGAAACCCGACAAGGAGGCGCCCTTGGAGAGCCGGTTGGTGGGGGATTTCGAGGGTTGGAACGGTCGCTCGGTTTTCAACCTCGAGAACGGAACGAGGTGGGTGCAGCAGAATCGAACGGACACCTATATTTACTCGCCAAGGCTCCATTCACCGAAGGTCAAGATCACTCCTGCGGCGATCCGGGGTTATTGGCTGGAGATCGAAGGGGTCAATCTTTCCGTGCGCGTAATTCCCTTGGAGTTGCCCGATCAGAAATAGGCGACGGAGCGGCGAGAGAGCGGGACCGTTCTGGTTGGGATGAATTCTTGGCGGAGGCGATGGCCGTCGAGGCGGCGAGCGCTCTTTAGCGATTGCGGGGCGACGGAGATTTGCTCTTGGGTTTCCCCGTGGCAAAGGTTTTCGCTCCCCAAAATCGCGAGCTCGGCTCGGCTCGTTGGCGCTGCCTCGGAGGTGGAGCATTGATCTTTCTGGTCGTGTTGTTCGCCTACCGGCCGGCGATCAATGGAGGTTTTCTTTGGGACGACGACGCTCATGTCACCAAGCCGGAGTTGCGATCCCTTGAAGGCTTGAGACGCATTTGGACCGAACTCGGCGCGACCCAACAATACTACCCGCTGCTACACAGTGCGTTTTGGATTGAACACCGGCTGTGGGGAGACGCGGTGGTGGGCTACCACCTCACGAATATCCTGTTGCACGCCACGGCGGCCTGTTTGGTGGTGGCAGTCGTGCGGCGGGCCTTCAACGGTAGAGCCAGTCCTCCGACCGGGCATGGGGCAAACACAGCCGCAGGCCACACGGGGGAGAAATACCGCGGCGTTCCGTGGCTGGCGGGATTCATTTTCGCGCTGCATCCGGTGGGCGTCGAATCGGTGGCGTGGATCACCGAGCAAAAGAATACGCTTTCGGCCGTTTTCTACCTGGGCTCTGCGCTCGTCTACCTGGGTTTTGACCGCGACCGAAGGGAATCGCAGTATTGGCTGGCCCTGGGCTTGTTTGTGCTGGCGCTGTTGACCAAGACGGTGACGGCCACGTTGCCGGCCACATTCCTGGTTATCTTCTGGTGGCAGCGGGGCCGGCTGAACTGGCGCCGGGACGCGCGTCCACTGCTGCCGTGGTTCGTGCTCGGCATAACCGGGGGGCTGTTCACCGCGTGGATGGAGCAGAAGTTCTTTGTTTCAGTTCAAGCCGGCATGGGCGCGCACGGGGCGGACTTTGCCCTTACTTTTCCTGAACGCTGCCTGCTGGCCGGCCGCGTGATCTGGTTCTATCTGGGCAAGCTGGTCTGGCCGGTGGATCTCATGTTCATCTATCCGCAGTGGCACGTGAGTGCGGCGGTCTGGTGGCAGTATCTGTATCCGCTCGGGCTACTGGCGCTGCTGGCGGGGTTGATCGTGGTCGCCCGGCGACACCGCGGACCGCTCGCCGCATTTCTGTATTTTGCCGGCACCCTGTTTCCGGCCCTGGGTTTCTTTAATGTCTACCCGTTCATATTTTCCTACGTGGCGGATCACTTTCAGTACCTGGCCGGCTTGGGCGTCATCGTACCGCTGGCGGCGGGGCTGACCGTTGGCGCCCGGTTTCTGCTGGCCAGCCGTGCCCCGGTTGGGCCAAGGCTGGCCTCCCTGGGGAGCGTGGTGCTGCTGGCGCTGCTGGGCGCCCTGACCTGGCGACAGTGCAGCATGTATCGGAATGTCGAGACGCTCTACCGGGAGACGCTGGCGCGCAACCCCGCGTGCTGGTTGGCACACAGCAATCTGGGGCTTATCCTCGCAAAGGCCCCGGGCGGCCTGCCGGAAGCGCTGGCCCATTTTGAAGCGGCAGTACGGCTCAAGCCCGACAACGCCGAAGTACACAACTATTTGGGAAGTGCCTTGGCAAGAATGCCAGGCCGGCAGGCGCAAGCCATCGCGGAGTATGAGACGGCGCTGCGCCTGAGCCCCGGCTTGCCATACGCCCATATCAACTTGGCAATCGCCCTGATGGGCGAACCCGGGCGACTGCCGGAGGCGCTGGCTCATCTTGAAACGGCACTGCGAATCAAACCCGACAGTGCGGAAGCGCACAACCTCCTGGGGGAAGCCCTGGCCGCGTTTCCCGGGCGCCGGTCCGATGCCATTGCGGAATTCGAAGAAGCACTGCGAATCAATCCTGATTTTGCGGATGCGCAGAGCAACCTGGGGATCGCTCTGGCCGCGATACCCGGCCGCATGGCCGAGGCCATCAGCCATTTTGAAGCCGCGGTGCGGCTCAATCCAGGTTCGGCGGACGCGCACTATAACCTGGGATACGCCCTGGCGAAGATTCCCGGCAGGATTCCGGAGGCACTCGTCCATTTTGAGGCGGCCTTGCGGATCAATCCGGACCATGACGGGGCCCGGCAATGGATTAATCGGCTGCGCGCCACCCAACCGTAGTCTGCATTTACAATGCCATCTCTTTCATGACGCACCTATTTGCCGTCCTTTGAGAAGATGGTTCCGTGTCGGGTGGGGCCTGCGGATAATCTCGACGGGGCGAGGCCATTGGGGAAACGCCCGGTTCGTCAGTCATCAACCTCCGCCGGCCAATTCAAGGGTTTCGGCGTTCTTCTCGAAATCCACCTGCGGAAATCCCCTGCGTTGCGCCGGCCGGCCCAGGATCTTCCTGCGCCCGGGCGGCCAAGCACGGGTGTGAAGGCGGATCACGCCATCGGTCAGTTCGATGCGGCTGATCGCGACTTGTCCCACGCCGCGGAGGGCAATGCGCAGGGGCGGGAATTTGGCCGTGGCGGCGGGGTAGGACGGCTTGTCCTCACGCCGCCGCGGCGCGTTAGGGATAAGGCACCCTACCTGTGCGTTTGTCTCTGCGATGGGCACGCTGAACTCACGCCTGATCGTGGTTCGCGGGCGTGCCGCATCGGCGCGAAATTCCACCAACGGCAGCGCGTGCAGCGTCTTCCAGGAGCCATTGGGTCGCTGTTGCTCAACCACCACTTTTTGCAGGGCCGGCGCGAAGTTGTGCACCGTGAATTGCAGCTGCCAGGCTCCGCACACCGGCGTGGCCTGCCAGATGAGGTCCCTCTCGCGCGTGGCTTGCGCGAGCCACCGCCGCCATCGGCGCAGCCGCTCGGCATCGCGGGCGAGCATGAGCTCATTGGGCCCTCGTTCCTGCGGATCGCGGGAGCGAGTCCACATCGCCCGGGCGGCGGCGCGGCCGATGCGAAGCACCAACGCAAAATCCGCGGCTTCACGCTGAAGCCTGGCCAAGGTGGCGCCGGTCTGTGACCCGCGTGAATTGCCGCGAGGCCCAGATCGCAGACCAACGCTACAGCCGCGTCGCAATTGGAATACCGCTTGTGCGGCGCGCCGGACAAGAACATCGCGCTGCGCGAGGTAGCGGCGGAAGGCGAGGCTCGTGGTCAGGGCCGTAGGGGAGCCAGCTTGCAGGCGCCTGCAAAGTCGTTCGAACGCGTGGGCCTGCCTCTCATAGGCCGCCAGCGGTTCGCGACCCGCGCAAACGTCCCATCGGTCGTTGATCTGCCAGCGATAGTAGCCGGAAAAAGGGTGAGCGTCGGAAACGGACGCCGCGTGCGCGGTGATGCGTCCACCGCGCTTTCCAAAGACCCGTTCGAAACCGCACGCCAGCATTTCCCGCGGGTCAGCCACATCCGGATCGAGCCACAGGCAGGCGGCCGCGGCATCAACGGCGATGGGAAGTTCGATCGCCAGCCGATTAGCCTCCCACGACGTGACCAGAAAGCCGCCGGCACCGGCGCGGCAACAGCGCCGCCACCACGACACAATGTTGGCCAGCCGCTCGCCGAACACCGGCAGCGGCTCGTAACGGAACGCCCCGTTCATCGGGCAGCCCCAATATTCGATGCCTCGCGCGCGCAGCGGGGTCGCGAGGTCAACTTCGGCGAAATTGTGGAGTTCGACGCGCGGATGGCGGGCAAAAGGATAGTAATACCAGTCGTAAACAATCACATCGCGCGGCAGCCGCGGAATGACTGCGGGCAGCAAGGCCAGCATGTCGGCCCACAGGCCCAGCCGCAGGCCCAGCGCAGTGGTGAGCCCATGGAGCCGGCGGACATGCGCCGCAAAATGGCCGGCCAGCCCCAAACGCGCGATTTCCGCCCGGCAGCGCGGGCATTGACCGAGGTGAAACGATTCGTCGAGACCGACGTGCACCTTGCCGGCGGTGCAGAACGGCGCCAAATCGCGCAGGAGTCTCTCCGCAATCTCGAGCGTCCGCGGATGCAGGGGGCAGATCTGGCCGTGTTCGAGTGGATGGTCCGACGGATCCCGCAGTTCATTGAGGTCGCGCAGCCCCGGCACCTTGACGAGGTATTGCGTGTGACCGAGCAGATTGACGATGGGCACGACGCGAATGCCCGCCGCGGTCGCTGCCTCGACCAGCCCGGTGAATTGGGCGTAAGTATAGGCGTCGGACCGCGCCACGCCGGGCAGGCTCGGGTATTCGACGGCATCCTCCACATGCAGGTAAAGCTCCTGATAACCCCAATCGGCGTAGCGCGGCAGCCACCGCACCAGGAAGTCGAGCCGTTCCACCTGGCGGGCGAGGTCCCACTGGAAGGCGCGGACCGGGAGCTGTGATTGAGGCGACTGGAGGCTCATTTTGTAGGTCGGGGTTTATCCCCGACACCTGTCGGGCGTAAAGCCCGACCTACATCTTCGGTGGTTTCTCTGCTTGGTGCTTCTGCAGATATTCCTTCAGCCACTCCCGCCCGCCGGCCTCGTCGACGAAGGCTCCTTCCAGCTGAGCCTCGGCGCACGCGTCGAGAATAGGTTTGAACTGCGGACCGGGTTGCAGCCCGAGTTCGAGCAGGTGCCGTCCGAGAATCAAGGGGCGCGGCGCGGCGTCGCGCACGGCGAGGGCATGGGCCGTGTTCCCGAGCGCCTCGATGCGCGATTCGGTTTCGCCCGACACGAGCGGCGGGCGTCCCAGATGGTCCGCCCACATGACGAGGCAGAGGTCGTCGATGGTGGCGGGGGCAAGTTTGCGCGCGAGCCGGCGCACGGCGCTGTCGGAGAACCCGGGGTGGCCATGATGGTGCGCCAGATGCTGAAGCACCAGCGGACGCACCCATTCCACCAAGTCGAGCGGCGCACCGATGCAGCGGAGAAAGGCTTCGGTCGGCGGCCCGCCCGCCTCCTCGTGCCCGGGACTGAGCCAGCGCAGCACGCCGCGGCGTTCAGCCTGCACCGTGGTCGCCGGTTTGCCGAAATCGTGGGCCAGCACCGCGAACATGAGGAACCGGCGGCGCCCCGGGTCACTGTCCCGCCATCCGGGCAGGCGGGCCAGCGCGTCGAGACACAGCCGGGTGTGGGTGAGCACATCGCCTTCCGGATGCCATTCGGGGTCCTGCGGCACACCGGCCATCGCGGCGATCTCCGGGAAATGCGCGAGCCAGCCGGTCTCTTCGAGAACGAGGAGGCCCCGCGAAGGCGTCACCGATTTGACGGCCCATTTCTCCCATTCGCCCCAGACGCGCTCGACCGCCAGCTCGCGGTAGGTATCGGCCATGCGGCGGCAGAGTGCCGCCGTGGCCGGCGCGAGGGTGAGATCAAAGCGCGCGGCGAACTGCATGGCCCGCAAGACGCGCAACGGATCCTCTCCGAAGGCGGCACTGGTGTGGCGGAGCACGCCGGCCCGCAGGTCGGCTTGGCCGCCGTGCGGATCGATGATTGCGCCGGTCAACGGATCGTAGGCGATGGCATTGATCGTGAAATCGCGCCGGGCCGCCGCCTCGGCGTCAGACAGGGTCGGGTCGGGCGCCACCGCGAAGCCGCGGTGGCCCGCCCCGGTCTTGGATTCGCGCCGCGGCAGGCTGAAATCGTACTCCGCGCCCGCGAGGCGCAGTTTGACGATGCCGAAGCTGCGGCCCACCAGATCGGTCGCGCCGAAGGGAGCGAGCACGCGAACCAGGGTCTCGTAATCGACCCCGGCCACCTCGATGTCGAAATCCTTCGGCGTGAGGCCGAGCAGCCAGTCGCGCACGCAACCGCCCACCAACCGGGGCCGCCCGACGGCGCGCACCGCCCGCAAGATCTCGAGCAGCTTCTCAGGCAACGGCATGGCGTGAATGCGTCCGCAGGTCAGGTATTCACCGATCCCGCGGATGGCCGCCGGCCGCTGATCATCACGAACACCCAGCCTGCCAGCAGGAGCAGGCCGCCGACGGGTGTGATCGGTCCGAGCAAACGCGGGCCGCCGAGCGCGAGGGCGTAGAGCGAGCCGGAAAACAGGAGGATGCCGCCCGTCCAGCAGCCGGCGGCCGCGGCGATCACTGGTGGCAGGCGCCCGGCGGAATCCGCCTTCCAGCCGGTCAGGGTCAGCAAGGCCACCGTGTGAACAAGGTGATAGAGCACGGCGGTCTGCCAGAGGTTAGCGGTCTGGCGCTGCAGCAGGGACTCTCGCAGCGCATGGGCGCCAAAGGCCCCCAGCGCCACCGCGGCCACCCCCATGAGTCCGGCGAGCAACCATAGTCGATTCTGTGGCATGGCGGGAAACGAACTGGCGGTATCGGTGTCGGCAAGGAACGTCGCTGAAGTGGGCCCCCGGCGCAACGTTGGAAGCGGGCGGTCCGTCCCTGTCGGCGCTGCCGCGCCAAGAAGCCAAGAACACCAACGCACGATTGGCATGATGCGATCGAGGGACAGCGCCGGCGGCTCACCTGCGCTTTCCCATCTAAAGGGTTGACAGTCCCTCGCGAAGACCTACCTATGGCACCCTTTCCGCACATGAAAACCTTTCTGGCCAGGAAGGGGACGGTTCAACCGAAATGGCATCTGCTCGATGCCGATGGTGTCGTGTTGGGCCGCCTCGCTGTGAAGGCGGCCAACCTCCTTCGCGGCCGGCACAAGGCCGCCTACACCCCGCATGTCGACACGGGAGACTATGTGGTGGTCATCAACGCCGCCAAGGTTGCGCTCACGGGCAAGAAGGAGGTGCAGAACCGTTACATGTCCTTTTCGGGCTACGTTGGCGGGGAGATTTACAAGAAACTTTCCGAGGTGCGCGCCCGGCGTCCTGAATTCATCATCCAGCATGCGGTCAAGGGCATGCTGCCCAAGAACCGCCTCGCGCGCCGCATGCTGACGAAGCTGCGCGTGTTTCCGGGGGCCGCGCACCCGCACGAGGCCCAGAATCCCGTCAAGATTTCCGTCTGATCCACCATGAGCGCTGATCCAGCCGTGTTTTCCGCCACCGGCCGCCGCAAGACGGCCACTGCGCGCGTCCGTCTCGTCGAGGGGAGCGGCAAGCTCGTGGCCAACGGCCGCGAATTTGACCGCTACTTCCTGCACGAGAATTTTGCCAAGCAGGCCTATGCGCCGCTGCGCACGGTGGAACTGCGGGAGAAGTTCGACGTCACCGCCAATGTCCGCGGCGGGGGTATCAGCGGCCAGGCCGTGGCCGTGGCGCACGGGATCGCCCGCGCCCTGCAGAAATTCAATCCCGAACTCCGGGCCGCCCTCAAGAAGGCCGGGCACCTCACGCGCGACCCGCGCGAAAAGGAGCGCAAGAAGGCCGGCCAGCCGGGCGCCCGCAAGCGCTTTCAGTTCTCCAAGCGCTAGACGCGAGTTGATCGCCTCTTTCTTGGAGCGGAGTGCCCCGGCGGCCTCCGCTCTTTTTTTGTAGCCTGATGCCGGTCCACAGTCTTCTGTCTTCCCCTCCCGTTCCTCCCATGAAAGTCGGTGTTGTCGGTGCCTCCGGTTATTCCGGCGAAACGCTGGTCAGACTCCTGCTCGGCCACCCGCAGGTCACCCTGGGCGCGGTCACCTCGCGCCAGCACGCGGGCCGGCCGCTGGCGCAGGTGATCCCCGCGGTGCGCGGGCTTGATCGCGGCCTGCGGTTCGTCGATTCCGACGCGGCCGCACTGGCCGCCAGCGACGTGGCGTTGTTTTTCCTCGCCCTGCCGCACGGCGCCGCCGCCGTCTTCGCCCGGGCGTTCGTCGGCGCCGGCAAGAAGGTGATCGATCTCAGCGCGGACTTTCGCATCGCCGACCTCGGCACCTACACAAGCTACTACGGCGAGCACCACGCGCCGGAGCTGCTCGCCCGGGCCCGCTTCGTCTTGCCCGAACTTACCGCCGACGACTGGAGGCAATGCGCGCTCATCGCCGCGCCCGGATGCTACCCGACGGGCATCCTCGTCCCCTTGGTGCCGCTGCTGCGCGACGGCGTGGTGAGCCGCGAGCACATCGTCGCCAATGCCTTCAGCGGCGTCAGCGGTGCCGGCCGCAAGGTCGAGGAGAGCTATCTCTACGTCGAACGCGCGGAGAGCGCGAAAGCTTACGGCCTGCTCCGGCACCGCCACCTGGCGGAGATCGAGGAGCAGCTGGCGCTGCACGGCGGCGCGAAGGTGATCATCCAGTTCAACCCCCACCTGGCCCCGATGCGACGCGGGATCGCCACGACCATCACCGTGCCGGCCGCGCCCGGCACCACCGTGGAGAAGCTTTATACCGCCTGGCGCCGGACCTACGAGGGACGGCCGTTCGTCCAGCTGCTGCCGAGTGGCGAGACCCCCGATACCGCCCATGTGACCGGCACCAACCGGGTCGACATGTCGGCGGTGCTCGACCCGCGCACAGGCAACTTTGTGATCACCTCCGCAATCGACAACCTCCTCAAGGGCGCCGGGGGCCAGGCGGTGCAGATCATGAACCTGTGGTGCGGCTTCCCGGAAACCGCGGGACTGATCTGACGCGGATCCCCGCCGGCCTGCGGACGTCAGCCGCCGCCACCGGGGCGCACGGCCGCGGCCAAAGCCTGGAATGTCGCGCGTGAGTTTGTCGGGACGAACCGCAAAAACTCTTGCACCCGCGGACGTTTCTAAGTGGGTTCATGCGGCAGAGAGTCGCGAGCGGCGCGTGCCGGGCCTCGCGACGCAGCCGACCGAGATCATGACCGAATTCACCCGGAAAATCCTGTTTGTGGGCTACGGTGCCGTTGCCGAATGCACGCTCCCGATCGCTTTCAAACTGATCAGGATCCGGCCGGAACACATCACGGTCATGGATTTCGAGGACCGGTCCGCCAAATTGCGGCCGTGGACGGCCCGGGGGGTGCGCTTCGTGCGCGACCGAGTCACCCGTGACAACCTGGGGCGGCTGCTGGGAAAATATCTGTCGGCTGGCGATCTGCTCATCGATCTCGCCTGGAACATCGACGCCTGCGAGATTCTGCAGTGGTGCCACGATCACGGCGTGCTTTACGTCAACACCTCGACCGAATTGTGGGACCCCTACGCCGGGGCGCGCAACAAGCCTCCCACCGAGCGCACACTGTACTGGCGGCACTTGAACGTCCGCCGGATGGTGGCGGCGTGGCCGGAAAAAGGCCCCAGCGCCGTGATCGAGCACGGCGCCAACCCCGGTTTGATCTCGCACTTCGCGAAGCAGGGCTTGATCGACATCGGCGAGAGGCTGCTCACGGACCGGAGGATCACCGGCCGGGCGGCGGAGCGCGTCCGCCAGCTCATCGCGGAGCAGAAGTTCAACCATCTGGCGCGGGCGCTCGGCATCAAGGTGATCCATTGCAGCGAGCGCGACACGCAGATCACCGATCAGCCGAAGCGCGTGGACGAATTCGTCAACACCTGGAGCATCGAGGGTTTTCGCGAGGAGGGCACGACCACCGCCGAAATGGGGTGGGGCACGCATGAAAAGACGCTGCCGCCGTTGGCCTACCGCCACCGGCAGGGGCCGCGGAACCAGATCTGCCTGGCGCGCATGGGCATCAACACCTGGGTCCGCTCGTGGGTGCCCGACTGTGCCATTCATGGCATGGTCGTGCGCCACGGCGAAGCCTTCACCATCTCCGACAAGCTCACCGTCTGGGAGAAGGGCCGGGCGGTTTATCGGCCCACGGTGCACTACGCCTATTGCCCGTGCGACTGCGCCATCGCGTCGCTGAACGAGCTGCGCGGCTACGATTACCGCCTGGTGGAGAACCAGCGCATCATGAACGACGAGATCACCAGCGGGTCCGACATCCTGGGGGCGCTGCTGATGGGGCACGCGTACCGGTCATGGTGGATCGGCAGCGACCTCAGCATCGAGGAGTCCCGCCGACTGGTGCCGCACCAGAATGCGACGACGATGCAGGTCGCCATCGCGGTGGTGGCGGCGGCGAGGTGGATGATGGAGAATCCCGCGCTGGGCGTCTGTGTGCCGGACGACCTGCCGCACGAGTTTGTGCTCCGCATCGCGAAACCGTACCTCGGCCGGTTCATCTCCAAGCCGGTCGACTGGACGCCGCTGCGGCACTACGCGAATGCCTTTCAGGGTTACAACCGGCCGGAGCTTGATGGGCGCGACCCGTGGCAGTTCAAGAATTTCCTGATCAAGGACGGCAGTTGAACGCAGCGCCCATGAGTGCGGACGTCGACCCGGGTGCCGGAAGGCAGCCGGACGGCGGCGGGCGCGAAAACATCGGGGAGAAAGGATGGCCATGGTCTCGGTGACTCGATTGAAGAAGCTGGCGCAGGCGCACGGCACGCCGTTGTTCGTGATTGACCACGACGCGCTCCGGAAGAACTACCGGCAATTCCGCCACCATCTGCCGCGCGTGCAGGTCTACTACGCGGTCAAGGCGAACCCCGATCCGGCCATTGTCCGCACGCTCTACCAGGAGGGAGCGAGCTTCGACGTCGCGTCGATGCCGGAGTTCATGATCGTGCATGAAAACATCGAGAATCTGCCCGCGAAGCAGCGGCAGGACTGGATCTGGGACAAGATCATCTACGCCAACCCGACGAAGGCCACCGAGACGCTGGAGCAGCTGAACCAGTACAAGCCGCTCGTCACGTTCGACAACCTCGAGGAGATCCGCAAGATCAAGCGGCACGCCCCCAATGCCGGCCTGGCGCTCCGGCTCAAGGTGCCGAACACGGGCGCGATGGTCGAGTTGTCCTCGAAGTTTGGCGCCGCGCCGGGGGAGGCCGTGGATCTGATCCTGGCGGCGGACAAGGCGGGCCTTGTCGTCGAAGGCATCAGCTTCCACGTCGGCAGCCAGACCACGAACTTTGAGAACTACGTGCAGGCGCTCAGCCTCACCGCGGGGGTGTTCAAGGAGACGAAGGACCGCGGCTACACGAAGATGAACCTGGTGGACATTGGCGGCGGCTTCCCCGCGCCGTATGACGCCAGCGTGAGGCCGTTCCGCGAACTGGCCAAGGTGATCCGCACCGAGCTCGACCGCCTGTTCCCGCCCGAAATCCAGATTCTCGCTGAGCCGGGCCGGTTTCTCGTCGCTTCGGCCGGCTTCGCCGTGGCGAAGGTCATCGGCAAGGCCGTTCGCGATGGCAAGACCTGCTACTACATCGACGACGGGGTCTACCACACTTACTCGGGCGTCATCTTCGACCATTGCCACTATCCGCTCAAGGCCTTCAAACGGGGTCCGACGCAGATCTGCTCCGTCTTTGGCCCGACGTGCGACGCGCTCGACGTGGTTTCGATGGCGGAAAACCTGCCGGACCTTGAGCGGGATGAATTCGTGTACAGCGAGAACATCGGCGCCTACAGCCACGCCTCCTCCACCTATTTCAACGGGTTCCCGCCCGCGACGGTGGCCCATGTGAACCAATAGGCGCCCGTTGCCCCGGGCTAACTGCGGTAGTCCGCGTTCTCGCTCACGTATTCGTGGGAAAGATCGGCCCCCAGCACCGTCGCGCTGGCGCGGCCGAGGCCGAGGTCGATCTCGATTTCCACGCACCGTTCGTGCGCCGGAAAATCCACCGGGGGGGAGAAAACACCGTTCTTGGGCGGAGCGCTCGCGTACAGCTCCGCCTGCTTGAGGTGGGCGACCAGCGCCGTTTCCTTTGCAGGATCGAGCTGGAACACGCCGCGGGCAAAGATCTCGATGCCGCCGAGACGGGCGCGCAGCCGGGTCAGATCGAGTGCCGGTTCCGGCGTGCCCAGGTGCCGGCCGATGGCCTGCACCAGGCGCCCGACGTTGGGGTCGTTGCCGGCGACCGCGCACTTGAATAGCGGCGCATTGACGATCGCCTTCCCCAAGGTACGCGCCAGGGCGGGGGTGGGCGCCCCCAGCACCTGCACCCGCATGACATGGTGCACGCCTTCGCCGTTGCGCACCACATCCTCCGCCAGATCGCGGCACACCGTCGTCAGCGCCGCCTCGAACGCCGCAGGGTCGGGGCAGGGCACCCGCCCCGAGGACACCGCCACCACGGTATCGGACGTGCTCGTTTCGCTGTCGACCGAGATGCAGTTGAAGGAGACGTCCACGGCGCGCCGCAACATCGCCCGCAGCAGGTCGCGCGGCACCACGAGATCGGTGAGCAGGTAGACCAGCATTGTGGCCAGATCGGGCTCAATCATGCCCGCTCCCTTGGCGAAGCCGACGATGCGTCCGGCGCCGACGGCCGCGCTGCGCACCTTGGGGAAAAGGTCGGTGGTGACGATGCTTTCCGCCGCCGGCAGCACGGATTCGGCGGCGAGCGCGGCCACGACCCGCGGGAGCGCCGCCACCATTTCTTCGAGCGGGAGCCGCCAGCCAATCACCCCCGTCGAACTCGGCAGAATCTCCTGCGGCCGCCGGCCGAGCAGACGCGCCGCCGCCGCGCACAATGCCTCGGTCAGCTCCACCCCCTGCGGGGCGCAGACATTCGAGACTTTGTTGTTCACGAGGATGGCGCCGAGCGCCGGCTCCGCGAGGCGGCGCCGGCCGACGATGACGGGTGCCCCGGGGAAGGCGTTCCGGGTGAAGACCGCGGCAAAATCCGGCGCCGGCCGGTCAAGCGCGACCAGAGTCAGCGTCATTTCCGCCGGCTTGGGCACCTCGCGCGGAGTGAAGGCGAGACGCGTCGTGCCGGTTTGGAAGCCGGCGGGCAAGCGGGCCTGCGTGGCCAGCCACGCGCGGTGGACAGGGCGGGAGGAAAAGACGTTGGCGGAGCTCGGCACGCTTCGACACGTTGGCCGCCGCCACGCTGGTGTGAAGCTGAAACTACAGACGCCGCGCAAAGTATTTTGAAATTTGTGGTGGAAATGCCGCCCGCAACTGTTGTATGCACTCGGCACCAGCAAGCCTCCGTGAGCGCCGCCCCGTCCATCGTCATCGCCAGCTCCACGATTGCCTCGGCTGCCCTCGAGCAGCCGTCGCGTCTTCCGTTTTAGCCGTCAATGGATATTGCTGAGATCACCGCGAAGGCCCGGGTGCTGCTGGAGGCGCTGCCCTACATCCAGGATTTTCACGGCTCGATCTTCGTCGTGAAGTACGGCGGGAGTTTCATGGACGATCCCGATCCGGCCATCCGCACCCGGGTGGCCTACGACATCGCCTTTCTCGCGGCCGTCGGCATCAACGTCGTGGTCGTGCACGGCGGCGGCAAGGCGATCACCCGGGCGATGGACGCCGCGAATCTGAATGCCACGTTCGTCAACGGCCTGCGGGTCACGGACGAGGCCGCGATGGCTGTCGTCAAGAAGACGCTCAACGAGGTGGTGAATCAGGACGTGTGCGCCGCCATTGCCACGGCGAAGGCCCGGCCGCGGAGCATGCCGGGCGACACCGTGCTCGTCTGCCAGAAGCTGGCGGCGGATGACGATGGCAATCCGGTCGATCTCGGTTATGTGGGCGAGGTCACCGAGGTGAAGGTGAAGCTCATCAAGAAGGAGATTGCCGACGGGTTCGTCCCGGTGATTTCGCCCGTGGCCGAGGGTTTCGACGGGAAGGCCTACAACGTGAATGCCGATCTGGTCGCCGGCCGGGTCGCCAGCGCCCTGCGCGCCCGCCGCCTGGTCTACATGAGCGACGTGCCCGGCCTGCTCGGCAATCCGGCCGATCCCGACTCGCTCATCTCCACCCTCAAGACCAGCCAGGTCGACGACCTGAAGAAGCGGGGCATCATTGGCAAGGGCATGCGCCCGAAGGTCGCCAGCGCCATTCTCGCCCTGCAGGAAGGCGTGCAGCGCGTTCACTTCATTGACGGACGCCTGCCGCACAGCCTACTGCTGGAGATTTTCACTGACAAAGGCATTGGAACTGAGATCGTCACCGGCTGATCTCACGCCGATGCCAACGACGGGGCGGCGGTCAGTCGACCGCGCCGGATCGGCCGGATCTGCGCCTCCCGTCATCGTCCGTTTCAAGCACCACACTTATCTTCGCCTCCATGCAACCGACCATCACCCGCACCAGTACGGCCGAAATCTACGACACCTATGTCGTGAAGAGCTATGCGCGCCCCGACCTGACGCTCGTGCGCGGCCGCGGCTGCTCCGTGTGGGATGACGAGGGCCGCGAATACCTCGATTTTACGTCGGGCATCGCGGTCAGTGCGCTGGGTCACTGCCATCCGGTCTGGGTCGAGGCGGTGCGCCGTCAGGCCGGCGAGTTCGTGCATGCGAGCAACCTGGTCCGCAACCCGCTGCAGGCGGAGCTGGCGCGCCAGCTGGTGTTGCGCACCGGCCCGGGCCGCGCGTTCTTTTGCAACAGCGGCGCCGAAGCCAACGAGGCGCTGATCAAACTCGCGCGCCTGCACGGCGTGAAAAAAGCCGGCGGCGAGGAGGGGCGCTGCTACAAGATCATCTGCGCGAAGAATGCCTTTCACGGCCGCACCTTCGGCGGCATGAGCGCCACCCCGCAGGAGAAGATCCAAAAGGGATTCGGCCCGCTCGTGCCCGGCTTTTCGTTCGGGGAGCTCAACAACCTGCGGAACTTTGCCGATCTGATCGACGGCCAGACCAGCGCGATCTTCGTCGAAACCATCCAAGGCGAAGGCGGCATCAATCCGTGCACCGACGAGTTTCTCGCCGGCCTGCGCCACCTCTGCGATCAGCACGGCCTCCTGCTCCTGATCGACGAAGTGCAATGCGGCGTGGGGCGCACCGGCCGGTTCTTCGCATTCGAACACGCCGGCATCCTCCCGGACGCCGTCGGCATGGCGAAAGGCCTGGGCGGAGGGTTTCCTATCGGCGCGGTGTGGATTCGCGAGAATGCCGCTGACTATTTCCACCCCGGCTCGCACGGTACGACGTTTGGTGGCACGCCCCTGGCCTGCGCGGCGGCGCTGGCCGTGCTCCACGTGATCGAGCGGGAAAAGCTGCTGGAAAATGTGACGGTCAACAGCGGCCCCTGGCGGCAGCAGCTGGAGAAGCTGGCGGCGGACTTTCCGCAACAGCTCAAGGCCGTCCGCGGCCGGGGCTACTTGATCGGTCTGCAGATGGCGTCGAATCCGGCACCCTATCAGACGGCGCTGCGCGAAGCCGGCCTGCTCGCACCCACGGCCGGCAACAACGTCATCCGCCTCCTGCCACCGCTGATCGCCCAAAGCGCCCACCTGGAGCGTTCGGTGGAGATCATTCGCAGCGTGCTGAAGGCGAAAGCGTAGCGGCGCGACCTTTCGCGCCGCCGCGCCCCGGCGCCGCTGATTTCGGCGATCCTCGAAGTGCGCATCCTGCCTGCAACCGCTTGGTCCCGGGGGGCTTACTTTTGTCTGGCCGCGTCGGGCGCCGCGTCGTAGAAACACCCCTTTTCCCGATGAAGCACTTCCTCAAAGAGACGGACTTCACGCCGCCGGAGGCGGGGGAAGTCTTCAGGCTCGCACGGGAGTTCAAGCAGACGCGCGGCAGGGACGGCCGGAAAAACCAGGCGCTCACCGGGCAGACGTGGGCCTTGGTCTTCTCGAAGGCCAGCACCCGCACGCGGGTGTCCTTCGAAGTCGGCATCCACGAGTTGGGCGGACACGCGATTTTTTTGAACAAAAGCGACATTCATCTCGGGCATAGCGAGTCGCTCGCCGACACCGCCCGCGTGTTGTCGCGCTTCGTGCACGGCCTGGTGGTGCGCACCTATGCGCAGAGCGACGTGGAGGGACTCGCCCGATTCGGCAGCGTACCGGTGATCAACGCCCTCACCGATCTCCTGCATCCCTGCCAGATCTACACGGATGCCTTCACGGCCGCGGAGCGGTGGACGGGGTCCCGGGGCGATCTGTTGGCTTCGCTGCGCGGCCGCAAGATCGCATTCTTGGGTGATACCCGCTTCAACATGGCCAATTCATGGATCCTGGGCGCCGCGCTGTTCGGCATGAAGATCGTGCTGGCGGGGCCCGAGGGATACCAGCCCGGGGCACAGATCGGGGACCTGCTCAAAGCCGAAGGTTTTCCCGGCACCTACGAATTTACCACCGATCCGCACCGGGCCGTGGAAGGCGCTGACATCGTCTACACGGATGTGTGGGCGAGCATGGGCCAGGAAGGGGAGGCCACGCAGCGCGTCCGCCAGATGCGGCCTTACGCGGTGACTTCCAAGCTCTTCGCCGCGGCGAAACCCGACGCGCTCTTCATGCATTGCCTGCCGGCCCATCCGGGCGAAGAGGTCGAGCAGGCCGTGCTCGAGAATCCGCGATCGATCGTCTTCGACCAGGCGGAAAACCGGCTCCATGTGCAAAAGGCGATCCTCGCCATGCTCGCGCAGCAGCCGCGACGGTGAGGCGTGCAGGTTGATTCGATACCGGCCTATTTCTGGAGGATATAGGTGAGACGATTGCCGTTCTTGACCAAGATTCCGGACGAGAGATTCCCGTCATCCATTTCCTTGTCGATTCCAAGCAGCTGGTCGTCATCCACGGTGGCATCGGTGACGGAAATGCCCGCGGTGACTCCGTTCGTCTTGTAGTCCCAGTTCCAGCGGCCGCCCAGGGAACAGTCCTGCGCCCAGTCGGCGTCGCGGAGTTCACCGGACATTCCCGTCGGCACCGCGCCATCGGTGGCGCTGGGGGGCCACCGACCATTCTTCATCGCATAGGTCTCGAAAGCTTGGGCGAAGACGCGGACATCGTGCATGTATCTATGGCTCTTCGCGTTGCGTCGAAAATGACCAAACGTCGGTATTGCGACCGCGGCTAGGATGCCGACGATCACGACTACAACCATAATCTCTACAAGAGTGAACGCTGGATCAAGCCGCGCCGGCCTTGATCGGCGACGAAGCCTCATGATTGAAAGTTGCTCAAAATGAAGAATGATATTCTAAACGACATCCGTTTACCGTAAGCCCACGATTGAGGCAAACACCCTACCGTCAAAAAAGAATGAAATACCAGGACGGTGGCGGCGGCTCGCGGAGCGGCGGCGTGTTAATCGGTGACGACGCCGCTGGGTTCTGTGGTCTCGGCAGGGTGCGGCGAGGCGAACCCGCGAAGATGAAACGGTCAAAGATGGCGGGCAGGCGACGAGGCGCTGCTTGGGACGTCCGCGACCGCAATCCCGATCCGTTGGTGCCAGGATCGAGTCATGTTTTTTCTTTGCGCGCCGGTCGCTTTGCCCAACACTCGCCCGCCAATGAAGATCGTCCTCGCTTACTCAGGAGGGCTCGACACTTCAGTCATCGTCAGATGGCTCAAGGAGTCCTACGACGCCGAAATCGTCACTTTTTCCGCGAACATCGGACAGGGGGAGGAGTTGAAAGGGCTGGCAGAGAAAGCCCGCAGGACCGGGGCTTCAAAGCATTACACGCTGGATCTGGTCGAGGAGTTTGCCCGCGATTTCGTCTATCCGATGATGCGGGCCAACGCCGTCTATGAAGGCCAGTATCATCTTGGGACGTCGATCGCGCGGCCGCTCATTGCGAAAGCTCAGATCGAAATTGCCAGACGGGAGAGGGCAGACACCGTCGCGCACGGTGCCACCGGGAAAGGCAACGACCAGTGCCGCTTTGAGTTTACGTACATGGCGCTGGCGCCTCATCTGGCCATCATCTCGCCGTGGAAGATCGACGCCTTCCGCGCGAAGTTTCCTGGCCGCGCCGAGATGATCGCCTATTGCCGGAAGCACCGTATTCCTGTCGAAGCGTCGCCCAAGAAGCCCTACTCGATGGATCGCAACCTCCTGCACGTTTCCTACGAGGCCGGCATCCTCGAGGATCCGTGGTTTGATCCCACCACGAAGGCAAACAGGGGGATGTTCAAGCTCTCCGCGGCCCCCGAGGATGCGCCGGACAAAGCGGAGTATGTGGAGCTCGATTTCGCGCACGGCGACTGCGTGGCGGTCAACGCCCGGAAGCTGACGCCCGCCGCCGTGCTCCGGGAGCTCAACCAACTGGGGGGCAGGCACGGGATCGGCCGGGTGGACTTGGTCGAGAACCGCTTTGTCGGTATGAAATCGCGCGGTGTTTACGAGACGCCCGGCGGCACGATCCTCGCGCACGCACACCGGCAGATCGAGTCGCTCACGATGGATCGTGAGGTCATGCATCTGCGCGACTCCCTCATCCCGAAGTATGCGGAACTGGTCTATTATGGCTTTTGGTTCGCGCCCGAACGCGAGTGCCTGCAAGCGCTGGTGGATGAAAGCCAGAAATTCGTGACCGGCACGGTGCGGCTCAAGCTCTACAAAGGGAACGTGATCACCTGCGGCCGCAAATCGAAGTATTCGCTGTATGATCCGCGCATCGCCTCGATGGAAGGTGTCCGGAGCACCTATAACCAGAACGATGCCGCGGGTTTCATTCGCATCAACGGGCTGCGCCTCCGCGCGCGTCGCGCCGCCCAGGGTGGCCCCAAAATCTGAGGCGGCCGCTCCACGCCACCTTCCGCCCGCCGTTCTTCCATGGATAAAGTCCGCCTTGGCATCGCCGGTCTGGGGAACATGGGGGCCCTGCACGCCGCCACCGTCCGCGCGGGGAAGATCCGGCGCCTCGAACTCGGCGCCGTCTGTGATGCCGATGCCGCCAGATTGAACCAATTTGCCGGCATTCCCGGTTTCACCTCGGCCGACGCGATGATCTCTTCGGGCATCATCGACGCCATGCTCATCGCGACCCCGCATTATTCGCACACCACGGTCGGGATCAAAGCGCTCGAGGCCGGCCTCCACCTCCTGGTCGAAAAACCCATCTCCGTTCACAAAGCGGATTGCGAACGGCTCATCGCCGCGCACCGGGACGAGCGGCAGGTCTTCGCGGCGATGTTCAACCAGCGCACCGATCCCGCCTACGCCAGGATCCGGACCCTCGTCCAAGACGGCGGACTCGGCGAAATCCGGCGCATCAACTGGATTATTACAAACTGGTTTCGCACCGCGGCCTATTATGCCTCAAGCGGCTGGCGCGCCACCTGGGCGGGCGAGGGCGGCGGCGTGCTGCTCAATCAGTGCCCGCACAATCTCGACCTGCTGCAATGGATGTTTGGCCTGCCCGCGCGTGTGCGCGCCTTCTGCCAGTTCGGCCGATATCACGATATTGAAGTGGAGGATGACGTCACCGCCTACCTGGAATTCGCCAACGGAGCGACGGGTGTCTTCATCGCTTCCACCGGAGAGGCGCCGGGCACCAGCCGCCTTGAAGTCGCGGCCGAAGGCGGCCGCGTCGTGTATGAGCGCGATGAACTCCATATCGCGCGCAATGCGGTGCCGATGTCCGAGTTTAGCCGCACGGCGACGCAGGCATTCGCCCAACCCGAATGCGTGGACACGGTGGTGCGGCTGTCCGATCACGGTGGGCAACACACCGAGATACTGCAGAACTTTACCGAGGCCATTCTCGACGGCCGGCCGCTCATTGCGCCGGCGAGCGAAGGCATTCGTTCGGTCGAGCTGGCGAACGCAATGCTGCTTTCCACTTGGCTCGATCGGGCGGTTGAGCTCCCGCTCGATGGCGCCCGTTTCGCGCGTCTGCTCCGGCAGCACGCCCGGAGATCGGTCGGCCCCCGGCGCGTGCCCGCGCCGACGGTCGCCGACGACTTTGCGAAATCGTTCAACCGTTAATTGTCCGTGGACCCGGCGGGCGGGAACCGGCCCCGGCCCGCGGGCCCAGCAAATGACCAATCGTCCGCCGGTCCGCCTCCGCTCCCCATGAAACTGTCCCAAGTCGCCGCCCAACTCTATACTGTCCGTGATTTCTGCCAGACCGCCGCCGGGCTCGCCGCCGCGGTGCGGAAGATCCGCGCGATCGGTTACGAGGCCGCGCAGCTCAGTGGACAAGGCCCCATCCCTGAAGCGGAGATCGCCCGGATCATGGCGGGCGAAGGTCTGGCGATTTGCGCCACGCACGAGCCGGCCCTGGTCATCCTGGACCAGCCCGATAAGGCCATCGAGAGCCTGCAGAAACTTGGGTGCCGGCTTACGGCCTACCCTTACCCGCAGGGCATTGACTTCACTGACGCCGACAGCGTCACGACGCTCGTGCGCAAGCTCGACGCCGCGGGGGCGCGCTTCCGCGCGGCCGGCCTCACCTTGGGTTACCACAATCACGATATTGAGTTCTTGAAGTTCCAGGGGGCACCGGTGCTGGAATTCATCTACGACCACACCGATCCGCGCAACCTCGTCGGGGAACTCGACACCTACTGGGTGCACCACGGCGGCGGCGACTGCGTGGAGTGGTGCCAGCGGCTGCGGGGGCGCCTGCCGTTCATCCATCTCAAGGACTACGCCATCACGCGGGAACGCCGGCCCATCTTCTGCGAGATCGGTACGGGCACGCTGCCGTTCCGGCGGATCATCCACGAGGCGGAGTTGTCCGGCTGCGCATGGTTTATTGTTGAACAGGA
>Ga0335081_10003467_pt1 | contig 24811 bp, 23 predicted proteins | sample Lox_Sample_35_FD_206713 | JGI IMG/M metagenome (GOLD analysis project Ga0335081, IMG submission 206713) | Soil microbial communities from Loxahatchee National Wildlife Refuge, Florida, United States - Lox_Sample_3.5 | ecosystem: Environmental > Terrestrial > Soil > Wetlands | place: USA...
GCGGCTATTGCTGACCCGGGGGTGCGCTTGTAGAATGCGCGCCCTCCTGGTGCGGGGTGGAGCAGTCTGGCAGCTCGTCGGGCTCATAACCCGAAGGTCGCAGGTTCAAATCCTGCCCCCGCTACCAAAACCCTCGATTTTGATCCTTGTATCGTCATGATCCGGCACGAGAATTTATGTCTCGGGCGGCACTCGCATCTCGCCGGAGGGTCGATTTGATCTTTATCGCGGTCGCGTTCGAGACCGCGAACGGCACGCCATACAGCTACCCCAAGGAGCGCGGCTTCGATCGTTGCCTTGGAAAACGGTCGATCCGTGAGCTCCACACCGTCGCTCGCGCTGAAAGACGCAGCAGCGGGCTGGCAATCCTGCCAGCCCGCCGTGCGCTACTCTCCTCGGTTACGCGGAACCGAGTCGAGTGGGGCTGGTGCTCAGTCCGGCTTCACCCGCGTCGCGGTGACAGTGCCGGCGCCCGATGCGACTTCGGTAGTCTCGTCAAAGGGATCGGCCGGGCTCACCGCAAAGACCCCCGCGGTGTAGGTCCCGGTAAACGAGTTGCCCGTTGCATCAAGCTTCACTTTCATGTGGAAGTGAACCCGGATGCCAAAGCCCGCCCCGGGGGCGAACCAGCCCATCGCGATGTGGTTCAGTGTGTAGGTGGACGGACCCACCTGGCGCCACACCCCCTGGCAGACGTCTCCGGTCTCCGGGTTCTGGCCGCCTGAGAACATGATCTCCGTGCCGTCCGAGTGCCAGGCCTGCGTGCCCCAGTCCACGGAGAATCCGCTCATCTGGAATTGCCACAGGCCGATAATTTAAGGGCCGTCGCCCCCGTAGTCGTTTACCGAAAAGAGCGATTCAGCCCGCGCGAGCTCGCCCGGCCGGTATACCGCCGGGATCATCGCGCCCCCCGCGGCCCTGGCGGTCGGCGCGCCATGGAGCTGCGGCATGCCCATGCACGCTGCACCCGCCTGGCCGGCGAATGCCAGCGCTAACAGTCCAAGCGCGATCGTCGAGAGAGTCGCCCCTAGAGCTGCCCCATTCGTCTTGTTGCCAACCATGACCTCGTCTCCTTTGCTGACTTGTTGTGGAGAAAACCGGTGAAACCGCCGCGCCAGCCGGCCTCGAGGGAGGCTCGCCTTACTCCGGCGGTGCTCGCGCGTCACTTTGCCGCTACCGGTGCGGGGCTCACGACGCCGCGCACTACCGCCTCGCGAAACGTGTGCGTCTCGAGATAGATCTGTGTCAGGAGCGGCATCCGGGCGGAGCGGATCGCCCGCGCCAGTGCCTCCCCATAACAGCCCTGTGGATCCGCCAACGGCGCGAGGCCCACCCGGTTGCCGTCCGTGCACGCAACCCACGCGGCATGCGCGATGCGTCTATAGAAGGTATGCGCATCGGCCGACTGGCTGAGATTCAGGCCGTGGCTGTTGACCGCGATCGCGATCGTGACCGCCGTATCGCGGGCCGCGACGCTGCCCGAATACACGCTGAGGGCGACGGCGGCGACGCTCGCGGCGCTGCAAAAAAGACTCATTTTCCTGGCATTCATGGCTCTCCTCGCTCAAGTTAGTTGGGCTGCTTCCCAAAGCGGATCGATCGGCTTTCATGGATAAACGAGTGCGCCGCCCGCGGAATGGACACCTCGAAAACTTTTGGTTGCCAATTCGCGCCTTCGCCACTCTTATACATAGGAGGGGAGGACTGTCTTGCGTGCCGCGCTCCATGGCTGACGGGAAACCATCACTGGTCGAGCGGCTGTTTGCCGAGCATCGGGGCGCGCTCCAGGCGTTTTTCCGCCGGCGGATCCGCACCAAGATCGATGCACCGGACCTGGCGCAGGAGGTGTATCTGCGGATGCTGCGGATCAGTGACCAGGACGCAATCCGCAACCCGGTCCTCTACCTCTATACGGTCGCCAACAATCTCGTGAAGGAGCACGCGGTGCTCGATCGGCGCCGCGCGGGTGGTGTCGACATCGACGAGATCGCTGAATACGAACAGCTCGAGACGTTGCCCGGGTTCGACGCGGACCTCGATGCGCAGCAACGGCTCGAGCGGCTGCGGGTGGTGCTGCGGCAGCTGCGCCCGAAGTGCCAGGCGGCGGTCGCCCTGCGCTTTACCCAGGGGCTGTCGTACCGCGAGGTCGCGATCCGCCTCGGCGTGTCTCCGCAGATGGCCAAGAAATATGTGGCACAGGCCTTGAGTCACTGTCGCCGCCGCATGGCGCGGCTAGGTTGAGTCCATGAACTCCAATGAAGAGCAGGCCCGGGTCGCGATCGCCGCACAGGCGGGCGAATGGTTCGTCACTAACGACGAGCGGCCGCTCGATCCGCAGGAGTCCGCAGCTCTGGTCGCCTGGCTCAAATCTTCACCGGCTCACGTGGAAGCGTTCCTCGGCGTGTCAGTGATCGCCCGCGACCTGGGCAAGGCCTGTGATGATCCCGGGTTTTCCGTCGAAGCGCTGCTCGAGAGAGCGCGCGCCGATGACGACACGAGCTCGCCGTCGTTCTGGGGGCAGGTTCGTGAGACCCTCGCGGTCACCTCGCTCCGCTGGCAGCGAATCGCGGCGACGGTCGCCGCCATCGCCGTGCTGGCGCTCGGCGCGCTGCTGGCCTGGAGTGTGTGGCCGGTCGCCAGGAAACCTGTTGCCGCCGCGGCAGCGGCACTGCACTTTGAGACCCGGCACGGCGAGCAGCAGACCTATCGGCTGGCCGACGAGTCGGTGGTGCACCTCAACACGGACAGTGCGATCACCGTGCGCTATGGCGCCAAGGAGCGCGTCGTCGAGTTGAGCTCCGGAGAAGCCTTCTTCGAAGTCGCCCATGCGGCGGATCGCCCGTTCCGTGTCTTCGCCGGAGCCGCGGAGGTCGTCGATGTCGGTACCCGCTTCGACGTGCGCCTCCAGGAGCACTCGACGCTGGTCGCCGTCAGCGAGGGCCAGGTAGCGGTAGGAATGCCGGCGGCGGCTGGAGCTTCCGCCAGTAGCTCGAGCCAGGATCCGCTCGCGGGCTTTGTCCGGGTGAGCGCCGGAGAGCAGATCGTCGTCGCCGAAGGAGAGCGGCCGACCGCCGCGGTGCCCGCAGATGTCGACCGCACCACGGCCTGGCTGCGCCGGCAGATTCTCTTCGACCATGAGCCGCTCGAGCTCGTAACCGCCGAGTTCAACCGCTACTCCCGCAAGCCGATCGAGATCACGACCCCGGCGCTGCGCAGCCTGCGGGTGAGCGGCGTGTTCACGACTGACAACACTGCGGCCTTCGTCGCGTTCCTGCGCACCCTCGACGGCGTGCACGTCGAGGTGACTCCCAACCGAATTCTGGTGTCGCAGGACTAACCTCGGCCCGCGCGGGTAGACTGCCAGAGCGAGCTCAACACAAAGTAACGAGAAGTGCATGGGGGCCCGGTGCGCGCGCCGCCGCTCGGCGCAGATCGCCACGACTGTGTCCGGAACGCTGCGGGCACTGTCGATCTGCGCGCCCGCCACGTTCATGGTCGCCCCGCCTGCGTTCGCGCAGACGCCCGCGCTCGCGGCGCGCCTCGACGCGGATATACCCTCGCAGCCGCTCAAGGAGGCGCTGGCGACCTTTGCCCGCGACACGGGCTTGCAACTCGTGTATGTCTCCGGAGTTGCCAATAACCGCAGGTCCCGCGCCGTCCCGGCGGGACTAACCGCCGGTGCCGCGCTCGCGCAGCTCCTGCAGGGTACGGGGCTGCGCTTCGAGTACCTGACGGCCGATACCATCCGGATCTTTGTCGCGGCTCCGGGCACAGGTGATGCGGAGCCGTCCGGCGAAATCATCGTCACCGCGAACCGCCGCGAGCAGAACCTCCAGGACGTGCCCATCAGCGTGCAGGTGCTGACGCAGGCAACGCTCGCCAAGCTCAACGCCACGACGCTCGACGACTTCGTGCGCTATCTGCCCGGGGTCACGGTGCACGGTACGGGCCCCGGTCAGAACAGTATTTTCGTGCGTGGCCTCGGCACCTCAGAGACCGGGGTTCAGGGAGCCGGGATCGGTACTCTCCCCAACGTAGCCTTGTACCTCGATGAGCAGTCGGCACAGCTTCCCGGCCGCAATCTCGACATCTATGCCGCCGATCTTGACCGCATCGAGGTCCTGGAAGGACCGCAGGGGACGCTGTTCGGCGCGGGCGCGCAAGCCGGGGTGGTGCGTTACATCACCAATAAGCCGCAACTCGATGTCACCGAGGCAAACATGAATGCGGGTGTCGCGACGACCGCACACGGCGACCCGAGCTCGGCTCTCGATGCCACCCTCAACGTGGCGCTCGTACCCAACCGGCTCGCCGTTCGCGCTGTGATCTACGACGAGAGGCGCGGCGGTTACATCGACAACATCCCCGCGACCTTTGCGCATTCCGACTCGGACGTCAGTATCCGTTACGCCACTGGCCCGATTCCCACAAATAACCTGGTCATCAACAACGCCCCGCTGGTCAGGGACAACATCAATCCGGTCACCTACCAGGGCGCGCGCGTCGAGGCGCTCTGGCAGATCGACGCGGAGTGGAGCGCACTGATCGCTCAAAGTTACCAGCGCATGGAGGCGGACGGGATCTTTGCCGAGATGGTGGCGAACGCCTTCGGTCAGCCGCAGCCCGATCTCGCGGTCCAGCTCTTCAACCCCTCCTACGATCGGGACGCGTTCACGAATACCGCCCTCACCATCGAGGGCCGCCTCGCCGCCCTCAAGGTCCTCTATGCCGGCGCATACCTCGAGCGCAAGGTCGATCAGGTCGGGGATTACACCGCATACGCGCACGGTGGCCTGTACGTCGACTACTACCAGTGCATCGCCGGGCCGACCCCGCAATGCTTCTCACCGAGCTCCACCTGGCGCGACCAGGAGCGCAACGTACACCAAAGCCACGAGCTGCGCCTGCAAACACCCGAAGAGCTCAGGCTGCGGGCCGTTGGCGGGCTCTTCTACGAGGATTACACGCAGCACACCCAGATGGATTTCTTCTACATCACGGCGCTGCAGTACTTCAATCCGATTGCGCCGCCCACGGACTACTGGGCGTTGAACGGCCAGACAGTTTGCGGGTGCACACCAGGCGCGGTGTTGGTGCCCGGAGGTGTGACTTCGAACAATCCCAACGTTCGGCCGCCGGGGGATGGCTGGTTCAACGACATCACGCGCGGCTATAACCAGAAGGCCGCCTACGCCTCGGTCGACTACGATCTCATCCCACGCACCCTTACACTGACCGCTGGCACGCGCTACTACAGTACCAACACCCGGGAAGTCGGCTCGACTGTCAGTAGCTTCGGGTGCAGCACTTTCTATAACCCTCCCGGCAGCGTCCCCAACCCCTGCGTGAATCGCGTGTTCCAGAATCTCAACGTGCTCGGCCTCGATCGCACCTACAGCGGCTTCCGCAGCCGCGCGAACCTCAGCTGGAAGATCACCGAAGACGCCCTGCTCTATTACACCTGGGCACAGGGGTTCCGCCCGGGCGGCTTCAATCGCGGCCTCACGCCGGCTTACAACTCGCCACTTACTCCGGGTCCCGGCTCCTGGCAGGCTGAGGCCACCCTCCATCGGGGCTGGGTTGCCCCACTCGTTTACTCGCCCGATGCCCTCACCAGCAACGAGATCGGCTGGAAGACGACCTGGTGGGGTGAACGCCTCCAATGGAACGGGGCCGTATACCAGGAGGATTGGAACCACGCCCAGATCGAATCCTTCGATGCCGAGTTGTTCGGCCTCACATCCTTCAACACCGGTGACTACCGGGTGCGCGGCGTGGAGATCGCCGGCAGCGCTCATCTTAAGGCCGGCCTCACCGCCGAACTCGGCGCCGCCTGGAACCACAGTGCGCTGGTCAGGCAACCGACGTTCGTGTGGGCGGACGGAACCCCCATCGACTTCGGGATCCTCAAGACGGCTGCGGGAGTGCAGCTCTCCAATCCGGCCGGACCCATTGGCAGTCCGCTGGCCGGTGCGCCTCCGTTTCAGGGGTATCTCCGTCTCCGCTATGACGTCCCGGTAAACGGCTACGATGCATTCGTCCAGATCGGCGCCGTGCACCAGTCCCATTCCATCGCCTCGAACGACTGGCTCGCCACCGACCTGCAGGGCAACTCCATCGCCTACGGTCTGCCGCCCTTCACGACTTACGACGCGGCGCTCGGAGCGGGGAGGGATGCGTGGCTGGTACAACTCTACGGCGAGAATCTCACTGACACGCGTGGTGAGCTCTATGAGAACTCCCGCCAGTACTACCGGGCGATCACGGTCAGTCGTCCCCGGACCATACGACTGCGCTTCAGCTACCGCTTTCGTGGCTGAGGGAGACTAGTTCTCGGCAATACCCCGTTTGCTGATCTGGTGCAAAGCGTTGCAAGGCGTCCTGCTATGTTGCCTTGAGGCTAGCCGGGATGGCTGGCAGATGGATGGGATACGCGTTACAAAGCTCGAAGCCGACCTACTTCCCTACTTCGCTTATCGGCAGCGACCCGCTCCCCCGATGAAGCCAGTCGATCGAAACCAGCAAGTACCGGATTTCCAGTATCTGCATGGTGGTGCAATCAGCGCGCAGGGACCCGCAGCCGTGACAGATGCATGGCACATTCTGGCGCGTCTGAATCAAGCCCAGTACCCTGACGCGCCAGTGCTCTACGGCCTTTACACCAGCGTCTTTCCGACATTCGGCTACAGCGCTCCGAATAGTGGCTGGGATTACTCGTTCTCGTACGTGGATTTCGCCCTGTTTCCGTTGATGCTGGATGGCCAGCTGTATCTGGGCGCCGCAGGCCACAACGGTGTCGGCTGGCGAGAAGGTTCGCGCACGCTCGTTGCGGTGTATACCGCTCCGGGTCCCGACCAGCGCGACCTCATCCCGCTCGCCGGCTTCGCCGTAGACCGAGTTCCCGACGGACTGAAGGGGACTGTGGTGGCCGAGGGTGGCTCCGCGGTGCCAGCTCGACCGGGGACGTAGCGCTCATTTGAAGCGCCGCATTGTTGCGGAGCGGCGCTCACTCGCAATGGAGGTGTCGCCGAGCGTCGAAAGGAATCGTCGCCGGAGAGCAGCGTAACACGTACGTCGTAGCGTAATTGATCGCTTTTATTTCGAGATCAGCTAATCGCGCCGCCTGGACACGACGAAAGCCTCGTCGTTGAACCAAAGGCCCCCATGTCTTTGCAGCACGCGTTGCGTGGCCTCCAGGTACGCCCCGGTAGTGACGACGGCGTCGAGACGCTCGTCCTCGATCTGGTTGACGTAGATCGCGGCATTCCAGGCCGCAAACAGAGTCGAGGTGCCGATCCGATCCCCGATCTCCGACGGCAACGTGTGCATCTCATACCGGAACACTGCTTTTTCGTCCGGTAGCGCTGCGAGGTTGAATTCGCGCGCGTCGCGCGCAAGCTCGCGTCGCAAAGCGGCCAGGAGTGCGTGACGATCGACCTGGAACGGGCTCTCCTCCGGCCACAACTGCCGGATGATCTCCAGTCCCGGATCACGGCCCCACGACTGGATCGCGAGCAGCCGACCGCCGCGCGCCAGACTGCGCGCCAGCGGCGCAAGCACCCTGTGCACCTTGAAGTCCGCTCCCATGCGCGCCCGCCAGGGCTGCGAAGCGAGCACCAGATCGTAGTGTTCGAAGATCTGGCCGGGTTTCGGGATGACGCCGTCGAGCAGAAACTTGTGGTCCTCGCGGTACATGACGAGTACCGAGGGACGCACGATCATCGGATTGCCAGTTTTCGGATTCGGTCGCGTCTGCCATCCGCCGGAGAGCGCGGTGCTCAGCTCCTCGATTTGCTGCGCGTACTCGTCAGCGGTCGCGCCCGTCAGGCGCACTTCCTGCCAGTTGAGCGCCGCCGCCAGATGTGCATCGCGCGGCATCAGGCGCGGCGCCTCGGCATAATTGAGGTTGGTGACGACGAACACGGTAGCTGGATGCTCAAAGAAGCGGTCAGGCAGCTTCTCGAGTCCCAGGCGTACATCCTCGAGACTGATCTCCTTGGCAACCACGAACATCGGCACCGTCGGAAACTGCCGGTGGGTGTTCCTCATAACGCGCCCGATCACCGTGCCATCACCCATGCCGGCGTCGAATATGCGCACCGCTGGCGGTGTCGGCCGCAGCAACGCGACCTCGTGCGACGCTCGGCGCGCGATGGCGGCCTTCTCGTTGCAGGTCGTGACGAAGGCCAGGTATTTCTGGCGGTTGTCATAGAAGCGAAACGGTGGCGAGGCATCCGTCGCAGGGCTGGTCCGAGCGGGCGATGCGTCGCCGGAAGCGTTCATGGCAGGCGCCTGCAGCAACGGCTGCGCACGGAGGAAGGGCTCAGCTCCAGAGCCGGCGCGAGGCGAGCTGCGCTCCCTCGACCAGGGACTTGAGCTTCAGGTATGCAATGTCCGGCTCAACCGGGCCGAAGCCGGCGAAGGTACCAAAGCCGCAGTCCGTCCCTGCCATGACCCGCTCGCGTCCCACGATGCCGGCAAAGCGCTCGATGCGTTCGGCGACCAGCTTCGGGTGCTCAATGTAGTTGGTGGTGGTCGACAACATGCCGGGGATCAGGATCTTGTCGTCCGGGATGCTCGCGTCCTTGAAGACCGACCACTCGTGCGCGTGCCGGGGATTAGCCGCCTCGAACAACAGTCCCTGGGGCTTGGCCTTGAGCACGATCGGCAGCAGGCGCTCCATCGGCACGTCGTAATGATGTGGGCCTTCGTAGTTGCCCCAACACACGTGCATGCGGACGCGCTCGGCGGGCACGTTGCGCAGTGCATGGTTCAACACCTCAATGTGGCGCGCAGCGAGGGCCTCGAACTCCTCGAGCGAGCGATCCCGGTACATCGTTTGCCGGCCCATCGCCAGATCCGGTGCATCGATCTGCAGGATGATGCCGGCCGTCACGATCGCCTCGTACTCGCCGCGCAGCACCTCGGCGAGCGCCATCAGATAGTCATCCTGCGTACGGTAGTAATCGTTCGGCTGAAACAATGCGACCACGCCGGGAGAAGCCGCGTTCATGAATGCCTCGACCGGAGGCGCGGCAGTGGTTGCCGCCCGCAGGTTGCGCAGGTCCGCCCGCAGCGGCTCGGCGTCCCGCAGCTTGACCTCGCCAATGCAACGCGGCCGCCGGTATTTGGCCGTCGAGCCGCGCTCCGCGAGTTTGGTAAGCAGCCCTGGAAATTCGACCAGATCCTGGCCGGGCTCGCGTGGCGTGTCGCCACCGAAGCCCGAGAAGCGCTGCGCGATGTAGGTCGCGTAGCTGATCTTACTCATCTCCCCGTCGCTCACCACATCGATGCCGATCGCCACCTGCCGGCGCACCACGCCGGCTACCGCTGCCGTGATCACCGCGGCATCGGCGCGCGCGTCGACCGTGTCACCGCGCTCGCGCGCAAACAGCACGTCAGTCACGGCCTGGCTGCGCGGCAGGCTGCCGACGTGCGTGGTCAGGATCCGATCGACGCTGGTACGAATCGCCGTGCCCTCAAGCTTCGATCCGGGCCGCTGAGCCTGCGGGCCTCAGGCGGAAGTCGTAGTTGACCGTGTAGAACGGCGTCTCCATGCGCTCGCCATTGGGGCCGACTCCCGCGGGGTGCCGGTCGAATTGCGCCACCAGCGACTCCTTCATCCCGAACACGGCATCGGAATCGAGGTACTGGCTGCCGGCAACGAACAGGTGGGTAGTCACCGGCAGATGTCCGGGCGCCGAGACGATCATGTGGATGTGGCCAGGGCGATACGGATGCCGTCCCATCCTGCGCAGCATGCGTCCGACCGGCCCATCGGTCGGAACCGGATAGAACGTCGGCCTGATGGAGCGAAACCAGTAACGCCCTTCGGCGTCGGTTCGGATCCTCCCGCGCGCCTTCATTCCGGTCTCCCCGGGCATCTGCATGTCGTAGTTGCCTTCGCCGTCGCCCGACCAGATGTCGAGCAGCGCATTCTCGAGCGGCCGGCCATCCACGCTCAGCACGCGTCCGGAATAGAACGCCGGCTCGCCCTTCACGCCTTCGGCAAGATTGCTGCCGCGCGGCAGATCGGGAGCGCCCTCCCAATAGAAGGGACCCATAACCGTCGATTCGACGCTGCCCTCGTCCGCCGGGTGGTTGAGCGTGATGACGAGCACCGATACGCCGAGCGTGTCCGACAGCAGGATGAACTCCTGGCGTTTGTCGGTGCAGGTCTGGCCGACGTCGGTGAGAAATTGAATGGCGCTGAGCCACTCGGACTCGGTGAGTCTCACTTCCCGCACAAAGTCGTGAAGATGAGCGATCAGCGAGGTCATGATGCGCTTGAACCGCGGGTCGTCGCACTCGGCCAGCCGCCCGATCACGGCCTCCGTAATGCTCGTCTCACTGAACTCGCGCATGGTGCTCACCTGGCGCCCGACGATCGATCACTCCGGCGGAGCCTGCGGTCAGCGGTAGGTATTGTTCGATCTGTGATCCCCAGCCAACCAGCGCTTGAGTTCCTGGTGCGCATCCGAGCGCCGGTCGCGTGAAATCCTGTCCGCTTCCGGGTGATCGCGCGTGAACTCGAGAACCAGCCCGTTGGGATCCACTACGTAGACCGAGCGGCAATAGCCGTGTTCCAGGACGTAGGTGTTAGGCGGCTCGATGCCGGCGGCGGCGATGCGCTTCTCGATGGCGGCCTGCGTCTGCGCGTCCACCGCGAGCGCGATGTGATGAAACGGCGTCGCCGGCATCTTCGGCCCGAATTCCTCCTGATCTTTGGGGTCCTCGAACTGGAAGAAGGCGAGCGCGCCGCCATCGCCGATGCCGAAGAAGGTGTGACAGTAGGTGCGCATCTTGCCGAACAGCTCGTCCGACTCGCACCAGGTCGCAACCAGCGGCATGCCGAGAACGTCTTCGTAGAACCGGCGCGTCGCCTCCTGATCACGCGTGACGTAGGCATTGTGATGCAACCGGATCGGCAGCTTCTGTAACTGTGCCATGGCGCTTTTCCTCTAGCATCAGAACTTAAAGGTGAAATCGACCCCGTAGCGGCGCGGCAGGGCTCGCCAGAGGAAGCCGCCCGGGGAGAATTCCTCATTGTAGAGCTTGTTGGTCAGATTCTTCGACCATGCGGTCACCGACCAGCGCTCGCCCTCGATGCCGGCGCGCAGATCGAGCAGGTCGACCGGATCGCGCGAGGTGACGTTGTACGGGTCCCACCAGGTGCGGCCAATCATCTGGTAGTCCATCCGCAGTACGCCGTTGAGCCCGTCGCCGATGGGCTCATGGACCTGGAAGCCCGCGTTGATGGTGTCCTTGGTTAGCAGCGGCGGCCTGTTGCCCTTGACGGTGGGATCCTCCATTGCCGTGATTGAGCCGTAGGTGTAGCCGTAGTTGAAGTACAGGTCGAGCCAGTTTGTCGCGCGCGCCTTCAGCTCGAGCTCGCCGCCCCTGTACAACGCATCGAGGTTGCCGAGATTCTGCGTCGAAGTGGCTGCGTCGTAGTAGAAGAAGTAGCCGTTGTGCGAATTGGTGTAATAGAGGGCCGCATTGGCGCTCAGGCGATGGTCCAGCCATTCGCTCTTGACGCCCACCTCCCAGGTGTCGGCGATCTCGGCCTGGAAGAGATCATGCACGCCGAGATGCCCCTCGGACGCCGCCACCGCGCCGACACCGGTCTGGTTGAAGCCGCCGCTGCGGAACCCGCGGCTCCACCCGCCGTAGAAAGTCACATCGTCGGTCGGCTTGTAGCGCAGCGTGAACTTGGGCTGCGTCGCATCGAAGGTGACATCGCGCACCAGCCCCTGGTAAGCGGCCGGACGCGTTACCGGGGGCAGGAAGGAGTCCGGCGTATCGGTGGTGTTCCGGCGCTGATCGCGGTCGTAGCGGATCGCCGCATCGAACTCGAACTGCTTGCTGAACTCGTAGGTCGCATCGGCAAATACCGCCCAGGCGTTGTTGTTCTGGGAGTCCGCCAGGAAAGTGGCGTTGGTGTTGGTGGCATACGGGTTGGTCGGATCGACCAGCGGGGTTTCGTAGACGGGCGGAATGCCCTCGCCGCGGTCATATAAATTGTCGGTGGAGATGAAGCGCTCGGTGTGCACGAAATAGGCCCCCGCGATCCACGAGAAGCCGCCCGTCTTGTTCGAGGTGAACCGCAGCTCCTGGCTTTCGGTCTCCTCGCGGATGAACTGGCTCTGACTCTCGCCGGCCGGACCGCCATCGGCAGCCGGGATGCCGGCGAAGAAGTAGTTGTAGGCGATGGAGTCCGGGATCGGCCGGAAATCGTAGGCGTCACCGGTGTCGATCTCCTTGGTGAAGTTGTAATCCGAGACCGACGTGAAGGTGCCGTAGTCCCGGTTGAAATCGAGCTTCAGCGCGACATCCGTGATGTCGCGGTAGTCGGTGCCGAGGTTTTGGGTCTGGATCGGGCTCGTCACATCGTTGGCGTTCGGTGGCGTCGTGAAGCTGCTGAACGGGTTGGCCTCATCGGCGCGCGGGATGACGTAGTAATAGGCCGTCGTATCGATGTGATCGCGGAATAAGCGCAGGTCCGCCGACCAGTCCTCCGCCGGCTTCCACAGCAGGCGCAGCCGCCCGGAGTAGTCCCGATACGGGTCCGCCTTGCGGTCGAGGAACGTATTCTCGAGATAGCCGTCGGTGTTGTAGTAGTTGAGCGAGGCGCGGTACTTCAGCGTGCCGGCCTCATCGATCGGGCCGCTGACGGCCACCTGGGCCCGCTCCGCCGGCCCGTTGCCGATACCAACCTTGCCGGTCCCTTCGAAGTGATCGGACAGGTCGGCGGTGCGAATGATGATCGCGCCGCCGATCGCATCGCGGCCGTACAAGGCGCCCTGAGGACCTTTCAGCACCTCGATGCTCTTGATGTCGGCCAGCTCCTGATCGAACTCGTAAGGGTTGGTCTCGAGCACTCCATCGACCAGCACGGCGACCGAAGGCTCGCTGTTGCGCGCCTGCGAGATGCCGCGGATGGTGATGAAGGAGTTGCCGACGTTCTGCACCTCAACGAGGGTCATGTTCGGCACCATGGCGACGAAATCACGCGGCGATTCGATGCCCGCCGATTGAATCGTCTGCTCGGTGAAGGCGTCGATCGTCACCGGTACGCTCTGCAACGCCTCGTCGCGTTTGCGCGCCGTGACCACGATCTCCTCGAGCTCCCCGGACTCAGCCGCCAGGATCGGCTCGGCGACCATAATGGCACCCACTGCCGCCACCGCCAATGCGCACAGTCGCCTCATCGGAGTATTCATATGCCCCCCTCTCTCAAGTTATTGGCTCTCAGCCGCTCCGCCGGCGGCGGGTTGCTCGCGTTCCAGCTGTGATCTGAGCATCTGCGCGCCGGCCACCATGGCCCGGAGCTTCCCGAAGGCGACCGCACGCGGCAGGTACTTCATGCCGCAATCGGGCGCGACGATGGCATCGGCGGGGCTGACGTACGGCAGCGCGCGACGCAGACGGCTCGCGACCAGTTCGGGCGTCTCGATCTCGTTGGTCGACAGATCGATGACGCCGAGGATGATCTTCTTGCCACTCAAGGTCTTGAGCACCGCGCAGTCGAGCTTCGACTGCGCGGTTTCGATCGAGATCTGCCGACAACTGCACTCGGACAGCTCCGACAGGAACGAGTAGCCCGAGGGCCGCGAGTGGATGATCGCCGCATAGCCGAAGCAGATATGCACGGCGGTGGTGCCGGTGATGCCCTCGAGCGCGCGGTTGAGCGCGGCGAGGCCGTATTGGCGCGCCTCCTCGGGACGCGCCTGCATGTAGGGCTCGTCAATCTGCACGACGTCGGCGCCGGCATTGAACAGATCCCGGATCTCGCCGTTGACGGCTGCGGCGTAGTCCATTGCCGCGAGCTGCCGGCTGCCGCCGTAGAAGTCGATCTGTGCCTGCTGCGCCATCGTGAAAGGACCCGGTACGGTCGCCTTGACCCGCCGCTGTGTGTGGCGGCGAAGGAACTCCAAATCGCGCACACCGACGGCGCGCCGACGGCGGATCGAACCGACCACCCGCGGCACCGGATTCGGGTGCCCGCTTCGGTCGAGCGCGGTGCCCGGATTGTCGAGATCGACACCGTCCAGGGCGGTCGCGAACAGATTGGAGTAGCTCTCGCGGCGTATCTCTCCGTCCGTGATGATGTCGAGCCCGGCATCCTCCTGTGCCTTGATGGCCACGATGGTTGCGTCGTCCTGCGCCTGCGCCAGGAAGGGCTCGGGGACGCGCCACAGTTCGCGCGCGCGCACCCGCGGCGGGAAGCGCCCTGCCAGGCGTTCGCGGTCGATCAGCCAGTCCGGCTGCGGATAGCTGCCGACGAGCATGGTTGGAAAAAGCATGGCAGTCCCCCTTTGATTGCGCGCCTAGGCGACCACCGCTTGCGCCCGAGCGGCCGGCCATGCGCGCGCGCCGGCCAGCGCGGCCCGGATCTCCCCGCCGTGCTGATCCAGAAGCGGAGCGGCGGTGACTGACGTGGCGCGCCTGCCATTGAACTGAAGTGCCGGCCGCACGGCCTCCTTCGGCCCGTGCGAGCCTTCGATCGGCACCACGATGCCCAGATGCCGCACCTGCGGGTCGGCGACCACCTCATCGATGCGGTTGACGGGTGCGCAAGGCACGTCATGGGCATGCAGCTGCCCGATCCAGTGCGACAGCGGCTTGCGCACGAAGCGCGCGTCGAGTTCCAGACGCAGAACCTCGTACGCGGCGATACGCCGCTCGCGGGGGTTGAAGCGCGGATCCGTCGCAAGCTCCGGCGCCTCGAGCGCGGCCACCAGCCCCTGCCAGAACTTCTCCAGGGACGACAAGTGAATCGCGATCAGACGCTCGTCGGCCGTGCGCAGAATGTAGGCCTGTGCCAGCCGGGGTCGGTCCACGGAGGTTGGAATCTGACCCAGCGCGAAAAATGCAGCGAAGGGCTCGATCGCGAAGTGCGTCATTGCTTCGAGCATCGACACCTCGACGTGACCGCCGCGCCCGGTGCGGCCCCTTTGCACCAGGGCAGCGAGGATGCCCTGCGCGGCGTAAAGCCCCGTGATTGCGTCGGCGAGCGCGGGACCAAGAAACTGCGGCTGACGGTAGTCGACGACCACGCTGAGAAAGCCGCTCAGCGCCTGGGCGACGGAGTCATAGCTCGGGCGCTCCGCGTACGGGCCGCTTGCGCCGAAGCCGCTGATGGCACACGACACGAGTCGCGGGTTGATCTTCAGCAGCTGCTCGACACCTGCACCCAGGCGCTCCGCAGTCCCGGGGCGGAAGTTCTGGATGTAGACGTCGGCTTCGCGGATGAGGCCCTGGAAGAGCTCGCGGTCGGCCGCCTGCTTCATGTCGAGCACGACGCTGCGTTTGTTGCGGTTGTAGGCCTGAAAGTGCGGGGAGTACTGGCCACCCTGGTAGGCGCGGTACGGGTCCCCGTCGGGGCTCTCCACCTTGATCACGTCCGCGCCGAGGTCCGCCAGCATCATCGCAGCACAGGGCCCGGTGATGAACGTGCCCTGCTCGACGACGCGAATGCCTGCCAATGTCGGTTCCATCGCAGCGGGGCTGCCTCAGCCGTCCTCGCTCGGCTTGAAGCCGGGAGGGGCCTCACCGTCGTAGTCGATCGCCTGCGCCGCAGCGTGTGACATGACGAAGCCGATGGCGCGCTGCTGCTCCTCGAGCAGATGAGCGACGAGCCCCGCCGTGCGTGCGAGCAGCGGCACCCCTTTCAGGGCAAGGAGTGGGTAGCCTGCGTCGAGCAGGACTGCCGGAATCGCCCCGGAGACGTTCAGAGCCAGCGGACGGCCGACGAGCTCTGGCAACAGCCGCTCGAGGGCACGGGCGATCTCTGCGTGACGTCCTGCAGTTTTCGCCTCGACGGCCACTTCGAGCAGCCGTTGTGCGCGAGGATCCCGGTCGCGGTGCAGCGGGTGGCCGAAGCCGGGGATCGCCTGTCGAGCCTCGCGGTATTCGCGCACTACTTCACGGGCAGCGGTCTCGAGTGACCCAGCCGCGTCGCCTCGCGCGCGGATTTCCGCCAGCAAACGACCCGCCGCCTCGGAGGAGCCCAGCACAACGGACCCGCACCCGAGGATTCCCGCCGCGACGGCGCCCTGCACAGCCTCGGGCGCCGCCGCCAGGGTCATGCGCGAGACCTGTACGCTCGGTACTAGTCCGTGCTCAGCAATTGCCACCAGCGTCGCATCCAGCACGCAGCGCTGACCATGCGTCGGCAGCGAGCCGGTAACCAGCAGCCAGAAGTGCTCAGTGAAGTTGATCTTGCCGATCAGTTCGTGCGCCAGATCGCGGCCACGGACCAGAATCGTCTCTTCGTTTGAGGTCGAGATCGCCGAGCTGTGCTGATCCTGCCGCCCGATCTTCAAGGTGCCCCCTCAGCGCATATTTTCGTATACCGAAATATACGTCGCTATACGAAAGCATATTGAACTCATGGTCAAAGCCGCGTCAAGCGTGCTCCATACCCCTTCCGACTTTTCGGATATCGAAATAGACTTCCGTGCGTGCCAAAGAACAGAAAGGCGCCGGCCCGTCGCGAGGCGATGGGTGGGCTCGCAAAGGGACTCGCGGTAATCCGCGCCTTCACGCGCGGTCATGCGGCACTGAGCCTCAGCGACATCGCGCGCAGCGCTCGCATCCCCGCCGCCACAGCACGACGCTGCCTGCTCACGTTGGAGGAACTCGGCTACCTGACGCGCAGCGGTCGTGACTTCCTGCTGCGTCCCAAGGTGCTCGAGCTCGGTGCGGCCTACATCGAATCGATGAATATCGAGCAAGTCACCAAGAATCACCTCGAGGAGCTGGCGCGCAACACGGCCGACTCGGCAGCGCTGTGCGTTCTGGACGGCGTTGACATCGTCTACGTTGCCCGCGCCTCGGTACGCACGCTGCTGCGCCTCGAGGCCCACGTCGGCAGCCGATTCCCGGCCCATGCCACGTCGACGGGCCGCGTCCTGCTCGCCGGCGTGAGTTCGGAAACGTTGCAGCACTATTTCCAGACCGCGAAGCTCGAGGCCCTCACCGAGCGCACCGTCACCGATCCGCAGAAACTGCGTGCGTTGATCGGTGATTGCCGTCGCAACGGCTACTCGGTGGTGGAAGACGAGCTCGCTTATGGCGTCATCGCGCTGGCTGTCCCGGTTCTCGACCACGACGGTCGTGTGGTCGCAGCCCTCAACTCATCGAGTCATTCGCGCCGCATAACCAGGGCGAAGCTCGTGCGTGAACGGTTGGCGATGTTGCAGCAGGTGAGCCGGCAGATCTCTGCCGACCTCGCTACCGCTCCCTGGCTGTCGTTGAGCGCGCAGCTCTAGCCGGGCCCGCATGCCGCGCAGTCACGGCGCTTGACGACGGTCAGGCGAGTCCGTAGCCTGAATGCGAAATATTTTTCGGTATGCGAAGTTCCGTTCTATGGTCGTGACGAGCGCAGCGAGCAACCTGGCGACGCACCCGACCGATCAGTACCTCAGGGTGGAAGGTGCGCGTCTGCGCTTCCGGGACGAAGGCGCAGGTGCTGCGGTCATACTGCTGCACGGCTGGACTCTGGACCTCGAAATGTGGGATCTGCAGGTCGCAAGCCTCCGGCAGGACTTCCGCCTGATCCGCCTGGACAGACGCGGTCACGGCCTCTCGAACGGTACGCCGTCGCCGCAGCGCGATGTGACCGACGTGGCCAGGCTTTGTCACCACCTCGGGCTAGGTCGGGTCGCGCTGATCGGCATGTCGCAAGGGGCGCGCGTCGCCGTGGCATTCGCCAGCAGAGCGCCCGAGCGCGTAGACGCCGTCATACTCGACGGACCGCCCTCGTTCGATCCTGCCGCCGCCGACGAGGACGTGCCGCTCGAGCACTTCCGCGCTGTGGTGCGTATGCAAGGTATGGAGGCTTTTCGTCGCGAATGGCTGCGGCATCCGCTGACGCAACTGCGGACTACGGATCCCCGGGTACGCGCACATCTCATCGCAATGATCGCGCGATTCGCCGGCAACGAGCTCGCCGGTTCCGCTCCCGGGCGGGAGGTCGCCCCGGTACCAGCGCTACCGGCGTCATTTGACGCGGCGACACTGGTGCTCAGCGGGGAGCTCGACGTGCCGCGTCGGATTCAGTCAGCCGATCGCCTGAGCACGCGGCTGAATGCCGAGCGGGCCGTGATCGCGGGCGCCGGTCACCTGCCCAATCTCGACCGGCCGGATGAATACAGCGAAATATGCCGCGCATTTCTGCGCCGGCACAGAAGGGCGCACAAGGCGTCCTGAGGAATCGCCATGCCAAGAGTCCTGGTCCTTTATTACAGCAGCTACGGTCACATCGAAGCTATGGCGTATGCGCAGGCCGAAGGCGCCAGTCGTATTGCCGGAAAGCAGGTGACCGTCAAGCGGGTTCCGGAATTGACCCCTCCCGAAGTCGCTCGCGCCGCCGGCTTCAAGCTCGACCAGAGCGCACCGCTCGCGAGCCCGGAAGAGCTGGAGCAGTACGACCTGATTCTATTCGGCACTCCAACCCGCTTCGGCAACATGGCGGCCCAGATGCGCAACTTCCTCGACCAGACCGGACCCCTGTGGATGCGCGGCGCGCTCGTCGGCAAGGTCGGCAGCGTTTTTTGCAGCACTGCCAGCCAGCACGGCGGCCAGGAGACGACCATCACCTCATTCCACAGCACGCTGCTCCACCACGGAATGGTCGTGGTCGGTCTGCCCTACACCTTCAAGGACCTTGCGACGATGCGAGAGGTAACCGGCGGGACTCCCTACGGGGCGAGCTGTGTAACCGGGGCGGGAACGGAACTGCGTATGCCGTCGCCACTCGAACTCGACATGTGTCGCTTCCAGGGTGAGCACGTCGCGCGAATCACGGCGCGCCTGGTTTCCGGTTCCGCATGACGAGTGCAGCGCTTTGGCGTTCGGGCCGTGTATGTGATCGATGTGGTCTTACCCGAGTTGGAGTCCTCTCCCGGGACCGGCTCGCGCTAAGCTGGACCCAGCGTCACCGAGACAGTCGTCCCGGTGATGCAGCCCAATGCAAAACGATGCGATCCGGCGCACAGGCGACCTGGAATTCGGACCCGCACCTGCCGAGACGGGGCCAGCTCGGCAGCCCCGCTCCTGTTCACCGGGCTCCTGTCCGCCCTACCCTGTCAGTCATGCAGATTCTCACCCACTGCGACCATATCGGCGGCGAAACGCTGCGGCGCGGTCGCGCCCGCATTGCAGGCAGCGCCATCGCTGCTCGCTTTGATCGAAACGCAGATTGTCCGGCGTCAGCGGGTGCCCCCGGCCGCAATGGCTTGGAATTTCCTCTCGCTGGATTTTACGACGATCGATATTGGGGAAGTGGACGACCGCCGTACTATTAGTCGCGATCAGGCCCGCGCTACCATTTTGATCAACGACTTACAATAACAATCCCGAAACTCCTGACATCGGGAGTGCTCCCTCGTCGGCGAGCACCGTTCTCACAGTCAAAGCGGTGCGATCCGTTGCCCGGGCTGATCCGGGATCACGCTCTTGAACCCTTGGGTGCACACACGCGCAAAGCGTTGCAATGCGCCCACTACGTTGCCCTGAGGCTGGCCGGGACGGCCGCGACCCGGATGGGATACGCGCTACAAGCTCGAAGTTCTATGCTTTTGATAGATCCAAACCCTCAAGGCGCGACAGGCGTCCATCGATATCTGCAAGCAACGCGTCGCGACTGGCAGTTCGCAGTTCCCCCTGTCGATATGCCTGCATCACGCGATCCCTTTCGATTCCGAGTATGCGCATGCGGATTTCGCGCAGGCCGAGTCGGGCTGCCGGTCGGGAGTGGATCCCCAGCTCACGCAGCTCTTCCTCTGCCTTCCTCGCGACCTGACGGTATTCCTCACGCAGCTCGTCCAGCAACTGGGGAGTGGTCACATTTTGATGTGACAGCCGGTCAATCTCGGCGAGCGCCGCTTCTGCAGCCTGAATGCGACCACGACGGACTTCGAATGCCGCGCGATCGGTGGGCTCGCGCACGATCCTCAGCCGCGTCAAGAGAGCGGACATCGTCAATCCCTGCGCAAGGATTGAGATCACCGCGACCCCAAAGGTCATCGAAACAATGAGCTCGCGGTACGCGAAGTCCTGCGGAAGGCTCAGGGCGAGCACCATCGCGAGAGCGCCACGCAGACCGCCCCACGTGAGCACGACGCTCCACCTCCACGGGAAGCGCTCGCCGCTACACCAGAGCAGCGCCTGTCCCAGCGTGAGGATGGCGGCGCGACTGAGGGTGACGACGTAGTAGGCAAGAAGAATCGGAAGCCAGTAGTGGAGGAGCTGCGACAGATGCACTTCGAACCCGATCAGCAGAAACACGATCGAATTGAGCGCAAAGGTCACATACTCCCAGAAGGTCTCCAGTGCAGCCCGCGTGGAGGCCGCCATGCCCCGCCGGGCGCCAAGGTTTCCGCAAAGGATCCCGGCCACCACCGTGGCGATCACGCCGGAGCTGTGTAGTGTTTCCGCCGCGACAAATGAGCCATATGCGGCAACTGTTGTCAGCGTAATCTCCACCATGGGCTCGTGCAGTTGGCGCATCAGGAGGGAGGTAGCAAGGCCGATCACCATGCCGATGGCTACCCCGACACCGAGGATGGACACGAATTGAATGAGCAGCGCGCCGGCGGTGGTGTCCGCTCCCGTGACGAGAGCCAGACTCAACGTGAAGAAGACGATGGCAGTGCCATCGTTAAGCAGGCTCTCTCCCTCGAGCAGGGTCGCGAGGCGCCGCGGAGCACCCATTGAGCGAAACAACGCCACCACGGCAACAGGATCCGTCGCCGCAATCAACGCACCGAAGACTAAAGCGTGTTCCCAATCGAATCCGGGCGCGAGACTCAAGGCGCCTGCGGTCGGGCTCAACGCGACCGCAATGAGCACCATGGAGGCAATGACGCCAGGAACCGCGAGTGTCGCGATGGTAATCCAGGTCTTACGGAGTTCCTGTGCGTCGAGATTGAACGCCGCCTCGAATATCAGCCCCGGAAGGATGACTGAGAACAACAGCCCCTTGGTGAGGTGTGGCGCCGGAAAGAGATTCAGCCCTCCGAGCACTAGGCCGGTGAGCACGAGCACAACCGTATACGGCGCCCGCAACCGCCGCGCCGCGATCGCCGCGGCCGTCGCCAGGACAAATAGAAGTATGAAGGCCGTCTCAATGCCCACGAGTTACGCTTCCGTCTCGTCGCCGCGCGCTCAAGCGGCAGGGTGCGACCGGACTCCCCTATACCGATCGCGGTCGCGCGCGGGGGCAATTCTAGTTGTTTCTTGAGAAGCGGACTCGGCTCATCGACATGCTCTCATCGGAGAGCTCGTCCGGTCGAGCTCGTGAGCCTTCGATCGGAAGGGCGGTTAGATAGGACTGCTTTCCCCATGGCGGGTTCGATGCGCTTGACGTGTGCGCTCCCTACGCGAGTCCTCTCGTCGTGCGAGCCAGAGCGCAATCAACAGGCACGCTACCAGCATGAGACTCAGCGCCCCGAGCAGCCCACTCAGTTTATCTATGCCCACCGCCTATGCCACTGGCACCGAGGCTATCGGTGGACCGCCAGCTCGAGGAGCGGCCGGGTGAACCGATCACCGGCATTGCTGGCAAGGTTGAACGAGCGTTCCGAAACTACCTTGAGACCTTGCCGTTCTTTGTCGCTGCCGTGGTCACCCTGACGGACATGAAGCCCCGCGACTGATCTGGTCGCCGACTCAAGTGCGCTCCTTATCGGTGCAATCGCCGCGGCCCTTCGCACTCGGACGGTGCAGACGCAAGAGTCTCTCGTGAGGAATCACACACAAGATTCTGATCGCGCTGAAGCTCGCTTTGCTGGCATGTAGCTTGCTTAGCAGTCCATCAGAGCACCAGCCAGTAGCGGAGCGGAGGGGGATTTAGATGAAACTGATTACTGCAATCATCCAGCCGTTCAAGTTGGAAGATGTTCGGGAGGCGCTGGGAGAGGCTGGCGTTCAGGGTTTAACCGTGACAGAGGTGCGTGGGTTCGGCCGGCAGAAGGGACATACCGAGATCTATCGCGGGGCCGAGTATGCGGTGGAGTTCATCCCGAAGACGCGCATTGATGTGGCGGTTCCCGACTCGCTCGCCGAGGCGGTGATCGATGCGGTGTTGAAGGCAGGCCGAACCGGCAAGGTGGGCGACGGGAAGGTGTTCGTCACGGAGCTGACGCAGGCCGTGCGGATTCGCACGGGTGAGCGGGATGCGAGTGCCCTTTAGAGGCAGAGGGAATGTGGACAGGCGTTTCCTAGACTGGTTACCGGCGCGCTTCAGTAAGCCGGGGAGGCTGAAATTGATCAATCCGCTGTCTCGTTGGGTCCTGGTGAGCCTTCTCACCCTTCTTGCACCGGTGGCGTTCGCTCAGAACGCGCTGGCGCCGGCGACACCGGCTGCGGCGCCGGCGACGGCCGCCGCGACCGGCACGCCGCCCGCGGCATCGACGACCGAGCCGTCCGTGGTGCTCAACTCCCAGATCAACTCGGGGGACACGGCATGGATGCTGGCCTCGATGGCGCTGGTGCTGATGATGACGGTGCCTGGACTTGCGCTCTTCTACGGCGGCATGGTGCGCAAGAAGAACGTGCTGGCGACGCTCATGCAGAGTTTCGCCATCACGTGCCTGGTGACCATCCTCTGGTATGTCATCGGCTATAGCCTCGCCTTCACGCCCGGGACCCCGTACATCGGTGGCCTGAGCCGGTTGTTCATGCACGGCGTCATCTACATCAAGGACGTCGCTGCGGTAGCGGCCACTAAGGACACGCCGGCGGTCGAGGCCGTGGTCGGCAAGGTGTCGGTGAGCCACCTCGGGGTAACGATTCCTGAGACGGTCTATGCGATGTTCCAGCTGACCTTTGCGATTATCACCCCGGCGCTCATCTGCGGCGCATTTGCCGAGCGCATGAAGTTCTCGGCGATGCTGTGGTTCATGGGGATCTGGTCGATCGTCGTGTACGCGCCGATCGCCCATTGGATGTGGGAGCCGGCGGGCTGGGGTGCCGCGGCCGGCGTCCTCGACTTCGCCGGCGGCACCGTGGTGCACATCAATGCCGGCATTGCCGCGCTCGCCTGCGCACTGGCGCTCGGCAAGCGTGTGGGCTTCAACCGGGAGTCCATGGCACCGCATAACCTGGTGCTGACCCTGATCGGTGCCTCGCTGCTGTGGGTCGGCTGGTTCGGATTCAATGCAGGCTCCGCAGTCGCCGCCGACGGTCGCGCCGGCATGGCCATGGCGGTGACGCAGATCGCCACGGCCGCCGCCGCACTCGCCTGGATGTTCGTGGAGTGGCTGGTCAAGGGCAAGCCGAGCGTGCTCGGGATCGCCTCCGGCGCCGTCGCGGGCCTGGTGGCGATCACGCCGGCATCTGGATTCGTCATGCCGACGCCATCGGTCGTCATCGGCGCGGCGGCGGGGGTGATCTGCTTCTTTTCCGCGACCTCACTCAAGAAGGCACTCGGCTACGACGACTCGCTCGATGCGTTCGGTGTGCACTGTATCGGCGGGATCGTCGGCGCGCTGCTCACCGGAGTCTTCGCCAGCACTGCGCTCGATGGCGGTCAGGCCGGCAGCGTCATCACCCAGTTGAAGGCCGTGGCTGCGACCATCGTGTACGGCTTCGTGGTCAGCTATCTCATTCTCAAGGTGATCGATCTGACCATCGGACTGCGGGTCACCGAGGAAGAGGAGCGCGAGGGTCTCGACGTGTCGCTGCACGGCGAGCACGTCGAGTAGCCGGCGGCTCGCTGCATCTCCGGCGGCGTGCCCCGCACGCCGCCGAGGGAGGCACGCCGGAGCGCACGGCCCCCCGTGGACCGCCGTTCGAGCGGCGGGATTACTTACCGTGATCGAGCGCCAGGTTCAGCTCCAGGACATTGACCCGTGGCTCGCCGAGAAACCCGAGCACGCGCTGCCGCTCATGGGATGCAACCAGTCGCTGCACGTACTCAGGGCTCACCTGACGGGCGCGCGCCACTCGCGGCACCTGATAGTACGCGGCCGCCAGACTGATCTCCGGATCGAGGCCGCTGCCGGATGCCGTCACGAGGTCGACGGGGATCGGGGCCGTATTGCCGCGATCCACTGTGTGCAGCGCGTCGATGCGCGACTTGACGGCGTCGATCAAGGCAGGGTTCAGCGGCCCGAGGTTCGAACCGGTCGAGCCCGTGCCGTTGTACGGCTGCGGAGTGGTCGCGGACAGCCGGCTCCAGAAATACTTCGGATCACTGAAGGGCTGACCGATCAGGGTCGATCCCACGGCATGGCCGTCCTGTATCAGGATGCTACCTCCCGCCTGCACGGGAAAGAACAGCTGCGCGATTGCGGTGACGGCGAACGGGTAGACGATGCCGGTGATGACCGTCATCACCACGAAGAGCACTACGGCGGGACGGATAATCGACTTCATGGATGGTGCCTCCGTCAGGCCAGGTGCGTGAGCACCAGGCCCAGATCGATCAGCTTGATGCCGAGGAACGGGATGGCGATGCCTCCCAGCCCGTAGATCAGCAGGTTACGCCGCAGCAGCACCGCGGCACCGAGGGGTCGGTACTTGACACCCTTCAGCGCGAGCGGAATGAGTGCGACGATGATCAGCGCATTGAAAATCACCGCCGACAGGATCGCAGAGAACGGGCTCGCCAGATGCATGATGTTGAGCGCGTTCAGCTGCGGATACGTGGTCGCGAATGCCGCCGGTATGATCGCGAAGTATTTCGCCACGTCGTTGGCGATGCTGAACGTGGTCAGGGAGCCGCGCGTCATCAGCATCTGCTTGCCCGTCTCCACGACCTCGATCAGCTTGGTGGGATTGGAGTCGAGATCCACCATGT
>Ga0335081_10003468_pt1 | contig 24810 bp, 26 predicted proteins | sample Lox_Sample_35_FD_206713 | JGI IMG/M metagenome (GOLD analysis project Ga0335081, IMG submission 206713) | Soil microbial communities from Loxahatchee National Wildlife Refuge, Florida, United States - Lox_Sample_3.5 | ecosystem: Environmental > Terrestrial > Soil > Wetlands | place: USA...
TCTCGGTCTTTTACATCAACTATAATCTGTATCCCCAAGCCAATCCTTGGAATGACGCGATCAGTCGCACCGTTAAGTTCTTCAGGGGCTTCGAGTACACCGTCAGCTACCCGCGGGATCTCTGGTTCGCGGTCACCGACGTGCTGTCGCGTATCAAGAAGCAGCAGACTGTCCGGCAAAGCCGGCAACCCGAAACGCAATCCCTGCGCCCGCAGTAGCTAGGCCGGCGTCAGGTTTCGTAGCCGGACACTACCCACCCGAAGCAGCCTGGTGCCGGGCACGAGCTCCTCTCCGAAAGGGCAGCCACAGCAGCCAGAAAACGATCAGGGCGACCGCTTCGCTACCGGCAATATAGAGCGGCCAGGGACCGAGGTAATCGAGAAGCGACGTGCCGGACGGTTTGCTGCATAAGTACATGTAATTAGTTCCGAAGACGAAATTCAAGATTCCAATTACGACGGCGTAAGCATTGACAAGAAGAAGGGCTCGCCGCACGCATCCGGGTTTCGGCACGGCAAGCTTGCTCCACACCAACATCAATATGGCCGCGACAACCACCCCGTGCGCCAAAAAGAAATAGACGGTTGGATAAGACGGGAAAGGCGCCCACAGATCGGGCGTCAGCAAAGCCATACCGCTTCCGCCGACGCCAGCAAAGTAGGCCAACTCGAACGCCCACTGATTCAGGCTCAAGACGGCCGCAACGGTCAGCCACAGAGTGAGGTCACAAAGGTTCAAGGGCAGGCCGTGCGGGAACCTGAAGCCCTCATAATGGAGCCGGTAGGCATACCACACGATTTCGTTCGCGGACAAAAAGAGCGCGACCGCGTAGCGGACCGATCGCGCGCGCCTCTGACTCGTTTTGCACCATTTAGCCAGCGCGAGTCCCACGAGGGGAACCGAGATCAAGATCAGGAGGTGCGCCGGCCCGAAGAGATGAAAGTTGGATCGCATCGAAACCATCAGGGCGGCCTTCCCGCGAAAAGCATAGGTCACCGGGATGGCAGATGCAATCTTGATTTATCAGGCTTCGAAGCCCGCGCAAGCGCCGGCAAGCATGCCCATCGATGTGGAACCGGTTTGAGGGGCGATCGCCTTGTGCGCGAGGTCCCCCGGCGGTAAACTCCAGCCAGGAGAGAATACATGCTGGCTACCCTGATTCTCTCTCTGCTGGCGAGCGTTTCAGTAGAAACTACGCCGGCCGAATGGAAGATCGTGAAGGATTCCAGGGGCTTTTGCCAAATCGCGGTCCCGTCGGATTGGGATGAGATCGACGAGAGCACCGGCGCGGCGGTGTTTCGCGACACATCAACTGCCGTCGCCGTGGTCACCAGCCAACCCGGTCAGGCTTTTAAGCCTCTCACGGAATCGTTGCAGCGGCTGTTAGGGATCCGCAGGGCTGCGCTCTTTGAGAACACGCCGAGGCGCATCTTTTATCAGGACAAGGTTTCAAAGCGTCCGGGAGATCCGAATGTATACGACTCGAGCGTCCCCGGCAAATCCGGTACGTGCAGTTGTCATGTTGCGGCACTGCCTAGCATCGCGGAGGAAACCGCAAAAAGGATCGTGCTAACGCTCCAACCGGCCCCGGACTAGGGCAGGTTCCGGCCCGCGCGCTCAAGCGCAAAGTGGCCGCTACGTTTAGTTAAGCTGCGCCTTCCAGTGCGCGTATCGGCCGCGCTGCTCAAGCTCCAGTTCCTGCTTAACCAGGTTAAGCCCGTACACCCGGAGCTCGAACGACTCCGAGAGTCGGCGAAACAGCGGCGCCTCGTTGCGGTACTCGAACTGATCGAAGCAGGAAAGAATGCGGTAAGATTCCTTGCCGGCCTTGACGTAATCCACCATGGTGTCGAGGCGCAGGCCGCGTCGCGGCAACGAGGCAACGTACTCAGGGAACAGTCCGGTGAGGAACAGCGTGTAATCACCAATGTGCTTGCGTACCGCGCGCTCCCGGTCGAACGAGCGGGCTTCCAGCAACGGGTTCGATTCGATGAGCATCTCGCCGGCGTCTTCCAGCGGTCTCCCACGGGCATTGCGGATCCGGTAGAGATTATCGACGTGCACAAAGTCAAGGAGGAGCCCCGAGACGTACTGCGCAATGCCCGCGTCGTCTTGAAAATGGCGGCGAACCAGGTCGCCGAACAGTCTCTGCAACGGATGATCGCGGCTAATGGGCATTGTCCACTCCTCGGGCCCCGACAACAGAAATAACATGAAACGGACACCCGGTGAAGCGTCGATTCTCACCCGGCTTTTCACAGCGAGTGGTGCATTTGGCGCACTCCAAGAAAATAGGAGAGCGCACTATCACCCACACGGGGCAGCACGATCTCCGGGGCTTCGCCGCCGCCCGGATCGGACGAAACTGATATCCCTCAAACATGCGTCAAATCTGTTGGAGCTCCTCTGGTGATGGTGAACGAGAAAAACAAAAGGGCTGCTTCGCCAGCCGCCCCGAGTACTGCCTGAGGAGCTGCATCGCGATGCGTGGAGGAGGGATAGCATCATGCCTCGATATCTCAGGCAATTGGATTTCTCTCATGGGAATGGGTATTGCGCAGGAGCGCTGATTCCGCATGATCTCTTTCTCACGAGCGAATACACACTGCTCGTGATAGCGCATTGTTGTGATTGCGAGGCGGACTTCCAGGCGGAACTGCCCATTGAGCAACTGATAGCGGCCTGCCCCGGCATACCTCGCGCCACCGTTCCTCCGACGCTCACGACTGACGACATCGCTTTTCTCCGCGACTTACATATCGACCCAGACCTTAAGACGACCGAAAATCAGAAAGGCACGCCTGCTTCGCCACGCAAGTGAGCGCCGTGAATCTGAAGTGACGGAACTAGCCCTCGGAGGATGAGAAGGCTCGTCCCGTGCCGTCGCCTTGACATCAAACCATGCAAGATTCACCATTTCGGGCAGAGAGACACGCGATTCGTGCTTCGCCAGAGTGATCGTGATATTGGCGTCGAACTGAGGGCGATGGACCTAACCGGAGAGCGCATTCGGCCCTCCGCGGTTTCGCCTTGGTGCAGATTAGGATTGCTGCTTGGGGCATCGCTGACCATTTTCTTGCTGTTGGTGTACTTCGCCCTGATCCCTCTGACGGGCTGGGGCGTCTACCGGCTCACGGCGGCACTCGGCTTTCGCTCTGGCGCTACGCTAAACGTCCGTGCGCTTGTCGTTTTCTCCGCAGTCATTTTGGGTGGCTGTCTGATGATCCTGTCGTTGTTGAAGCCGCTGGTGGCGCGTCCGGCTCGAGCCACAGAACCGCACACACTCGACCCTGAGGAAGAGCCGCTGGTGTATGCCTTCGTGGGGGAACTTGCCTCGAAGGTTGGAGCACCGGAACCATCGCACATCGCCATCGACTGCAACGTGAACTGCTGTTGCGTTTTCGCCGGAGGCATCACGGGTTTCTTCCGCCCCGAATTCGACCTGCTGGTCGGATTGCCCCTGGTGGCCGGCTTACGCCTGGATCAGATGGCCGGCGTTCTCGCGCATGAGCTGGGTCACGTCGCCCTGACCACGAACATCCGATCGAACCGACTCCTGTGGACCGTCAACGCGTGGTTTTCGCGTGTGGTATTCGAGCCGGATGAATTGGATCAGCAGGTCCTCAGAAGGCTGGAAACGGCGAAGCGGGGACAGAGACTGGTGTTCCATCTGGCCCAGGTGCTCGCCCAACCAGCGCGCGGGATTCTGTGGTTGCTAATGTTGGCGGCCGGCGCAGCCAGTTGTCTCGTGCTGCGCCAGATGGAACTGGAAGCAGACCTGTACCAGATCCGCATGGCCGGCACGGAAGCATTTCTTTCGACTGTCCTGGAAATCAATCTCCTGGCGATGGCCACGCAGCGGGCACTCGTGGAACTCAGCCGGATGAAGCGGGAAAAACGGGTTGTCGATAACTATCCCGGCTTTGTCGTTTCCCTTCGAAGTCGCTATTCGGCGGGATTCGTTGGCCGGCTGCTGGCCGGGTTGGAGCAGGGCAAGAGCCGCATGTTCAGCGCCCATCCCGCCGACCGGGATCGCATGGCGCTTGCCCGCAAGGAGTTGAGCCACGGTATAGTAACGTCCGCGCTGCCGGCGTCAGCACTGTTTCGAAAGCACGATGCATTCTGTCGCACAGCAACCTTGGAATTCTACAAACAGGGGCTCGGCCTGTCGCAGGAGAGCTGCGAGCTGGATACCTGCCAAAACGTTCTGAGGCGGATGGAAACGGCGCCATAGGCCAATGAGCAGGTCGCGTATCAAAAATACGGTCAGGATCCTGCTGCAACGCTACGGCCGAACCTTCGCAGAAGATCTCGGCATCCAGGCGGAGCAGAATCAACTTTCGCCGCTCTATTGTCTGCTGACCAGCGCGGCGCTCTTCAGCACGCGCATCAGCCATAACATTGCGCTCAAGTCCGCCCGCATCCTATTCGACCGCGGCTGGACCACAGCGGAAAGAATGGCCGCCTCAACCTGGGAGCAACGCCTCCGTGCCCTGGATGAAGGCGGTTACGTGCGCTATGACGAGCGCACTGCGACCATGCTGGGTCAGACTGCTCAAATGCTGATTGACAACTACCATGGTGACCTCCGGAAACTCCGTCAAGCCGCCGGAGCCGATCCCGTGCGCGAGCGAACCCTGCTCGATCGGTTTCCGGGCGTCGGAGACGTCGCTGTGAACATCTTCTTCCGAGAAGCGCAGCTTGCCTGGCCGGAGCTGTTTCCGTTTGCGGACGAGAAAACACTGGCAAGTGCGGCCAGGCTCAATCTGCCGGTGGATGCAATTAAATTGGCTGCATTAGTGCGCAATCGCCGGAATTATGTGCGGCTGGTGTCCGCGCTGATTCGAGTTCAGCTCGAGCGCAAGCATGACGAGATTTTCACCGCAGCTCGCGAGGCGCGTGAACGTGACACATCAGCTGGCTCTCGAGTTATTAAGATAGTTTAGAGTTTCATTATCTCAACTGATGATAGAATCGTGGCGGAGATATCGTCTACATCGAGGTTACGGATATGCCGGTTACGGTGAAGAGTATTGTGTTGTGGCGGAAAGAAGTTGAGAATACGCCCGGAGTTCTGGCAAGCACATTGGAGCCGTTGGCCAAAGGCGGTGCGGACCTCCAGGTGGTCATGGGGTATCGCTATTCCGGCAACGAGTCGAAAGCCGCGATTGAGCTTTATCCGGTGGCAGGCAAAAAGATGACGGCGGCGGCAGCGACCGCCGGCCTCGCGTCCTCAGGGATCGTTACATTGCTTGTGGAGGGCGACAACAAACCCGGTCTCGGGCACGCGATCGCCAAAACGATGGCGGACGCGCAAATCAACCTGGCGTTCCTCGTCGCGCAGGTAATTGGCCGGAGGTATTCTGCGGTAATTGGATTCGAAAAGGAAGACGACGCGAAGAAGGCTGCGGCGTTAATCAAGAAGACGACTAGAAAGTAAGGTTCGCCGCTCGGTGTACAACGAAGGTGGAGGCAGATATGAGCCAGCATGCATTCTCACTTGTTGCTGCGGCGGTGTTCGGTCTCATCGCGCTCGGGCATGTCGTCAGGCTTGTGTTCCGTGCGTCCGTGGTCGTTGGGGATATTCCCATCCCGATGTGGGGAAGCGGGCTCGCGGTCATCTTCATGGGGTTCCTCGCCTATGAGGGCTTTCGCGTGGCCAAAAAGTCCGGTTCCGCGGGGTAATTAGGCTCCCCCTATTACGCGGTCGATTGAAAGCCGATATCGGTGGCGTCGACTCTGTTGCTAACGAAGGAGTGCGGAGATAGCCCTAAAGTGCTCATGGCGGGCATCGCGCAGCCATTCAAAGACTACGGACTCGGTATTGGTCACCACGACGCCAGCAGTAACGCAGACGATGCATCGCGTTGGCATGGTATTCCCGATTTCTGGAACAGCAGGTATCTTCAACTACGAACACCCTCTGACGGCCAGACTGCAAATCCAACGCCGATTGCAGCACGCACACGTGCGCCTCCATGCCGGCCAATACTACCTGCGTGCGGCGCCTCTCCTCCATCGCGGCCGCAAATGCAGCGGCGCCGGCACATGAGAAACACGTCTTCTCCAAACGCGGAGTGCCTTGAGGAAGCATCTCGGCAACCTGTGCCGCTGTCGGCCCGAGTCCCTTCGGATACTAGCCGTCGGAACAAAAGCCTCGTGGTAGCAGCAGGCGAGCAGGAGGACCCCAGGTCATTCGCGCCACAAAAATCCTCCTGGTCCCCTGCTGCACCAGGAGGCTATACTGTCTGAAGATAAAACGAACGCAGCACGTCCTCCTGCTCGCCTGCTGCTCGCAGGTTTTCAAACCGCATTGCATGCGGCTCAGTGGTAGTGTTGGTGCTCTACCATGCCGTCTGGGCCCGACGAGCGTGAACGCACGATGCGAGGAGAGCAAGACCGTTCGGGTGCATGATTGTGTTATGAGAGAAAGCGACTTTCGTGACGCGGACGCACTGTTAGTTCGGCTAAAGTATCTAGCGAAGCCGGACCGGCAAGCTGCCCTGATTCTAGACCGCGTGAAGCTGTATCTGGCCAATCAATTCGATCGTGGGGAACGTCCGTACATACTGCCCGCCGAACTTGCGGTCGCAGGGACAACGACGTCTCGGTTCTTTCCACGCGAAGGGGATACACCCCGAAGGATCGAGCCGGCAATAAACCAGGCACAGTAGCGCGCTGGATTTCTGTTCAACCTCAGCCCAAAGGCGCGAGGTTGACGCCGCTTTCCTTCACGGTTGTGCGCAAGAGTCGTGCCAAGCTCATTTTGGCGGTCTGGCACGATCCAGGCATAACGCGACCAGATCGCAGACATTGGCTTCGCCCACGCACATGACGGTGTCGGCGCCGCCCCAATAGATTTTCACCGTTCCATCGGGCTCCGCAACCGCTCCGCAGGTGAACACGACGTTGTGGACATATCCCGTGATTTCCCAGGGATCTTCCGGCTGTAAGATCCACGAATCGCCCACGCCGATAATCTTCGCCGGGTTGTGCAGATCATGAAGCGCGACCCCCAAACGGTAAACCGATCCATCCATGGTCCGGAAAACGCCGTGATAGATGGAAAGCCATCCCTGGGCCGTTTTGATCGGAGGCGCGCCCGGACCGATCTTCATCTCGTCCCAGTGATATGGTTCGGGCCTCATGATGAGCTGGGACTCGCCCCAATAACGCAGATCCGGAGAATAGGAAATCCAGATGGACCAAGGTGCGATTTCCGAATGGGGTCGGTCAAGCCGGGCATAGAGGCCGGCAAACTTTTGGGGAAAGATCACTACATTCCGGTAGTCCGCTTCTGTGATAAGGGAGATTCTCTCCACGTGATTGAAGTCCTTCGTCCTTGCCAGCGCGATCCGCACGCCATTTCGTGAATAGGCGCTGTAGGTGATGAGGTACTCCCCGTCGATGTGTGTAACGCGTGGGTCCTCGACGCCGAACTCTTCGTAGGCCGCAAACGGGCCGTTCCTGGCAGGAGTCAGAAAGGGCTCCGGATCAGCGGTGAAGTGGAATCCATCGGGGCTGCGTGCCAAACCAATGATCGACCGTCCCGTGCGGAGATGGGATCGGAACAGCATGATGTACTCGTTCTCATGCTTCACCACCGCTGCGTTGTGGACGGTTTCCACCGGGTAGGGGATGTCGGCTTTGGTGAGGATGGGGTTGTGAGCGTATCGCCTGACAATGTCGGGGTTCATGATCGCCTCACCTCTTCCAGATCGAAAACCGTCCTGTAAACCCCTTCGTACGCCGTCACCATGGTTTCCATAGAGAAGCACTCTTGGACCCGCCGTCGACAGGCGCAGCGGTCGATTTCTCCCAAGCGCGTCAGGGCCCGCACCGCCTCGTCGACGTTGTTGACCAGGAAACCGGTCTGCCCGTCTTTGATCACTTCGCGGCAGGAGCCGAGGTCCATAGCGATCACCGGAACGCCAGCGGCGTTGGCTTCCGCCAGAACGAGACCGAATCGCTCCGGGATCGTGTTCAGGTGCAGCAACGCACGGGCTTTGGCAAACAACTCGTTCTTGCCCGGCACGTCCACCGGTCCGATGTAGCGGATGCTCTGATTCAGGTGAGGCTCTACTTGCTCGCGGAAATAGTTCCGATCCTGGATGATGCCCGCGATGAGCAGCGGCAAGCCGCTCAGGCGAGCGACTTCGATGGCTAGATGGACACCCTTGTCGGGGTGAATCCGGCCGAGGAAGATCAGGTGATCGCCGCCAAGTTTTTGGAGCGGGTACAGCGAGAGGTCGATTCCGTTATAGACCGTCGCCAGGTAGTTCAGACCCGGTGCACGATCGGAATCGCTGATGGAGACAAAATATCCATCACGATACTTCTCATACACGGGCATGATTTTGGGAGAGGAGAATCCGTGGATAGTCGTGAGGACCGGCGTCTTGACGAGCCGTGTGTAACACAGTCCCATGAAGTCGTAGTGGCTGTGGATGAGGTCAAACTCAGCAGCGTGCTCAAACACTTCGGAGATGTGAAGGTACTCGGCCACTTTGGGATCGATGGTGGGATCCTCTTCGTATCCCCGATCTACCACGCCCTGCAGCCGAGCTCGGGTCACAGAATTCCGCGTGGCGAACAAGGTCACATCCCAGCCGCGGGAGACCAGTCCTTCGGTGATGTTGCTGGCAACCGTCTCCCATGCACCGTATTGTCGCGGAGGTGTTCGCCAGGCTACGGGCGACAGGACAGCCACTCGCTTGTTGGGGAGAGTCATTCCATAGCCGCCAGCACCTCAGCAAGTGGGACGGTTGCGAAACCAGTGGCGTGATCTGCCAAACCATAGGGAATGATCAGTTCGCCGTTGTGGACTAGAGCGCCGCAGGTATAGACGACGTTGGGCACGTAGCCTTCACGCTCGTCGTGGTTCGGCTTGAGCAACGGTTCGCGGAGCCGTCCAATCACTTTGGCCGGGTCGTCGCGATCGAGGAGGAAGGCGCCGATCGAGTACTGTCGCATCGGACCGACACCGTGGCTGAGGACCAGCCATCCGGCGTCGGTCTCGATCGGGGATCCACAGTTCCCAAGTTGGACCAATTCCCACGGAAAGGCCGGTTTGAGGAGCACGCTGCACTCATTCCAAAAGTGGACGTTGTCGGAAAACATCAAGTAAATATTCTCGTTGTCCTGGCGGGAGAGCATGGCGAAGCGCCCGCCGATCTTTCGGGGAAAGAGTGCCATACCTTTGTTTTCCGCGGCCGGACCGTTCAGCGTTATGAATCGAAAGTTGAGGAAGTCCGAAGTCTCCACCAGTTCCGGCATGACGACCCTGCCATCAAACGCCGTGAACGTCGCGTAGTAGATGTGGTCGCCATCGCCGTTCCGGAAACGAACGAAGCGGGCGTCCTCGATGCCGTTGCGTTGAGAAGGCGTGGCTGGGAACAATATGCGCTCAGCCAACGGCTGCTCTGGACGGAACTGGACCTCATAGTTGGACCGGGCTAGCATCCAAATCCCCTGCGCGGTCTCGTGATCCTCCTGCGATATTCCATCCGGCAGGCGGAACTGCTCGGCTTGGAGCCTGGCGCGAAGATCTTCCAGTGCAAACGACTCCCCGAGTTTATTCATCACCCGGCGAGTGAATTCACTCGCCAATCCCAGTTCAGACAACTTCCGCCCGAATAGCGCCTTCTCATACAAGGGGTTTGGGATCTGACGCGGCTCGGTTATATAGCCTGTGGCGGGCATCATCTGGATCCGTTGATTGCGATGAATAATACCGGTCCGAAAAGTGATGGAAGAAATGTGTCCTTCCCCGGTGGCGCGCAAGCTGAGAATGAATCGCAGCGCACCTGCCGGCAGACCAGTCTGGTCAGGATGCGGAACGATGGAAGGATTGAACAGAGCGGCGGATTCTAACGAGTATTCGGCCAGGAAGTAAGAGCCAATCAGGAGTCGTCTTCGTTCGGAAATTGGCCCAGCCGTCGCCAACGACTCGCGGACCTGTTCGAAGCGCTCAAGGAAAAGATTGCGGATGCGCTGATGGCGCTGAGAAAACTCAGCGGAAACTGCGTCCAGCAGCTCGCCGACCCGATCTTCCGGAAGCGCCATAATCCTGGCGATGATCCCGGCGACCCGCTCGGGACCACCTGGACTGAATGGCCGCAGGAGAACCCGCGACTGGTCGGGCTTGAGGATCGTAGCGATGCGTTTGAGGTGCATGGATATGGTGGTTGGTGGCTACCCGGTGATGGCGATCGGTTCTTTAAAACTCGTTAGCATGTTTTGTGCTAGTTGCATCTCCGCCAACGAAAGTAAGAAGGCCAGAGTTGATTCCGCCCCCTGGTTCTCATTGACCCGATCTACATGCAACCCATCGTGGCAGCCGCCCGTTTCGGGAGAGTAGAGTTCGAGTCCGAGATCGTTCCAGCCGATGAACCAGTCAAAGGCGCGTTGCGCGTGTTCATACCACCAGACATCCGATGTGGCGCGATAGGCATCCAGACAGGCCGAGACCGTTGCTTGCGCCTCAATCGGCTGCTGGTCGAAATCGGCGCGCGGGCCGCCGCGGCGGTAGAACCCGTTGCTTCCAATCGGTCGAAAGTGGCCCCTCTCGGACATCTGCAACTCCGTCAGCCAGCGTAGGGCATCGAGGCCGCGCTGAAGTACTGCCCGTTGTCCGGTTGCACGCCCGCTCACAATCAAGGCCTGCGCGAGCTTCGCGTTGTCATACGACAACTCTTCCTCAAACCATTGCCAGTCCGAATGCGCACTGGCGTCAAAGAGCTCCATGAGCCGGCAAGTCAGTGTCTCTCGAGTTTGGTTGACCAGGCTGTCTCCGCTCAACCGGCGCAGATACTCGTGGATGCCGATCAAGCCGAACGCCCAAGCCCGGGGCGAAGTGAACCCCGTCACCGTGGGCAACGCCAATGCGAAGAGCTGTCCCGCCATCATCTGGAAGCTTCGAAACGGCGAACGTCCCACGCCGATGCCCAGCGCCCAGAGCGCCCGCCCCTGACAGTCCTCCGATCCCTGCTCGTCCAGCCAGTCGCGCTCGAAACTCAGGAGGTTATGGAAGCGTTTGGTTTTGAGGTCGAAAGCGTGATGGAGGAACGCCGCAGAGGTAGTGGCCAGAGTACGCGCCGTCTCCGGATCCTCGCCCAATTCACCAAGCAGTACCGCCAGAATGAACGCGCGAGCATTATCGTCGGTGCAATAGCCTTCAGAAAAGTTTGGAGCGCTGAAAACCGCGTGTTGGAAGACACCGGTGGAATCGGTCATCCGCGAAAGATGGTTCAGCTTCATCGGTGGCAGTTGCCGCGGCTTTTGGTCGAGCGTTTTGGTGGCTAGAAATTGTCGCGACAACGCCGCCACTTCCAGCCGGGAACACTCGAAGGTGCGCATATACAGTTGGGCCACGTTGCTCCAAATCATCTCGCGGCCTATCTTGTAGGCGTTCTTGCGAATGGCATGGCGGCGGGTGTCGTCGCGCAGCAATCCGACCACCTCGCGCGCTATGGCTGGCGCATCGGCGAATGGCACAAGCACACCCCGGTCATCCGCCAGCAATTCAGCGGCGTGCCAGTACGGTGTGGACACCACCGCTTTGCCGGCGCCAAAAGTGTAGGCTAGTGTGCCCGACGTGATTTGCGCTTCGTTCAGATAAGGCGTGATGTAAAGGTCCGCTGCACCGATGAACTCTTTGAGATTCTCGATATCCACAAACTGGTTGTAGAAGATGACGTTCTTATCAACCTTGTTCTTCTGAGCGAGAATCTCCAGGCTGACCCGGTATGCTTCACCGTGCTCCCGCAGTTCATTCGGATGGGTGGCGCCGAGAACGATATATACCACCTCGGGGAACTCTGCCAGAATTTGCGGCAGGGCATTGAGCACATATTCGATGCCTTTGTTCGGTGAAAGCAGGCCGAACGTCAGCAGCACTACGCGCCCTTCCACACCGAACTGGTCCTTGAAATAAGTCGGATCGACGAAGCCTACATCGGGAATGCCGTGCGCGATGAGATCGATCTTAGCCGGCGGCGCCCGGTAGATATCCTGCAGCATCTGCCGTCCGCGCTCGGCCATGACGATGAGGCGGGTCGAGAGTGAGATTATCCCTTCCATCACGCGCCGCTGGTCGGCCCTCGGCTCCCGAAGCACCGTATGCAGCGTTGTCACGACAGGCATTCTCAATTCGCGCAGGAGCGCCAGGATGTGGCCACCGGCCGGTCCGCCGAAAATACCGAACTCGTGCTGCAGGCAGACGATGTCGACGTTGCTGATATTGAGGAAATCCGCGGCCCGCAAGTAGGACGACAGGTCCTGCTCCTCAATCTCGAAGCGCACCACCTCCGGATAGTCGTAGCCGCCGGGAATGTCGTTCACCGACACGGCCAGGCACTGGCTCTGGGGGTGCGCAGTTTGGACGGCGGCCAGGAGGTCTGTCGTGAAGGTAGCGATGCCGCACTTGCGCGGCAAGTGGTCGCCGACGAAAGCGATCTTGCGGACTTTAGAATTGCTTTTCATGAGGGCATTCCTTTGCTGCCCAGCGGCCGAGCGCCGCTTCGATCAATCGGAATCTCCGGACTGTGCGACGGACGGAAAATGAAGTGGATCCCTCAGATTTTGTAGTTCCCGGTAATAGTAAATTGGTGAAGGTCGCTTTCCTCCCAGCTTCAGAGCCTTCAGAAACACGATTTCCGCTTCGGTGGCGTCGCCACTCAAGGACGCATCCTCCAGGAATTGTTTGAGCCCTGGTTCTATGACGACGGGCTTTGGGGGCTCCTGTTCGGCAAACGCAAATCGCTTCCGAGCGTCAGCAGCTAGCCGGCGGTTCAGATTGACTTCCATGCCAAAGGTCTCCAAGTCGATATCCCAAGACTCGATCATCGGATCCAGGAAGGCGACGCAGTTTTCAACGGAAATGTTGAAGACGTCCGTGTCCAGAAACTCGAGAAGATCAACACGCACTTGCTCATAGCTGCGGGCGCTCGCTTGGGCCATCAGACGCAGCCACTCTTCACTTTCCAGTTCCTCTTTAGCAACTCCCTGGGCGACATCCAGAAGTTTCTGCGTAACCAGCCGTTCCAGTTCGCCGAATGGCTCTTTCTCGAAAATCCGCCGCACTTCTTTTTGCCGGGCGGAACCGCACTTGCGCAGAATTAACTCTCGACACTCCTTGAAGAGAGGCCGCGGGGGTTCTGCTACTCTTTTCCTCAATTCCTCCTTACGCTGCAGCTCGGCCAGATTCGAAAGTTCACCGTTCGGGAGTTTCAAGGCTCTGCCGATCTTCTCGTAAATGTCGCTGCGCCCAGGCGCGGGAGGCGCCTTTTTCCGCGCTAACAGTTGCGAGATGTACGATTCGGTCACTTGAGCGGCCGCCGCGAGATCTTTTTGCTCAAGACCAAGTTCTTTTAAGCGATGCCTAATTAGGAGGGAAACGTCCACGGGATGGCCCTGTCGATCTTAACCATATTCAGTCAATCGACATATCCAATCTTCGCACGAATCGGCTTGACAAGCCAGCATAATTAACTCATAATAGTTAATGCCTGAGCGCTTCCGCCCACTCGCAGATCATCTGACCTAAGTCAGACGATCTGATCACCGTCCCCTTAGGTTACCCAGACAACCGAAGATTTCGCGATGTCCAGGAGTTGAATCCGGCTACCCGGGACTTTGATCGCTCACGGTTACGGAAATGAGGACTAGGTATGCCTGCCGTCGTTGCAACAGAAGAACTCACTGTGTGGGCTCCGCCGGCAGCGAGGCCGCTCGATGAGGCGGTGTGGCGAGCATGGGTTGCGAGGGGGCGTGCGCATGACCGGCGAGGCAGCGCCGCGCGAATTTCGGCCGTGAAGTGGGCCTCCATTGCGGCGCTTGGCGCGGCGGCGCTTTGGTCCCATCTCGCCCCACTCGAGGTCGCGGTCAGATTCCTGGTGACTGCCGGCGCAATGGTCGTTCTGTTCCAAGCTTTACAGGCAAGGTATTACTCGGTTTCGGCCGTGTTCGGAGCGCTTGCGGTGTCCTACAACCCGGTGGCGCCCGTCTTCAGCTTTTCCGGCGACTGGCAGCGAGTACTGGTAGTAGTGAGCACCCTTCCATTCGTCGCGTCACTCTCTTGGCGCAATGAAAGGCTGGCACACAATGACTAAGCTTCGAAGACACGCTTCGAGATCAGCACTCATCTCGTTTCTTCTATTCGGACCGATGTCAGTAACTACATTTGCGGCCGATCTCTCCAAGTACCGGGACATCCAACTCGGAACGGATCTGCCGACCGTCGCCAGGCAGGTGGGAGCGACCCCAACTCAAGCGAAGGTTATCCATAGCCGTCCGGCCCTAGTTCAAGAACTGGGGTGGTCCCCTCGACCGTTCGGCCCGTCCTCGCAAAAGGAATCGGTGAAGGGGGTAGTGTTCACTTTCTACAACGGCGAACTTTTTCAGATCGCGGTCGATTACGACCGGTACGAGACCGAGGGATTGACGGTCGACGACTTCATCGATGCAATCTCGATAGCGTACGGACCTGCTGGAAGGCCCACGGCTCCGGCCACGGTTGCGCCGGGAAGCTACGGCGATCAGGAAGAGATCCTCGCACAATGGCAGGACTCGCAGTACCGCTTCGACCTGATCCGCTCTTCGTACGGGTCTAGCTTCAAGTTGGTTGGAGTCATGAAGAGGCTGGAAGTGCCGGCTCAAGCCGCCACTCTGGAAGCGAAACGTCTCGACGATCAGGAAGCGCCACAAAGAGACGCTGCCCGGCTGGCAAGTGAAGAAGAGGCAGCTAAAGCCAAATTGGAAAAGGCGCGGCTTGTGAACAAGCCCAGGTTTCGACCCTGACCCGAACCGCGAAGCAGAAGCAAGCGAAGGAGGTACACGAACATGACGGGCACTGGATCGACGAGTCCCACATTTCGCGAAGGTGAAGAAGTTGTGCTGGCCAATGGCACATACCAAGGTACCCCGGGCGTTTTTCTCCGCCTGAGAGAGGACGCCAACTGGGCAGATATTAGGGAGCGAAGTGGCGCGATCCGTAGCCACCCGGTAATATGGCTGGCCCACTCCACGAGCGCGATCCCAGGTTCTCTGAGCTGAGGTCGCCATGACGGACACGATCACAGCGGGCAACATTCTGGTTCAGGAGGGCACGCATCTACCGAGCTCCCTCCTGCTACAGAACGGGGCTGATTCGAATAGATGGGCAGCGGTTAACGGTGCTCGTTCCACGTTCGAGAAGGCGATTCAGGAAGAAGGATGGACTTTTTTCTTCATGGCTGGGGAAATCAAAGCCACCGTTTTCGGATTTGACAGGCGAAAAGCGCTGCGCTCCGCTTTGAAGCGACTCGTCGCGAACGTGAAATCGCAGCACTGCAACAGTATCGAGATTACGCGAGTTACGAGTAAATCGTTCTTGAAAGTGCCCTATGTGAGTGTCTGTGCTCACCCGCGGCATCTTCAGAAGGGCATGCTTTTTTCCGGCTAACGGGGACGGGCTCCGATCCGTTATTTGTTTCACAGACGCAATTTCAACGGAGACTAATTACGTCATGAAGATTCGACCCCTATACGACCGCATCGTGGTGAAGCGGATCGAGGAAAAGGAAACCACGCGCAGCGGCATCGTCATTCCGGATTCTGCCAAGGAGAAACCACAAGAAGGCGAAGTTATTGCCGTCGGGCACGGCAAGCGGCTCGAGGACGGCACTTTGGTGGCATTAGACGTCAAGGTCGGCGACCGCGTCCTGTTTGCGAAGTACTCTGGCAGCGACACCAAAGTAGGTGACACGGAGTACTTGATCATCCGCGAGGATGATGTCCTCGGAGTTCTGGATGCAGCGGCTCATGCGCTTTCAAAAGCAAGCTAATTCAAATTCGAATCAGGAAAGAAAATATCCATGGCAAAACAGATTACTTATAGTGATGACTCCCGCCAAGCAATTCTACGCGGTGTCAATCAGCTCTCCGACGCAGTGAAGGTGACGCTCGGCCCCCGAGGACGGAACGTAGTCCTAGAAAAGAAATACGGTGGACCCACGATCACCAAAGATGGTGTAACCGTGGCCAAAGAGATCGAATTGAAGGACCCACTCGAGAACATGGGCGCCCAGATGGTGCGCGAGGTTGCGTCGAAAACCTCTGACATTGCCGGAGACGGCACCACGACAGCCACGATTCTGGCCCAGGCCATCTACCGGGAAGGCATCAAAGCGGTCACCGCCGGGGCGAATCCGATGGCTATCAAGCGCGGCATCGATAGAGCCGTGGAAGTTGCGGTCGAGGAAGTTAAGAAGCTGTCCAAACCCGTGTCCGGCGATATGATCGCCCAGGTGGGCAGCATTTCGGCCAACAGCGATACCACCGTTGGCAACATCATTGCCGAGGCCATGAAGAAGGTAGGCAAGGATGGCGTCATCACAGTCGAAGAGTCCAAGACCATGGTGACGGAGCTGCAGACGGTTGACGGCATGCAGTTCGACCGCGGCTATCTCTCCCCCTATTTCGTGAGTGACGCCCAGCGCATGGAGTGCGTTTTCGAGGACCCCTACATTCTGATTCACGACAAGAAGATCAGCAACATGAAGGACCTGCTGCCGATTCTCGAGCAGGTTGCGCGCGCAGGTAAGCCGCTGCTGGTGATCGCCGAAGAGGTAGAAGGCGAAGCCCTGGCCACGCTCGTAGTCAACAAGTTGCGCGGCACGCTCAGCGCCTGTGCTGTGAAGTCCCCGGGATTTGGCGACCGCCGCAAGGCAATGCTGGAAGACATCTCGATCCTGACTGGCGGCAAGGCCATCATGGAAGAGACAGGCATCAAGCTGGAGGGCATCAAACTGGAGGATCTGGGCCGTGCCAAGCGCGTCACGGTGGACAAGGACACCACAACGATCATTGACGGGGCGGGAACGCCGAAAAACATCGAGGGCCGAATTAAGCAACTCCGGGCCCAGATCGAAGAGACAACATCAGACTACGACCGCGAGAAACTGCAAGAGCGGCTGGCAAAGCTGGCCGGTGGTGTGGCGATCATCAAGGTCGGTGCCGCAACGGAAACCGAGATGAAAGAGAAGAAGGCCCGCGTAGAAGACGCTCTACATGCCACGCGCGCGGCTGTCGAGGAAGGCATCGTGCCAGGCGGAGGCGTGGCGCTGCTGCGAGCATCGGTTGCCCTCCAGGCTCTCAAGGTCGAGGGCGACGAGCAGTTCGGCGTCACCATTGTCCGTCGCGCGTGCGAGGAGCCCGTGCGCCAGATCGTGCTGAACTGCGGAACCGAAGGCGCCGTGGTGGTCGAGAAGATCAAAACGAACAAGTATCCGAACTTCGGATTCAACGCGTCCACCGAACGGTACGAAGATCTGGTGAAGGCCGGCGTGATCGATCCCACCAAGGTGACTCGCACAGCACTTCAGAATGCAGCTTCCATCGCCTCTCTCATGCTCACGACCGAAGCCATGATCTGCGGGGTTGTGGAGGAACCGGGCGAATAAGTGCTCGCGCGGAGGCAGGGTCAAGGACACAAATGAACAAAAGATTGCTAAAGCGGCATAAACGACAGGTTTTGCGGGCCAAAGAACGGGGCAAGCTGTCGGAGCCGGACCTGAGAACACCGGAACAACTGACGGCGGCGCGCGAAGCAAGCCGCGCTGTGAACAGCCGGCGAACCGATCCCCGCCAACATTACTCCACGCCGTCGCCAAATCGCGCCGGTCCTGCCGCAACCATTGCCACGAAAGCTGACGCAGAGCCATGATCCGCGCCATGGTAGGGCTCTCCTTCACTCACTGCCCGCATTGCAGATCCATCGACTTTAGAGGCGTAGACGCCCGAAATTTTATGGAGAGGGCTTTCCAATGGCTTCTTCAACCCTACTGGTGCTCTCTTTGCGGTCATCGCTTCTTCCTGTTCCGATGGCAAGTGCCCGTTGAGGGCACGGGGTAAGAGCGGCCGTATGCAAGACGCAGCGTACTCGTGTCCCGGCGCTCGAAACCCCGAAGCCAGGAAGCAAGTCGCGTTCGCCCGAGACGAGCGCAACATTCTCTTTGGCACTGAGTCCACAGCAACCAATCGGTAACCATCCACCCTAGCAATGGGAGGAGAGCCGGTTGTAACGCGAGCTTTTGCGAGAAGGAGCAAAGACAGTTTCGGCTCCCGAAGCTTAATCCTCGCTTGGAGCGGGATTGGGTTCGACCGGGCCCTTACGCCGGGTTCTTCGCAGTTGATGAGAATCGTTACAGAATAGGACCACACACGTGCAGCCGGAAAGAGTTGACGGCCGAGCTAGCTGTGGTACAGGTTTACGCAGACGCTGTGGGGCCGAAGTGAGCAATTTTGAACAGACACAACACCGCTGAGAATGCTTTAATCGATGCGGGGGACTTGATCTGGAGACCTCGCGTGTGCCGCGCCAGCCACGCGGGACGCAAAATGGAAGTCCCTGATTGAAGACGACACATCACAGTTAAAAGCAATTCGAGACCGCAAGCTTAACGTTTTTCGAAAGAGGACTAAGGAGGCAGCGATGCCGATTGAATTGGTGTGGTTCGGGGGCATACTGGTGATCGCCGCGGGTGTTCTGATGTTCGTCTTGATTCGGCGCCGGAAGCCGACTGAACTGCCGCACATTTGATAACCGGTTACGTTGTTTCCGTGGGCGCAGAGAGGGGAAGGTCGCTTGGGTCGATCCTCTCTCGGATAGTTTTGGACCGCGATATTCGAGGTGGCCCTGAGAACTCCGATCTCCGCCCGCCCTGACGTGTTGGAACCGATGGCTGGATGACAACCTGCCTGAGTATAGGCCTTTACTCGCTAGCACAATCCCGGTGGCGTTCATGCCTGTGCGATTGACCAGTTCGACATTTATGCCGTGTTGATGCAGACTTCCCTGCGACGAAGCAGTTAGGCATGCGGCCGGCTCCTGGCGGCACTGTCTCACTGAGTTTATGGCGTAGCCGCGGCCAAAGCTAGTCGGATTCATACCTCGGATCTTCTCGGGTTCAGTCGGTTGGCTATTGACGCCACTGCGGGACTCACTGAACTGGTAGAAGCGATGCATGACAACATCGCTCGTGCCCCAGGAATCCTCGATACGCCATCCCAGGGACCCACCAGTGGCATTACGGGTCTGGTTTACGAGAGCATCCGATCGGTGACCGGGTTGGTGGGTGGTGGGATCGAGGCCATTCTCGCTCCGCTTGTACCAATGCTGGAGGAGAAGAGTTCGCTGCCTGAACGCCAGGCTGTGCTAGCGGCGCTGAACGGCGTGATGGGTGACTATCTGGCGGCGACCGACAGTCCGCTCGCCATTCCCATACGCTTGCGCCACAAAGGCAAGCCCTTAACGCTCGGGCGGGAGGCTCTGGCCAGCGCTATTCCCCGGTTAAACAGCAAGCTGATCGTACTGGCACATGGACTGTGCATGAATGATCTGCAATGGAAGCGAAAACGGCACGACCATGGGGCGGCGCTAGCCCGCGACTTGGGATACACGCCCGTGCATCTGCACTACAATAGCGGCCTGCATGTCTCTACCAACGGGTTTGCCTTCGCCAAGTTGCTTGAGGCCCTTGCCGAGCAATGGCCTGTACTGTTGGAAGAGTTGGTGATCATCGCGCATAGCATGGGAGGACTGGTATCACGAAGTGCCTATCACTACGCCACATCACGGTACGCCACTGGAGCGTTTAGGTAACCGGGTGATCGGTACCTTGGATCTAAGCCCCTACACTAACGCCCTCGCTCGTCTGGGTAAGATTCGAAGTGCCGGCATCACCGACCTCCGCTACGGCAATCTGCTGGACGACGATTGGTATGGGCGCGATCGCTTCGAGCAGTCGGGAGACCATCGACGCCCGATGCCGCTACCAGAAGGAGTGCAGTGTTACGCGGGGCGCTGTAGCGTCTCAACCATGATATGAAATAGGTTTCTTAAGTAATTGCAGTGGGGGCACGTGACTCCACCCCGAGCCATCGCTTGATATGCCCGTATACTGCAGGCTTGTTGAGCAGGTCAAAGTGGTTCATGGCATGACCGATCCACTGCTGAGATGCAGCGAATGACAACCTCACTGCAGGGTCCTCATGACGACCCAGAGCGCTGTCCACGGGCACGATCCCGTCTCCCACAAGCCGGTTTGGGAACCCCGATGGCCACCGCCGGCCTGATGACCTGGTTCACGGCGCTATCCGTCATCGCTCGCTTCATCCCCCACCGCATCGGCCCGAACTTCTTCCGCCTCGTCAACGCATCCTCGGCCTTATCCTCCTTGGCGTCGCCACGTTCTGTGCTATAGAACTCCGTCACTTGGCAGGGTTACAAGTTCCTCCATAGCCATGGGCAACCCCAACTCGTTTTTGGCGACCTACAACTCTTGCAGCGAGGCGTATAGGTTCGGGGCCGGGCGGGAGCAGTGGTAATTTGGGTTGCTCGATGGGTGGGCCGATTTCAGGGATTTCGTCATCTTGATAGACGTCAGCAATTCCGATTACCTGCCAAGCCTCGCCGTCCCACTTGGCGGGCTCCCAGCCACCATTCCTGAACCGAACCCAGTAGTACCCTTTGGGTCTCACACAGGCATCCTCCTTAACATCGTTCTGGAAAACCCCCGCCCTTGGCGCAATGAGGCTGTTGCGCGTGACTCTCGCCTACCGTCACCGGCAGCCATTTAGGGTTTTGCCTTCTCTAGGTCATCCACATCACACCATGGAGCCCGGCACATCGCAGGCTGCCCACCGAGCGGCACACGGATGGCGATTTCGGCCGCCCGGAAGCCATTGAGAGAGGGCAAGTCGCTCGTTGTCCTCGACAGCTAAAGGGCGGCTGCAGCTGCGATGGTTGCGGGTTTGGGCTCTGCCGCCGCGCGGTGCTCGCAGATGGCCTTCATCGTGTTCACCACGTCCTCGTATGAGATGCCTGCCGCCGTGGCCTTCTCCGCATGGAGTACGATCTCATCCAGGCACAGAATTCCCGCGAGCTTGCCGTCCTCGCCTACGACAGGTACTCGCCTGATCTGGTGCTCGCGCATCGTCTTGAGCGCCCCGTGCACATCGTCGTTAGGTCCACAGGTAAACACGGGCTTCCTGGCGACCTCACCGACAGCGATGTCGCTGGCCCTGCAGTTCCTCGTGCCTAGTGCGATGCACATGTCACGATCAGTGACGAGGCCAATCAGTTCGCGGCCTGCGCTCAAAACCGGCAGCGTGCCACAGTTGTTGCGCCACAGGATCTCCGTCGCTTCAGCCAGGTTGGTATCCGGACCACAGAACTTCACGTCCTGGGTCATGATGTCTTGAACTTTCATTTGCCGTACCTCCAATTGTCAGTGAGTAGCCGATTGCACCACCATTGGCCGTTGGAGCTTATGGCCCACGGCGCGTTCCACCGACGCGATGTTCTCGTTCAGCTTGTTGGTGGCGCTGGCCTCATCATCGATCCGCACGGTGGTCATGACGTGGCTGGAACTCGTGCGGGCCTGCTCATGACAGCGCTTTACCAGCGCCATGACTTCATCCCATTCGCCTTCGATGCAGGTGCCAAACGGCGTCAAGCAGTATCTCAGGCCGCTGTCGTCGATGGTCTTCACAATCTCCGCCAAATCATGGCTTAACTGGGGCCCCCGGCCCAACGGGTAAGTACTCAACTCAACCAACATAGTGCCTCCACCGCCTTTTGCGTCAGTTCTCCTGGTAGCAGCAGGCGACCAGGAGGATTTGTGTAGTACGAATGCGCTGCTTTCCTCCTGCTCGCCTGCTGCTACCACGAGGTCAGAGGCGTAGTTGTTATGCATCACGGCCACCCGTCAAGGCTTCCTTTCAGCTCGCTGCGCTCGGCCTTGACGGGACCCGATCCGTGATGCGTGAAGATTTGGCTATGAAGAGGGAATGGCAGGCTGTATTTTGGCGAGATATGTGCTCCTCCCGCTGGTCGGAGGGGAGGCTGGTCGTTGCCACGAACTTTTTTTAACACTGCTCTTGACACCGACCGGCTTTCTCATGGAAGGGACGGAATCGAACCGCCGACGCCAGCCTTTTCAGGGTTACGTTATGCTGTGTTTTAAACAACTTAAGTGACTTCAGGTGGCCGCCTAATTGCTTGAGAAGTCGTGAGAGACACGCGAAACGTGGGTGGAAATCGTGGGTTCAAAACGTGCTCGCAAGAGAACAACAGCGAAGGCCATGTTCACTTCAACCTTGAGTATTCTGCCTCAACCTGATTAAGTAATGGAAGCGCCCGATCCGCTTCCTTCCAGATCGCAAAAAACTGCTGATATGCGGTGCGAGCTCCCGCTGCCTCGTTGGCGAGGACACGAGCGCGCGCTAACCCAAGATGCGCCAATGTCCAAGTTGGGCTGTAGGGCGCAACCCCGCGATGATCGATAATGGTCTGGAATTCGATGGCTGCCTTCGCGGAATCACGCTTGCCGAGAAACGCGAGCCCTCGAAGATAGAGGGACTGAAATCGCATCTCAGAGCCGAGATCGTAGCGTCGCATTGGCTCAAGCGACGAAATGGCATCATCGAAATTGTTGTGATTGATCGCGATTGCGGCTCGAACACACGGAAGCGAGAACCTTCGGTCGTAGGGACTGAGCCATGAGGATCGCTCGATTTCGCGAGCCAGGAGCTCGGCCTGCGCGGAATCTCCTGACATGGCAAGTGCAATCGATAACGTCGAAAGATTGGATCTACGTGCTAGAGCAAGACTGGCATCTGCGTCGCGACGCACACCGGAATGCAGAAGGTTCGCCTCGATCAGAGCGAGTTGCGCAAGTTCGACTGCGGCAGTCTCATCCCATCCAGCAGGGTGCAGTTCTTGCACATCGCGCTGGAACTGGTGGCGGGCTTCTTCCAGACGTCCGCGTTGCGCAGCGGTGGATGCCAGCAACGGACCGAGGTTATCTATCACCGGCTGAGCGTCGGACCAACGGGCTTGCTCGGTTTCAGCAGCGGCATCGCCCCGGACGATAGCAACCTGGTAAAGCCCGGATCGCACCGCAGTGTTGTCCAGCCCCTTCGCGAAAGCTGCATCGAGAACCGCTTTCGCGTCCTGAGTTCGGCCCAGAGCCAGGTACGACTGAGCCAGTCCAGAAGGTGAGTACGGCTGCTGCGGGTCAAGCTGCGTGGCACGACTGAACAACTGGGCAGCCTGCTCGTACTCATTGAAGCTGGAGATCAAACGCGCTGCCAGGCCATCGAGCGGAAGCCAGTCCCGCGGGTACTCTTCCATCCAAATGCGGTACGTCTCCATCTCCTTGTCGATGTCGCCCAAGGCATCGGACTGATAAAAGGATGTGAGAAGAAGTTTTTCGCGCTCGCTGACCCGATCCCGCAAAACGTACGCCTTCTCAAAGCAAGGACGGGCTCGCTGCACTTCTCCAACATTCATATAAACACGGCCGAGATAGGCATAGGCCAGAGCAAAATTGGGATCGAGTTCAATGGCGTGCAGGAAAAGCGGAATGGAGGCTGACGGGTTGGGGCCATGACGCTGCAGTTCCGCCCCGGCGTTGAAAGCCTTCAAGGCCTCCAGAGAAGATGTCGTTGCCTGCCGCAAGGGCGCGTTGAATTTATGAATGGAGGCCAGGGACTCGCCAAGATCCCGCCGCAGAGCCGCGGCGGCCTGGCTCAGCGCATCCAGAACAGTATCTTTGCCCCGTGACCGTGCTCCCTGACTTGCGATCACCGCGCCATTCTCGCGGCAGTCCAAAACCTCCAGACTGAGGACGTACTCCCCTCCGACCGAAACGATTGAGCCGGCAATGACAGCCTTACTGTCCGCGCGCTGACAAATCTCAAGTGCGGCATCGCGCGTTACGCGCTCATCTTCCCGACGGTTCATTAGTTTCAAGGTCGACCGCACCCGTTGATCGGGCAGCAGGCTCAGGAAGGGAGTCTGTTCCAGATCAATCGCGAGGGCCGGCTTGAGTGTGCCATCGAAGATGGGATCTCCCGTGCGATTGTCAAACTCCGAGAGTACAACGGTGTCCTTGTCCGTCAGCTTGGGCGTCCGCCGCGACCGTAAGTAAAATCCGCCAGCACCCAGGGCTCCGACGAGCAAGAGAACAATCACGGCAGCAAGAGGGCGGAAGTGAAAGCTCTGCGGCTGCGTGGTTGAGCCGAATGATGCCGCCGAATCCCGTTCTCTAGTTCCCGTTGCCAAGGGAACATCCGGAATCTCCCGAACCGGCTCGTCAAATCGGTATCCGCTCCCGCGTACGGTCGCGATATAGCTTCGTTCGGGAGCCGTTTCCCCCAGAGTCTTGCGAAGCATAAAGATGGTTTGACTCAGGTTCGCCTCTTCGACAAAGCTCTCGAACCAGACGCGATTCATTAACTCTTCCTTCGGCATGACGCGATCCCGGTTTTGAACCAGCAACAATAGGGTGTCGAAAGCCTTGGGAGTCAGCGAAATCGGCTCGTCCCCACGCTGCAGGAGGCGCTTGGCCGGATCTAGACGAAATGGCCCGAATTCGTACAAGTTGTTGATTCCCCTATGCGATTCCGATTTGAGCGAACTTTGAGGAAGCTATGAACTAACTCTGAGGACAGCCCCAAGCCATCTTCTGCAAGATGCTCTCCAGATTATTACCACAAGGAGGAGCAAAACATGGCTTCCACAGAATCTCCGGTTTTACTACAGAGTCACAGCGGATCGGCGTTGCAGGTCCTGACAAAACCATGGGCCGATAGGGTACTTGCGGCAGCGGCGATCGCACCCTTCGTTTACAGCGTCGTCGTTAACTACCACAACGTCCACACGGACATTCCGTCGGTGTTATGGCTGGTCGACATGCTGATCATCATCAGCACCGTCCTCTTCCGAAAAGCCCCGGTACGCGTAACCCCGAACCCATGGTATTG
>Ga0335081_10003469_pt1 | contig 24810 bp, 29 predicted proteins | sample Lox_Sample_35_FD_206713 | JGI IMG/M metagenome (GOLD analysis project Ga0335081, IMG submission 206713) | Soil microbial communities from Loxahatchee National Wildlife Refuge, Florida, United States - Lox_Sample_3.5 | ecosystem: Environmental > Terrestrial > Soil > Wetlands | place: USA...
CTCCGCATCGAGAGTCAGTTCCCGATGAAGCACCCGCCGCGCGATGGCGATCGACAACATCACCAGGTCCTTTTCGGCATCGCGCCGCATGCGCGCCTGAAACGTCGCGAGTTCCGCAAGGCTGGAAGCGACCCGCTCGAGCACCGGCTTCACTTCCGCCGACGCCTGCTCCTTACCGAGCGCTATTCCTTCGGCGTATCCGCGCTTGTAAGCCTCGCGTTCCATGTGTTCGCGCTCAGCTTCCGGCGGGGGCGCGGCAGGCACGGCCTCACGCTTCGATACCGGGTCCGGCCGAGTGCGCGCGGTCTGGGTGTCGTGCCACAAAATCCGCTGCACCGCGGTCAGCTCGTCGCCGCGGAGAATTCTAGAGGAACTGCTCATCTTTTCCGCCACTCTTGCCCCGGCTGACCACGCCCTCGCTTTCCAGTTGCCGCACCACCGCGATTACCGACTGCTGCGCCGCCTCCACATCTCTGATCTTGGTGGGGCCGAGCGCTTCCATGTCTTCGAGCAGCATCGCCGCGCCGCGCTGCGAAAGACCCTTGAGCAGATGCTTCCGAAGATCCTCGCTTGCGCCCTTCAAGGCGATGGTGAGCGCACGCCGGTCCGCCCGCGAAAGCAGTTCGGTGACGCCCGCGGTGTCGAGCGTCAGCAGATCCTCGAACACAAACATCTTGGCGCGAATCTCTTCGACCAGTGCAGCGTTGGTCTGCTCGATTTCTTTGAGGATCTCTTCGCTGAGCACCGAGTCCATTTCGTTCAGAATCTCCGCCGCCGCGCGCGGCCCTCCCGACGATTCACGCTGTATGTCGCCAAGCGATTTGAGCCTGGCTCCGATCACTGTCGAAATTTTGGTGACCACGGCCGGTGAAATCTTGTTCAGCTTGGCGATCCGCACGGCGATATCGGCTCGAGCGGCTGATTCCAGCGACGCCAGAACCGCGGCCGATTGCGCCGGATTCACGCGCGACAGAATCAGAGCCGCTGTCTGCGGATGCTCGGAGCGAACGAAACGGGCGAGCAACTGAGGGTCGATGCGCTGAAGCTGCTGGTTGATGTTGGCCTGACGATTCGTGCTCTGCGGCAGCCGCTCCATGTGTCTCTTGCTTCCCTCAGCACCGAAAGCCTGCGCCAGCACGCGCCGCGCATAGTCAGTGCCGCCGTGACCCATCTGCAATGCGCCGTTGGCCGCGTCCCGGAATTCCTCTAAGATCGCTTCGGCCTGCGTGACGGGAACCAGCGGGAGATCGGCGATCGCGGCGGTCACCAGAGCCACGTCTTCATCACTCAGGTGTCGCAGCAAAGCTCCGGAAGCTTCATCGCCCAGGGCGACCAGGAGAATCGCGGCTTTCTGAAGTCCGCTCAGGGCAGGAGCGAGAGCTGCTGCGGCCATATTAGACGCGCTCCTCTCTCAACCATCCGCGCAGGACACCGGCGCAGACTTCGCTGTTGCGCTGCGCGGTGGACCGGACCTGCGTGGCCAATACTTCCACCTTGGCCGGGACCAGCGAGGGCAGAGCCGCCGGCGCACCCGCGGAAGTCTCCACGGAATCGGAACGCTGGCCACGTGCGATCGCCGTCTGCGCCGCCTCTGGCAGAGCTTCGGTGACGTGTACCTCGGTCTTCAGTTTCCTCGACCGCCGCATCTTCATCATGGTGAAAATGCCCCCTCCCACGACCAGTAGCGCGATGGCTCCCGCACCGATGAACAGCTTCGGATCGCGCTTGAATTGCTCCACCGGGGTTGGTTTCTTGGCTGGTTGGCTCACCGGATCCGTTACCTCGGGAGCGTCCAGGTTCAATGTCGACTCGAACGGCAAACTTTCGACGATCAACTGGTCTCCCCGCTCCGAGTTCAGACCCGCCGCGGCCGACACCAGATCGTGAATCACCTTGATCCGCTCCGGGCTGGGTGGGACCAGAACGCGCTTCTTCCCGTTCGCCTCGAAGTGAACTTCATGATCGAGCAGCACGGAAATCGAAAGCCGCCGGATGGCGCCCTGCGGCAACACCATCCGCTTGATGGTGTGCGAGGTCTCGTAATTGATGCTTTCGGTTTTTCGCGACGTGCTGCCGCCCGCCGTGGGAGTGCGCTGGCCGGTCTCCGGAAGAGTCGACGACGTTCCGGGAATGCCGGATGCGGCACGCGTCTGCGAAGACACGTCCTCGGTTTTCTGGGAGCTCACCATCACCGAATGGGTGGGGTCGAAACTTTCATCGCTCTCCTCGCCGCTGTTCATATCGCACTCGGCCGAAACTGCCGTGCGGAAGTGCCCGGCGCCGACCACCGGCTCGAGCGTCGAATCCAGCTTGGCCTGGAGATCCTGCTCCACTTTGTGCCGGTATTCGAGCAGCGCACTCGAGGAATCGTCGCTTGACGAACCGGACCGCTTCGGGCGATTCAGCAAATTCCCGCGCATATCGAGAACCGAAACGTTGTCCGGCGTCAGGCCTTCCACGGCGCTGGCGATCAAATTTGTGATGGCCGGAATCGCCGTCTCTGGCAAAGTCGCGCCGGGACGGATTTTCACGAGCACACTGGCTTTCGCGGGCTGCTTCGCCTCGAGAAACACCGACTCCTGGGGCAGGGAAATGTGGACGCGCGCCTGCTCGATTTCCGCCACTGACATGACCGAGCGCTCCAGCTCGCCTTCGAGCGCTCGCCGGTAGTTGACGTGTTCGGCGAATTCGGTGATTCCGAAATTGGTCTTGTCGAAAAGCTCGAATCCGATCCGGCCGTTTTTCGGCAGTCCCGCGCCCGCCATCTCCAGGCGCAGCTCGGCGACGCGGTCCTGTGGGACGGAGATGATGGCGCTGTTGCTGGACAGACGGTAGGGAGTCCCGCTCTCTTTCAGTTTTTGCAGCACCGCAGCGGCATCTTCAGCCGAGAGCTCGTTGTACAAAGGCTGAAAGCCTGCTTCCTGCTCCCACCGCGTAAACACCACTACGCCGGCCGCGATCAGCACGACGGCGATGGCGGTGGTCCAGCGCTGGCGCACGTTGAGAGTCCGAATCAGGTTGGAGATCTGGTCAGTGGGCGTCATGGCGGCGAATTACAGTTGCATTTTCATGATTTCCTGATACGCGGAAACCACTTTGTTGCGAACCTGCATGAACATCTGAAACTCGAGGTCGGCGCGCTGCGATGCCAGGATGGTCGAATGCAGATCCTCGCCTTCGCCGGAGAGGAAACGGTCGATGGTCTGGTTTGCGCTGGCGCGCGCGCCTTCGACCTCCTGGATCGCGCTGCTCAAGACATCGCTGAATGGCTGCGAACCTGGCTCAACGGTAGGCGAGCCCGGTGTATCGAGCGGAGTAACGGGAGTGACCGATGAGATTTTGAGAGACATGCGTCAGCGGAACAACTCCATCGATTTCTGGATCATATCTTTCACGGCGGAGATCGCTGATACGTTGGCCTGGTAGGTACGCGACGCGCCCAGCAGGTCCACCATGTCTTCCGACGGGTTCATGCGCGGGAACGCCACGTACCCGTCCGGATCGGCGTCGGGATGGCCGGGCATGTAGCGCTTTTCCGGCTCGCGCGTGTCGGTCATCACCTGCGCCACGCGAACGCCCACGCCGTCGCCCACCTGATTTTCAAATTCCGAGGAAAAATCGGAACCCACGTTATCGGTGGTGAACACGACGTCTTTCCGCCGGTACGGGCCGCCCTCCGGCGTGCGCGTGGTTTCCGCGTTTGCCAGATTTTCCACCAACAGCTCGGTTCTCTGCCGCTGCGCCGACATTCCCGAGGCGCTGACCGATAATGCCGAAAGCAGATTCATGACTTGCCATCCTGAAGCGCCAGGCGTATCGTGCTGATGTCGCTGCGCACAAAATTAGTCGCGATCTGGAAACGCATGGCGTTTTCCGCGAGAAGCCTGGCTTCGCGGTCCAGATCGACGTTGTTTCCGTCCGTTTTGGAGGGAAGATTCTGCGGCTCGATCACCGTCGGCTCGCTACCGCCGTCGACCGCGCGCGCAAACTCCGATTGAAAGTCGATGTCCTTGGTCCGGTAACCGGGCGTATCGGCGTTGGCGATATTGGACGCGACCAGCTTCTGGCGCTCGGTCAGCAGGCTCATGTACCGTTCATAGTTGGAATCCAGACCCTGGAACATGATGCTGTCCAGAAGGCACGCGATTTGCCACCGCTAAGCTGTTGTTCTTTGGGGATCTGGTTGCCGCGGATCGTCGAAGATCCAACGCAGGACGATGAATCTCCGACGCTACCCTTCGATTTCGAGCCGTGCGCGGGTCGTCGAGGCCGGGAATCGGTAGGCTCCGCCCAGCCGAATCTGCGCCAGCTTGCGATGAAGATGCGATCGCCGGACGAGCGCCGATTGCCGCGCCCACTCCAGAAGTTCGAGCACCTGCCTCGCCATCACCTGGTGCTCTGCCGGGCAGGAAACAGCCCACGCCGACTCGAACTCCTGGCGCAACTGGGTCAAGAGCCGGTCCGCCAGCGGGAAATCACCAAACCGTACCGCCGCCCGAAACTGGTCAGCCGTTTTGAATGGCATTGTTGGTGTCCGTGAACAGCTCGTTGTAGTAGGAAACCTGCGATTCGAGCGACGCGATGAGCGTGTCCGCCTGCGACATCTGCGCAGTTAAATCGTTCTGCATCGTGGTGATGCGGTTCTCAGTGTCGGTAATTTCCTGGTTGTCCGATGTAATCTGCTGCTGAAAAGAGTTGTTCGTTACCGTGAACAGGCCATTGTTGGTATTCTCGAGGCCGCTGAGAAGGTTTGTCGCGCTCTCGAGAAATCCTCCGCCGGTGCTCGATCCGAGGAAATTCTGGAGATCCTGCGGATCGCTTTGAGAGACGCTCTCGAAAGTCGCCTGATCGAATGTCAGTTGCCCGGACTCGCTGAACGTCAGCCCGAGATCGGCCAGGCTCTGCACATTGCCGCTACCGCCGGTATAGGAAACCAGGCTCTGAAGCGACTGTTCCAGCTCCATGATGATGCTTTGGCCGGTGAGCGCGCCGCCGGTTGTGCCGTGGTTGTTGTTGAGCTCGGTGACGGCCGCATTATAAGCGGTTGCCAGGGAACTCAGCGCGCTCGACGCGCCGGAAGAATCCGGCGCCACGGTGATTGTCGTCTGGCCCGCCGCGAGCAGATTGACGGTGACGCCCGGAGCGACCGTGATGGTGCTGCTGTTCGATTGAAGCGGAGTCGACGGCTGTCCGTCAACCTGATATTCGGCCGAGGTGCCTTCCGCGAGAATGCTCATCAGATTCTCGGTTCCATCGTTGAGCTGTATGTTTTCGTCGCCGAGCGATGTGCTCTGCAAAGCCAGCCGGTAATCCGGCGAGCCCGGAGGGCCGACGTTCACCACCGTCGCCGAGACGCCGGCGCCAGCCGAATCGATCGCCTCCGCGAGCGCGTTCAGCGTATTGGTTGCGGGCGTAATCGTGTACGTGGAACCATCCACCGTGAGCGTGAAGCTTCCGGAAGTGCTGATCGAGCTGGCGCCCGGATCCGTCACCAGGTCCGCGCCCGCGATGCTGATGGCCGAGCTCGGAGAACCCGCGCTGATCACGTCGAGCGTGTAGGTGCCCGCCGTCACTGCCGCCGAAGAGTCCACCGAAACCGTCGCGACGGTGCTGTCGGAAACGCTGCCGGAAAGCGCTCCGCTCCCGCTCGCCGACGCCAGGTTTTGCACGGCGCTCTGAATCGCACCGAAATCGTTCTCAAGCGTGCTGAGTTCGCTCTGCTGGCCCTGAAGCGTCGAGACGTTGTCCTCGAGTTGGGTGAGAGGAATCGATGCGATCGTGACGGCCTGGTTGATCGCCTGCTGCAGGTCGCCGGCGAACTCGCTGGTACCGTTGAACGTCGCCGTGCTCGCGGCGAGCGCGCTGGATGTCGTTCCCATATCAGTCTCCTAAATGCGGAACTGGGCCTTTCTTCGTGAGAAGATCGGCCCAATGTTCCGGGAACGTTAGACTATCTTGCCGCTGCCGTGGATTAGGACAGCAGCTTTAACAGAGCTTCCGGTTCCGCGTTGGCCTGCGCCAGCGCCGCAACCGAGGACTGCTGCAACACCTGCTCCTGCGTCATGGCCGCCGCTTCCTGGGCGACGTTGGCGTCGCGGATGTTGGATTCCGCGGCCGATTCGTTGGTGATCTGCGAGTTCGCCAGACCAATGGCGTAGGTCAGGTCGTTTTCGCCGTCGCCGACCACGCCTTGCACCAGGCCGAGTGCCTGCACCGCGTTGGTGATGTCGCTAATTGCGGTCTGCGCATGGGCGATCGTGTCGACCGCGTCAGTGGAGATTCCCAACCCGCCCGAGTCGACGATGTTGGCCGATCCCGAGAGGCTGATCGTGACCTGCGAGGTCGTCTGGCTGCTTCCGCCGCCGATGTAAACGTCCAGGTCGTTGTTGTATTGAGATGCGGCGGTGGTGCCGCCGCCGCTGGCCAGTCCGATGTTGGCCGCCTGGCGGTTGATTTCGCCGAGCAGCGTCTGGAATTCCTCGTTCAGCGTCGCGCGATCGCCCGAAAACGTTCCCGAGGCCGACTGCGTCGCAAGCTGCTGCAGCTGATCGAGGATATTCGAAATGTTGTTCAATCCGCCGTCGACGGTTTGCAGAATCGCCGAACCGTCGTTGGCATTGCGAACACCCTGCTCGAGTTCCGTGATGTTGGAGCGGAATCCGTTCGCCACTGCCAACCCGGCCGCATCATCCCCCGACTTATTGATGCGGTAACCCGAGGTCAACTGTTCAATGGCGTTGTCCAGGGAGTTCGTGTTCACCTGGAGGTTCTGCTGAGCGTCCAGGGACGTGATATTCGTTTGAAACGAAAGAGACATTGTCCTAAAGTCCTTCTCTAGTTAAATTTCGCGGCGTCACGCCGGACCGCCCGAAGCTTCTTTGCCAGCGGCGATATGCATTTCGAGGTTTTGTGGAACAATTTCAGTTTTTTTCGAAAAATTTTCTCTCGACGCTCAATTCTTTGAATTTTGGTTCGATATGCGTCCAGTCATGGAACCAGCCTCTGCTTCGCCGGGATGCGCCCAGCTTTATGCCCGCATGCTGCTCGAGGCATGGGAACGCTCGGATTCGCGTGCGCTGCAGAGCGCAGTCCAGCACATCAGCGCGACCATGGATGCTTCACTCCTGCCGGACGAAATGGAACGCTTCGAGATTATTCACGAAGTCGGCCGCTTCATGGGGGAATGCATGCAGGCGCGCTTGAGCTCTGGCGACGTCACGGTCGGCATCCACCTGCTTCGCCATTTCGCCAGTTCTCCTCAGATCACTTCTTCCACCTGAAAGGCGCGTTTCTTGCCCGACGCAACGACACGGCAAGGACCTGAAATAGCTCCGTTCACGACCGCGCGCAGCGGCTTTTCGAGAGGATAGGTGAACTGCACCACCTGTCCCGGCGCCAGCGCGGCAAGCTCCTCGAACATCATCGTCGCGCCGTCCAGAAGGACCTCCACATCGACATTCGCGTCCTGTAACAGAGCAAAATTGCGCTGCATGTCGGCGAGCGGCGGTCCGATCTCCGCGGGTTCCACGCCGCGCGGAGGATCGAAGAAGGTTTGCGGAAGCGCGATCGCGAATTCGCCGGTGCTCTCTCCCAGTTGAATGCCGAAGGCCAGCCGCGCGATCCGGGTACCTCCCTCGGGCAGAGCAAGCTGCGCGGGATCGCTTTCGAGCGCCTGCACTTTGAATTCGACCGCATGAAACACTTTCCACGCCTCGCCCAGCGGAGCCACCATCGTGCGCACGACTTCTTCGAGCAAACTCCACTCGATTTCGGTCAGGTTGCGGCTTTCCGACGGCCGTGGGGCTGACGCTCCGCCCAGCAGTAATTCCAACAATCCGAAAACGCAAGCGCTGTCGAGCGAAAAGACCGCCCACTCAGTTTCCGGCTGCAACTGGAAAGAGATAAGGCACGCCGGCGCGGTCACGTCGCGTTTGAAATCGGATACGCAGGCGAACCAGATCTTCTGGAGCGTTACTTTGATCTCGGCTTGCAGAAACGCAGACAGCGAAGACGCCAGACTGGCGGCGTATGCGTCGTGCGCACCCCGAAGCTGGCGCAGCTGCGGGCTCTCAGATTCCTGAGCTGATGGATTCATTTCCTTCCTATTCAATCGGCGGGTGGGCGTGATACCTATAGGCCCCCTCAGTGATTCACCCCAGCCACTCTTACGCTGATCGGGCTAGATTCTGTCCGTTTCTCATCGATATGAACGGTGCTCGAAAGGGGCGCCCATGATAAAGCTCACCAGGCTGAACCAGGTTCCGATGATTCTGAACTCCGACTTGATCGAGCACATCGACTCAACGCCGGATACTGTCGTTTCCCTCACCTCCGGACAGAAGTTCCTGGTGGCCGAGTCGCCCGAGGAGGTGGTCGACAAAGTGATCCAATTTCGCCGCAGCATTCTGCATTCCGACGTCCTTGCGCCTGTACCGGAAAGGACGCCGGTGAGCGCCACGCATGGCCGATAAAGAAAACGCGAAGGTCAAATTCCGGTCGACCCGTCCCGATCTGGCCAGCTTCGCGGGTTTAGCCGTCGCCCTTGGCGCGTTGATTGGCGGGCTGATCATGGACGGCGGCAAAATCTCCGATATTACGCAGGTCTCCGCGGCGATCATCGTATTGGGAGGAACTCTGGGCGCCGTCATGATCACTTCCCCGCTCTCGTCCCTCATCTCGGCGGCCGCGGGCCTGAAGAAGGTCTTTTTCGAGGCAGCGATCAATGCTGAGGCTGCTATCGATGAGATGGTCGGCTACGCTACCAAAGCGCGGAAGAGCAGTTTGATTTCTCTTGAAAGCGATCTTGAGAACATCGACGATCCGTTCCTCAAAAAAGCTCTGACGCTGGCGGTCGACGGCACCGACCTTCAGGAACTTCGCAGCATGCTGGACCTCGATCTGGCGCAATCGGAGAAGAAGGCTGAAACCGAGGCCAAGGTTTTCGAAGCCGCCGGCGGGTATTCGCCGACCATTGGAATCATCGGTGCCGTAATGGGCCTGATTCAGGTGATGAAGCATCTCGAAAACATTGACGAAGTCGGAAAAGGGATTGCCATTGCCTTCGTCGCGACCGTTTACGGTGTCGCCGCAGCCAACCTGTTTTTTCTGCCTTCGGCCAACAAACTCAAGAGCCGCGCGCAGAAGGAAGTCCAGTTGAAAGAGTTGCTGATCGAGGGTGTGGTGGCCATCATCGAGGGGATGAATCCCAAGCTGATCCGCGTGAAACTGGAGGCGTTTGCCTCGCCGAGCGCCAAGAAACAGAAAGCCGGAGCGCAAAAAGAAGCGGTGGAAGCCGCGGCGGGATAAAACATGCGGCGACGGCACTCCGAATCGCACGAGAATCACGAGCGTTGGCTTGTTTCTTACGCTGATTTCATCACCCTCCTGTTTGCATTTTTCGTGGTGATGTTCGCCTCCTCTCAGACCGATAAATCCAGAGCGAAGCAGATCTCGGAAGCCGTTGAGAAGGCGCTGGCGGACGGCAAAACCTTGGGCGTTCCCCCGGCGGTCGCCAAAATCCTGGGCGGCACGGTCGACGACAAGGGCCAGGGCAACGCGCAGATGAAGGGTCCGGGCGGCGCGCAGCGGGCGGCCAAGGAAGCTCCTCCCGACGATGTGGTGGAATTGGCGCCCTCGCTCAAGGTGCTGACCAGCGAGCTGCAACAGGAGATCAAGGATGGAAAAATTGAGGTAAATCTGGAGCCGCGTGGCCTGGTGGTCAGTCTCAAGCAGACCGCGTTTTTCCCTTCCGGAACGGATGTTCTCGATTTGGCGACTCTGCCTACGATCGCGAAACTGGCCGAGGCGCTGAACGCGGTCCGCAATCCGCTGCGAATCGAAGGGCATACGGATTCGGTGCCCATCCACACCCCGCGGTTCCGCAGCAATTGGGAACTTTCCGCGGCGCGATCGATCGCCATGATGGACGTGCTGGTCACGCGCTTTAACGTGGATCAATCGCGTTTCGGGATCGTGGGGTTCGCCGATACCACGCCCGAAGCGTCGAACGACACGCCGGAGGGCCGCGCCAAAAATCGCCGCGTGGACGTCGTGATCCTGAACCGCCTGGCGCTGAAACCGAAGGACCAGGCGAAAAAGTGATTACCCGTTGTTAGGGAACACGTCGAACAGCGTAGTCTTAGGCATCGAAGAGTTAGCCTGGATCGCCGCCTGCAACGCCGTCTGCTCCTGGGTGAGCGTGACCGCGGCCGTCGCCATGTCCGTATCGGTTTCCGTCGACAGCGCCGTCTGATATTGAAGCTGGAACTTCTGCGCGACATCGGTCGAGTTCTGCAGTTGGTCCTGCACGCCGCCGTAGAACTGGAGCGATGCGGCCAGGTGCGTCTGCCCGAGCTGGAGCGAGCTTAATGCGTTCTCGATTCCGGTCTGATCGTTGTTCGCGAGCGCAACTCGCAAACTGTTGACGGCGGCGAAGATGTTGTCCGCGGCGGGCGTTCCGTCGGTATTCAGGTCGCCGAAGATCTGCTGGGCGGTCTGCGCCACGGTGAAGGTAACGCCGCTCGCATCCTGGACCAGGCGCGTCGCGGAAGCCGTATTGAGCTGATCGACTCCGGTGGCGCTGCTCGAATCGAGCTGATAGGGCGCCTGCGTGGCGTTGTCGCCGCCGAAAACATACTCCCCGTCGTACTCGGTGTTCGAGATCGACACGAGCTGCGACAGCACCTGCTCCACCTGTTGCGACAGTCCGCTTCGCTCGGACGCGCTCAGAGTGCTGTTGGCGCCCTGTTCGCCAAGCGTGACGGCCTGGTCGAGCAGCGTCGTGGCGGTCTCGAGCGCGGATTCCGCTGTATTCACCTGGCTCGTCACATTGCTCAGGTTGGTCGAGACCTGATTCACGTTGCCCAGCTCGGATTCGAGCTCGAGCACGTCGGTGAGTTCTCCGGGATTGTCCGACGGCTGGTTCAGGTTCTTGCCGGAGGAGATCTGTTCCTGAGTGTTCTCGGTCTGCTGGGTGAGCAATTGGAGGTTTGCCAGAAACTGAACGTCGATCGTTCCGATTCCTTGAATCATGATGTGCCTTCTATCCCGTCGCGGGGATCATATTGATGAGCGTGGTCGAAAGCGAATCGATGACGCTCACCATCTTTCCCACCGCGTCATAACCCTGTTGGAACTGCATCACTTGCGCCGCCTCGGCATCGAGAGAAACACCCGAAATCCCCGTCTGCACGGCCTGTGCCTGTGCGAGCAACTGAGTATGCAGGTTCTCGCCGGTCTGCGCGTCCGACGCTTGCTGGCCGATCTGCGTCGCCGTCCCCGACGCGTAACCAAGAATGGTTTCGCCGTTGATTTGGTCCGCCGCGGCGTTCGAATTCCCGAGATTCGACAACTCCAGCGCCGCGCCGTTGGAAGCCGCGGAATCGGCGGGCGCAAGCTGATCCGGAGTGATGGCTGGATTCACTGCGAGGGTCGCGGCTACGTCGATCGGACTCGTTGCGCTGTAAGTGAACAGCGCGCTTCCGGGCGCTCCGCTGAGTGTGGTCGCGCCTGTGAGAATCGTGTTCACGCGGTCGGCAACCTGCTGCGCCAGAATGTTCAACGCGCCTTGCTGAGTCCCGTCGCCTTGCAGTGAAGGCAAGACAGTGTTGCGAACGTTCAGCAATCCTCCCAGGCTTCCCTGCGTGATCTGAGAGGTAATGTCTTGACCGTTCGAATCGAGAATCTGCGCGTCCGGAACCGCGTTGGGGTATCCTCCGCTGCCCGCGCTCGTGAAATTCGCCGAGATCGCGTAAGACTGCTGCCCTAGCACCAAACCGGTTTCTCCTCCGAGAAGCACGTTTACGGTGCCGTCGGAGTTGTAATTCACGGTAATGTCTGCCAACTGCGAAAGGCTTTCAAGCGAAGCTTCGAGATTCGCCTGCGCGTTGGGATCGGGCGGATTGCCGGGCGCGATCGCCGCGTTATCGGTCGCGATCTGTTTTGCCAGATTATTGATCTGCTGAACGGTCGAGCTGATCTGGTTGTTGATCCCCGTGGTGGATTGCCCCAGGGTCGCCGCCGCGGATTGAAACTGTTCGGCCAGCGCCTGCGCCTGCGAAATGACCCCCTGCTGGCTACCGGACGAATTCGGATCGCTCGCCCATGCGGAAAAACTCTGAAACAGATTGTTGAGCGCTCCGATGACGCCGGTCTGTCCCGTGACGTCGAACAGGCCCTGAATCGATGACAGCGCGGTCGATTGCGCGTTGAAGTTGCCTTGTAGCGAGTATTGCGCCATCACGGCCTGGTCGGCGTAATGATTATCGGTGCTTTGCGTGGGACCGGAATTGACCCCGCCGTCAAGCCCGTTCTGCGGATCAAAGGCCGTGGCTTCGAAAGTCGGGGTCTGGCTGGCATAACCCGGCGTGGACGCGTTGGTGACGTTGTTTTCGGCGACCGTGAGCGCGTTCTGCAACGCTTTGATGGCGCTAACGCTGCTGTCCAGTGCTCCAAACAGTCCGCCCATATGTTTTATGCCTCGAAATTGCGGCCCGCTTCGAATTCATCGAGCTGGACCTGTCCGCGGCGAGTGTATCCGGCGCCGAAGCGAAGCTGCATCCATCCGCGGACCAGCCGCGATCCATGCTCCACCTGCACTTGCAGGCTTTGCGCGCTGGCGCGAATGCGATGAAACGCCAGGTGCAGCTCCGGGTCCCAGTCGCCCGCGCTTCCGGCGGCAATTTCCTCGAGAATCTCAACCACCTGCCCAAGCGCGTGCACACACTGGTCGAGCGTATTCGGCCGCAGCAGCGTTTGCGCCTGCCGAAGACGGTCCTCCACGGCGGCACAGGAATCGCGGATTGCCATCTTAGTACCCGTTCAGGGCCGACGAAACGATGGACTGGCTGAGCGCGGCGCTGTCGACTTGATATTGGCCCGACTGAACCAGGGCTCGAAGCTGCTCGATATACGCACTGGGTTCCGTCCCGGTCTGTGCCTGCGATAACAGGCTCTGGCTCCCGATCTCGACCTGGTCGCCGGCAGGCTCCTGGCTAGCAACGGAGCGTTCGCTGGAGGCAGTCGGCTTAGGGGCGTCGTAGACGCCCTGAGTTTGTGACTTGGTTATCGTGTTCACGTCTTCCTGCCCGGTTATCCTCAAGTGACCTCCCTTATATCGCGAAAGAAAACAGATTATTGAACCAAAAAGTTTCTTAGTACTAAGTGAGTTCGCGTATGGCTTCCGCTCCCCCATCGCCCGCGATTCTCAAAATCCGCACGCCATAGTTGCCGTCCACGCCGACAACCTCGCCTTGAGCGATCACGCAATTGTTCACCCGGATTTCGACCTCGTCTCCGGAATGCTGATCGAGTTCCACCACCGAGCCGGGCGTCAGCGAAAGCAGATCCTTGATGCGCATCCTGGTCCGCCCCAGCGATACGCTGACCGGCACCTCAACCTGCATCAGGATTCCCATGGAGTTACGCGATGCGTCCGACATTAATAGATTCCTTTTGTGGTGGGCCATTTCCGCTCGATATACTCGCGAAGACGGACGATGGCCTGAGCTTTGAGTTGCGAAATCCGCGTGATGTGCAGATCGAGCACCGGGGCGATCTCGCGAATATTCTGGCCGCGCCGGTAATACAGATCCAGCACGATTCGCTCGTTGCGCGGCATGCGCTCGACTCCCTCCTGGATCAGCCTTTCGAGCTCGGAGCGTTCGAGCGCACGCGAGGGGGTGTTGTCTTCGCGGTCCGCGACGTATTGAACCCGCGTGGTGGTCGCGCCCTCATGGATGGGAGCATCCAGGCTTCCGATGGTGATCGCTCGCAGATCGAGCAAAGCATCGCGGTAATCCGCCAGACTCATGCCCAGCTCCGCGGCGATCTCTTCCTCCTCCGGCGCGCGCTGCAAACTTTGTTCCAGTTTCGCGATGGCGGCCTGCATCTGTTTCAGGCGGCCGCGCTTGTGCGGGGCGATTCCGTCCAGGCCGCGGATGCTGTCGAGAATCGCGCCGCGAATGCGGTATTCGGCGTAGGTCTTCAACTGCACGTTCAAGGACGGATCGAAACTGTCGATCGCGTTGATCAGACCCACGATGCCGATCGAAATCAGATCTTCGAGGCAGGTGTTGTTGGGAAGACGGTCGTGAATGCGCGTGGCAATCCAGCGCACCTGCGGGAGATGTTCGATGATGAGCTGCTCCCGCGCTTCTGCGCCATTTTCCCCGCCATTTTCCGTGTATGCAAGCGCGCCGGACGATCCCATGTTTTTACCTCAAGCGCACGCGGCCCGCGCTCCCGAACCCAGAGCCAGGGCAACCACGTCATCGATGGACGCCGCGTGCAGATCGCGCGCAATCGCGGTGCCGTTAGTCAACAGCGAAATGCTGAGCTTCGCGCGCACCGCCTCTGAAATCGCCCCTCCGAACAGCGGCCATTCGTCCAGTTTGGTCACGATCAGTTTGGCCGGACGAAAGATCGAATATCTCGAGATCGCGCGGCGCAGCGCTTCCGCGCTCATGTGCGCGGGAGCGGTCATGTGCACATCCGCTCCGGGGCAGGCATTGAGAATGCTCGCCAGCCTTTCGCGCGCGCCCTCCTCCGCGCAACCCGGAGTGTCGATCAGAACGATCTCCTCCTCGCACGCCTGCGCGACCATCTCCGGCAATTTTTCCGGCGCTTCCACGGGTGTGAACGTGATCCCCGTCTTGCGCGCGAACAGTTGAAGCTGCATGCGTGCCGCGAGCGAGCTTTGATCGAGCGCGAACATCCGCACAGGTCGTTCCGGCGCAACCTGAAACGCCGCGATTTTCATCAGAGTGGTGGTTTTCCCAGCGCCGCCGGGGCCGACCAGCGCCACTACGGTTCCGTTGTAGCCGTGCGCTCCCAGGCTCGATTCGATCGGCACGCGCGCCGCGATTTCTGTGCGCAGCTTCTCTACAAACCCGGCGCCGGGCTCCAGCGCATCCGCGATCTGCGCGGCCAGGCGCGGATCGAAGCCGGCCTCGAGCAGACGCGAGAACGCCGCGCGGACCTCGGCAGGGTAGTTCCGCTCCGGAGAAACAAGCAGTTCACGAATTCCCTCGATCTCCTCGCGAATCTTGGCGAGCTCGGAGGGCTGGTTCTGCGGCTGCTGCTGATTCTGCGGTTCCTGCTTGGCCTGCTCCGGCTGCGCGGGCTCCTCTGCGCCTCCTGCTCCGAAGACCACCTCATAACCCGGGCCATTCCTGCGCGTCGAAAGCAACAGCGCGTCATCGCCGAGCTCGGCGCGAGCCTGCTCCATCGCGTCGCCGGCCGACGAAACAAAATAGGACTTGATGCGCATCATTCCACCAATCCCTTCGATCGAACCTTCACTTCCGACGGAATCTCGTTGTGCGAAAGCACCGTGGTCGAAGGCAGCCCGCTTTCCAGCAACTGGCGAATAAAGTAGCGGGAACCGGCGCTTGCGACCACCACGGCCGGCTCCGATTTGTCGATCTTGCGGCTGAACCGTAGAACAATTTCGCGCGCGTTTTCCGGCGGCAGGCTGAGGCTGCTGTTCAATTCGCCGTGTTCGACGGCGGACTCGACCGCGCGCTCGATGGACGGGTCGATCAGGTGCGCCGTGAGCTCGCCCTGAGCGCTCGCGAGCGGCTGTACGATCGAGCGCCGGATGGATTGACGCACGTACTCCGTCAGCAGCACCGGATTCTTGCTGCTCTGCGCGGCTTCGCCCAGCGCTTCAAGGATGCTGACCGAGTCGCGCACGGGGACGGATTCCCGCAGAAGATTTTGAATGACGCGCTGCACCGTGGCAAGCGGAAGCAGTTTTGGAACCAAATCCTCGACGGCTTTTGGATTGTCCTTCGCTACCCGGTCGCAGAGGGCTTTCGTGTCCTGCCGGCTGAACAGTTCATGGGCATGGCGCTTGGCCAGCTCCGCGAGATGCGTGCCGATAATGCTGACCGCGTCGACGACTGTGTATCCGCTGGCGCGTGCGCGCTCGGCTTGGTCCTGTTTCACCCAGAACGCGGGCAGCCCGAACGCTGGATCGTGGGTCGGCTTGGATTGCAGCAATTTGTCGGGATTTCCGCTGGGAATCGCAAGTTCGTGACCCTGCACCAGCTCGAAGCGCCCGATTTCATTGCCGCGCATCTGGATGACGTACTCGCGGGAGCGCAGGGCGATGCTGTCTTTCACTTTCACCGGCGGCATCAGGTATCCCATCTGCTTGGCGAGTTGTTTGCGGACTCCAAGAATTCGTTGCAGAAGCGGAGAATCCGCTCCGCGCTCGACTAGGTGAACCAGTCCCAGGCCTATCTCGAGGGTCAGCGTCTCCACTTTCAGCAGATCCTCCAGGTTCTGCTCCTTCGGCTTGGCGGCAGCGGCGGAAACTGACGCTGCGCCGTCGGATTTTCGACGCATCCGCCAACCCGCTGTTCCCAAACCTGCTCCAAGCAGCAGAAACGGAAGAGTCGGCAGACCCGGAAAGGCCGCGAGAACCAGCGCCAGACCTCCGGCCAGCAGCAGCGGCTGCGCCGTCTTGAGCATCTGCTTCTGGACTTCTGCGCCCAGGCTGTCCTCATTTCCTGTGCGCGTCACGATCAGTCCGCCGGACACGGAAATCATCAGTGCCGGGATCACGGTCACCAGGCCATCGCCGATCGTTAGAACCGTATAAGTCTGGATGGCGCGCTGGAACTCCATTCCGTGCTGGAAAACGCCGATCAGGAAGCCGGCGATGATATTGATTCCGGTGATGAGAATGCTCGCAACCGCGTCGCGCTGGGTGAAACGCGAAGCGCCGTCCATGGCGCCGTAAAACTCGGCTTCCGCCGCCAGATTCTTGCGGCGCGCACGGGCTTCGGTCTCATCGATCAGCCCCGAGTTGAGATCCGCGTCGATGGACATCTGCTTTCCCGGAAGAGCATCGAGCGTGAACCGCGCGGTGACCTCGGAAATACGCACGGCGCCATGATTGATCACCACGTATTGGATCGCGATCAGGACCAGGAAAATCACGGTGCCGATGATGTAGTTGCCGCCCACCACGAAATTCCCGAACGCCTCGATCACGTGACCCGCAGCCGCCGTTCCCGTATTTCCGTTCAGCAGGATCAGGCGCGCCGAAGAAATGTTCAACGACAGCCGGTACAGCGTCAGTAGCAGCAGAACCGTAGGAAACACGCTGAATTCCACAGGACGCCGGATGTAGACCGAAACCATCATCACAATCACCGAGAGCATGATGTCGAGGACGATCAAGAAATCCAGCAGCATCCCCGGGATCGGCGTGATCAGCGCCAGGATAATCGCGATGACCGCGACCGGGACCGCATATTCTCCAAATCCGGCCAGCTTCGAAAACGGACCAGCGGAAACCGTGGCTGCGTTGGCTTGTGCCATCAAATCCTCAGGCGCAAGCCTCCAGGCTCCGCAGCTTGTAGACCAGCGTGGTGCGCGGAATGCCCAGCGAACTGGCGGCTTTGGCCTTGTTGCCGCCGCACTGGCGCAGCGCTTCCTGAATGAGGAACTGCTCCACTCGGCTCACCATCTGTTCCAGATTGAGGCTGCCGTTGGGCGATGCGCCCGGCAGCGCCGCGGCGGAGGCGATACACTCCGCCCCGATCTCCTGAACGCCCGCGGCCGAGTTGAATTTTGGCTCCGGAATCCGAATGTCGCCGGCGTACAGCCGTGCGCGCTCTCCGCTCAATGTGACAGCCATTTCGATCGCGTGTTCGAGCTGCCGCACGTTCCCGGGCCACTCATGGCCGGAGAGGCGGCGGACCGCGTCCGCCGAGAGAGTCTTGATCCGAAAGCCTTCGCGCCGGCAGATTTTCTCGATAAAGTGATCGGCCAGCAGCGGAACGTCGCTCAGGCGCTCCCGCAGCGGCGGGACGACGATCGGAACCACGTTCAGACGGTAAAGCAGATCCTCGCGAAAGCGGTTCTCGGTAACGGCACGCTCCAGATCGATGTTGGAGGCCGAGATGACGCGCGTGTCGATGGGAATGTCGGCGTGCCCGCCCACTCGCTGGATTTCGCGCTCCTGGAGAACCCGCAGCAGCTTGGGCTGGACTCCGAGCGGAACCTCGCCCACCTCGTCCAGGAAAATGGTGCTCCTCTGCGCCTGCTCGAAGCGGCCGACGCGATCGTTCACCGCGCCGGTGAAGGCGCCTTTCGCGTGACCGAACAGCTCGCTCTCGAACAGATTTTCCGGTATAGCGGCGCAATTCACCGAGACCATGCGCGATCCCGCCCGCGGACTGGCCATGTGAATCGCGCGCGCGACCAGTTCCTTGCCGGTTCCGGTCTCGCCCGTGATCAGGACGGTCGAGCGGCGCGGTCCCACGAGGCGAATCATCGAGTGCAGAAGCTGCATGGGACGGCTTTCGCCGATCAGCAGATCCCGCCACGGCTCCTTGTTCGCTGCGGCCTGCCACACCAGTTGAGCGGCGCGCTCCAGTTCGTGGCCGATCAGTTTCGCGAACTCGGAGGGTGCCAGATGCTCCGTCACGTGGCGGAAGTCGCCGAACGGCGCCGCGATCAGGCGCTCGTCGAGAATTGATTCCGGATCGTAAACTACCGTGTGGATCGGCGCGCGGGTATTTTGAGCTTCACTCAGGCACTGCTGGAGCACTTGCCCCTGAACGGGCGGTTCAACCACCAGCAGCCGGATCCGGCTCTTCAGATTCTCCCAACCCGCTGGAAACACGGAATGAACTTCGACCTTCAACCCGGTTAAATTCTCGATTTGGTCAGCGACTTCGTTGCGGCCTTCGCGCCGGAACCACAGAATCGTTGGCATTCCATTCCTCGATTGATCTGGCCAGCCGGTCTGCAATCCGACTGTTCCGTAGTACAGCCCTGCTTATGGTTGTATATCGTTGGGATTAGGCAATTTCCTTAGTACCTTGGGACGCAAAAGTGTAACGTTGAGCAAAAAATTTGCTCTATTCGCGTCCGGATTTTGCGAAAAGAAGGATCGAATGGATCCCCGAACTCTGGAGCGTATGCGTCGCGATTACCTGGAAAGCCGAATTTTGTCCGCGCAGCCTGTGGAAATCGTCGCCATGCTTTTTCAGGTCGCCACCACCAGCCTCGCGGAAGCCATCGAGAACCTGAAATCGGGAGACCGGTTCGCGCGGTCGCGGGCAGTCACACGCGCTGAGCAGGCCATTCACGAGTTGCTGATCGCCCTGGATCATTCCGTGCACCCGGCCTTTTCGCGCACCTCCGCGGACCTGTATCGCTATGCTCTGGCCCGCATTGTCGCCGGGCACGCCCGCGAGTCCGAGCAGGCGTTTCGGGAAGCATTGGCCGTGCTCCAGCCGCTTGAAAGCGCATGGATGGATCTGAAAGTGCGTAGCGGCGGCGAACCGCTGGAGCCGTCGGTTGAAGAGTCGCCAGAGGAGCCGAAAATGAGATCTCCCGCGGTTAAGGATCCGTACGAGGCGTATCGTCAGTCTCCGGCCCTGGCGTCGCGGGACTGGAGTTGCTAGGCGCATCGAGCTGCCGCTCGATCATCTTCGCGAGCCCCAGGCCGCCATTCTGCGAAATGGCCTGAGCGAGATACTCATCGGCGAGACTCATGGCGGATGCCGCGGTCTGATCCTCCCCGGAACCGAGCCAGCCTTGTTCGCCGTCTTCATGCATCGATTTGAGCACTTGTCCAATGAGCAGGCTCTCGAACTGAGAAGCCGCCTGGCGGATTTTTTCGGGTGAATCGCGATGTCCGGCCGGCACACTGACGCCCAGGCCGGAGGTCAGAAGCGGGCTAATCGGCGAGCCCATCAGATTACCTCGAGGTCGGCTTCAAGCGCGCCGGCCGCGCGCAGACTTTCGAGAATGGCGATCACGTCGCGCGCCGTCGAACCGATCGCTCCCAGAGCACGCACCAGTTCTTCCACGGTCGCGCCCTGCTGGAGAACGATGCTTCGGGAAGGCGTCTCCTTGGCCCCGACGCGTGTCTGGTTCACTACCGTGGTTTGCCCCTGCGACAAGGCATTCGGCTGGGAGACGATGGGGGTGGTCTGGATTTCCACGGTCAGCTTGCCATGCATGATGGCCACGGGGGAAACGCGCACCTGTTTGCCCATCACGATGGTGCCGGTGCGCTCGTTGATAACGACACGCGCAGGACGATCCGCCTGGACCTTGAGATCCTCGATCCCCGCAATGAATTCGACCACGCGTTCGGAGTAGTCCGGCGGAATATTGACGCGAACCGTAGCCGAGGTTTCCGGCTCGGCCACAGGTCCGCCGGATTCGGTGAACGTCTTGTTGATCACTTTGCTGATGCGCAGCGCGGTGCTGAAGTCGGGCTGGCGAAGCTGGATGCGAAGTTTTCCTTTGGGCGGAATCGAGGGCGCGCTACGCTCTACGGTCGCACCTTCGGGAATTCGCCCGACGGTAGGGTGGTTCACGGTGTCGGAATTGCCGGCCAGCCCCACGCCGAATCCGCCGGTCACCACCGGCCCCTGCGCGAGCGCATAGACCTGACCGTCCACGCCTTTGAGACTGGTCAGTAAAAGCACGCCGCCTTGCAGATTCTGGGCGTCACCGATCGCTGCGGCGTTCACGTCGATGTGCATACCGGACTCAGCGAACGCGGGCAGAGTCGCGGTAACCATGACGGCTGCGGTGTCCTTGACCAATATAAGCGCGGGATTGATCGATACGCCCATCTGCTGGAGCAGGTTGGTGAGGCTCTGCGCCGAGAAATAAGTGGTCTGGTGATCGCCGGTGCTGTTCAGACCGACCACCAGGCCGTAGCCGATCAACTGGTTGTCGCGAATCCCTTCGAAGGAGACCAGTTCCTTGAGCCGCACGGTGGTGGATTCGGTCGCATCCTGGGCTTGAAGCGCGCAGGCGAAAAGTGGAAGCAGCAGAAGTCGCATCATCTTAAAAAGGCAGCAAGCCCAGCAGTAAACGATAGAGGAAATTCGGCCGATGAATGGCATCGTTTACGATGCCCTTTCCGTTGACCTCGATTTCCATATTGGCGAGCCGCGCGGAGGGCACCGAATTGGTGGTATCGAGATCGATCGGCCGGATCACGCCTCGAACCGTGATGATCTGGTTTTCCGAGTTCACGTTCAGATTTCGCGTGCCTTCAACCACCAGGTTTCCGTTCACCAGAACGTGCGTCACGCGCGCCGAGATGGTGGTGGTCAAGGTCGTCTGGCGGCTGGTGGTGCCTTCACCGTCGAGTGAAGTCGCGCTATTGGCGTTTAAGAGATTGGCTAGGGCCCCGGTCGGGGACTTGGGGCCCGCGAGCGAAGTAATCGCGGACTGGGCGCTCGATGTGCGCGAGGTTTTCGATTGGCCGGTGCTCACGGCCGAAGCCGACTCCGCTACCAGAATCGTGACTGTATCGTCCACATTGCGGGCCCGCAGATCGGAGGCGAGATTCGAAAGACGCGCGGCCGGAAACCAGATGGATCCGTTATCGGCGACCTGTCCGTTCGAAGCCAGCGGAACCGACGCTTCCTTAATATATTTGTCCAGAGCGGAAGGCGGCTTCGTTTTTTCTTTTTTCTTTTTCTTCCCCTTTTGCGGAGTGTCGGGCGGCGCGTTTGAGGAGGTACTCTGCGGCGCGTTCGCTGCCGCGGCACTGGACGAGGTGTCCTGCGCAGGGCTGGCCGCCCCACACAGAAGCGCGGCCATCAGAATTCGTAGCATTTACTCGCGTCCTCCGATCGCGACCTGGTCTTTCCCGGTGATTTGCGCCTGGAATTCGCGGCCGCTCGACAAGTTTCGAAGGGTGATGGTTGATCCCTTCATGCCCGAGGTTTCGGCGCGGGCTTCGAGGCTGAGATGCGCCGCGCCATCGTAGACCTCCACCCGCACTGTCTCCCCGCGCGCAACATCCATGGGACGTTGCACTTGGGATTTGCGGATGGGCATGGATTTCGTGAGCGTCGCTCTCGGCGCCATCCCGATCACGTCATCGAGCTGGCGCGCCATGGTGTCATCGAAGGGGGAATCCTCGCACTGCTCGACAGAAACCTGATCCTTTTGAATGATCTTACCGGCCGGCAGGTTTTCGTTTGCGACCACTCGCGTCGAGGGCACTGTAATGTTTGCGCGCGCCCACACCGAAAACCGCGTGTTTTCGCCGGCGCGAACGTAGCCGTGCCAGGTGATCTCCTGCCCGTTCAGCCCCTGGACGCCGTTGCGCGGGAAAATCAGCTCGCCCACTGGGAATGCCTGCTGGCTGGACGAAAGAATTTCGATTTTCGCGCCGTCGATGCCGATGGTCTTCTGCATCGCCGCGCGTATTTGCGTAGCGTCGGGAACAAACGTGAGCCGCACGAAGCAGATGTCCTCGAGCCCGTGCACATCGAGGCCGCGATTTTTGGCGATTCGCTCCAGCTCCTCTGCGCGGAAAACCCGCTGTGCGCCCGTCGCCGGAACGTAGCCGAACAGAAAATCCTCGGGGATCTGGGCGAAGGCTGGAATGATTTTCGCCACATCGCGGGCGACGACGGTATCGGTATCGATTGCCGTGCATTCTCCCGGGGGCAGGGAAGCGGCCAGAAATAATGGGATCAGAAAAGTCATCGCGTAAGATTATTCATTTCCTGGTACATTTCATCCGCGGCCTTCACCACCTTGGAGTTGGCTTCATAGGCGCGCTGGCTCATGATCAGATTCACGAATTCGTTGACGACGCTGACGTTCGATTGTTCGGTGTAGCCCTGAAGCAGTGTTCCCAGGCCTTCCTGACCGCCGGGATTTCCCAGGATGGGATCGCCCGACGCGGTGGTCGGCTGGTACAGATTCTGTCCCAGGCTGTTGAGTCCGGACGGATTGGCAAACGTCGCGAGCTGGATCTGACCGGCCGTCTGCGCCGCCGTTTGGTTGGGCAGCGTGTAGCTGACCGTTCCATCCGTCGCGATGGTGATGGATTGGGCGTTGGTCGGAAAAGTGATGTTCGGCTGAAGCAGGTTGCCGTTGGCGTCCACCAGACTGCCGGTGGCGTTCAAGTGAAATTGCCCTGAGCGCGTATAGGCGATGGTCCCGTTAGGCAGAAGCATCTGAAAAAAGCCGCTACCCTGAATCACCAGGTCCAAAGGATTGTCGGTCTCGGAAAATTCGCCCTGCGAGAAGACGATTTCATTGGACGCGGTGCGCGTTCCCAAGCCCAACTGCAAGCCCGTGGGAACAGTCGAGGACTGTCCAGCGGCTGCGCCCGGCTGAATCATATTCTGATACAGCAGGTCCTGAAACTGCGCGCGCCGCGACTTATATCCGGCCGTATTCGAGTTCGCCAGATTGTTGGCGATATTATCGACATTCAACTGCTGCGCGTTCATCCCGCTCGCTGCGCTGTAAAGTGCCCGAATCATCTCGCTTCTCCTTTTCTCTACGAACCGCCGCCTACGCGCGCCACTTCCTGGAGCGCTTGCTTATCCATTTCCGTGGTCTGCATAACCGCCTTCTGCAACATTTCGAACTGCCGCATCACTCCCACAAGCTGGACCGCCGATTCGGCCGGGACGACGTTCGATCCTTCCAGTTGCCCCTGCGCGACGCTCGCCGGTGAAGGAACGGGCTTCTGCGAGGGCTGAGAATTGACGAAATAACTGCCGCCCTGCTTCTCGAGGACCCGGCGATCGTGAAAATCGACGATCTGCAATTGACCGATGGTGTTGCCGCCCTGCGTGACGGTGCCGTCCTGGCCGATATCGATTTTCTGCCCGGGTTGAGCCTGAATCGGCCCGTCCACGCCGACAACGGGATACCCCTCGGCCGTGACCAGCGTGCCGTCGGCCGAGAGCTGGAACTCGCCGTTGCGGGTGTAGAGCGGACTCTTTGGACCGTTCACCATAAAAAAGCCCTGGCCCGTGAGCGCCAGGTCCAGCGGATTTCCGGTAGGGGTAAGCGTTCCCTGCGAGAAGTCCGTCCACTGGCTCTTGACGAAGGGCAGCTCCGAAACACCGTCGATATCGCTCTGCGACTCGCCGCTGAACAGGCTGTAAAATTCGCGATCGAGCTTGTAACCGGCGGTGCTCGAGTTCGCCAGGTTGTTGGACAGTATGTCGAGCGCCTGGATCCGCGAATGAAGACCGCTGGCCGCGGCGATAGCTGCTTGATCCATAGATTTCGTGGAGCGGTGATGCAAACCTCCGGCCAAACGAGTTTTCGAATTTTTCTCTAGATTCTCCGCGCATTCGCGATATGACAGAGGAGCATGAATTTGTTTGATCGACGGAATCCCGCCGGGAAGCGTTGAAGCTTCGACGCCGCCCGAAATCTAAAATGCTCAAAAATTAGCCGAACCCAGTGGTCCGCGGCTTGCACTCACGCCGGCTTCAGCAATGTCGGCACGTGTCGAAACGTTCGGTCTCTTACGCGCGGCGGGAATGCCCGGCGAAAAATCCACCCCGCGCAGCACCATTGCGCGTGACACAAACGACACCTTGCCGTCTGAGCCCGCACTGGACGGCACCACGCAGTTTCGCGAGGTGATGTCGCAACAGTCCTCACTTAACGATGGGTACGATTCATCCAAGGACGAGAGCGATGGGTCGCCGGAGAACTCCGCGAGCGATACGAACGCGATCGATTCTCGGCCGGCCTCTCCGACCTCAGTCCATTCTCCCTCCCATTACACGAACGGACGCTCGGATTCTTCCCGCTTGTCTTCGGGTCCGCCGATGCAGATGGGGCATCCGTTGTTTGGACGCAGTTCCTGGACGAATCCCGTTGCGGCCGGGTACCTGACACCTCCCACCTCTTTCACGCAGGTTCCTGCGCAACCCAGAGAAGCCGGGGACGAAACCCAGCCCGAAACACAAGCGGCGAATGCATCGCGGCGCGCCGAGCGAACAGGGTCTTCTCTGGCGCTCGTCGCGGCGGAGAAGGGAAGTTCGGTCG
>Ga0335081_10003470_pt1 | contig 24808 bp, 18 predicted proteins | sample Lox_Sample_35_FD_206713 | JGI IMG/M metagenome (GOLD analysis project Ga0335081, IMG submission 206713) | Soil microbial communities from Loxahatchee National Wildlife Refuge, Florida, United States - Lox_Sample_3.5 | ecosystem: Environmental > Terrestrial > Soil > Wetlands | place: USA...
AGAGCAACATTTGCATACCCATGATGTGATTATCGCGAATAGCGGCCTGGCAGCTGTGCTGAAGGAAGATACAATATTTAACGCATTGCTTACTGCCACCGGCTTTCTCATATATGAAGAAAAGCATGTCGAGGGGGGCCCTGAACCGCTATTTCTCATCCACGCTGGGATGAGCCCGGAAGATATTATAGCCAAGATAAACAATATTGTTTATCTGAACTCGAATGTGAGAAAATCAATGCGTGTAAAGGTGAATCTGCCTGTGAGTTATGAATATGACGGGCAAAATTACCAAAGTTCTTTTCAGGAACTCAGCGAACGTGGAGGGTTTATCCTTACCCTTTCTCCACCGTCTAATGGCACCAAGATCATCGTTCGTTTCTCTATCCCTGGTGAGCATTTCATGACCGTCGCAACGGGTCGCGTTATATACAGCATCAAATGCAATCTGGACCAGCAAATTATTGCTCATCCGTCCTCATATGACAAAAAAATAATCTCGCTGCCTGGTGTGGGAATCGTGTTTGAACAGATATCAGTCGAAAACCAGGAGGTCATCAAGAATTTCATTGAAACGCATCTATGATGCGCATATGGGCGTCACTCACCCCCCCCTGCACCGTTCCTATTTGTCACATTCTGCGGCTATAAATTACTTAAAATGCTTACTTTAGACTTATCCCCTAAACGAAACGTCAGGAGTGCGTTTTAAAAAAATCTATCAAATTAACCTTCATATTTATGTAATAAACAACAACTCAATGCATCCTTAAGGATTCTTAGGAGCAATAAGGCATAATTTACGATGTCGGGGTTGACAAAAAGTATGATCATTATTATATTTAAAATTATATATTAATGTTAAGAAACAAACTAAAGAAGATCATTATTTTTTAGAAAGGAGGGTTTTTCGATGTTAATTCATGTCATCTTCGAAAACCAAAGTCATGGTTTTATAGAGGCCTCCCGATTTGATGAGCTTATAGCGACTTACCCGATCGCGTCCTTTCGACGTCGTGGCAAGTGGATACACGTCGGCTTTGACCCTATGCGATCGATGGTAAGAGACTCTCCCCCAAAACCAAACGGCTTAGAGCGAAGACAATCGTACAAGCCGTTTAAAAAAGCGGCATAAAGCAGCCGTCGCAGCCGTCGCATCTGTCTATATCCGTGATTCCGTTTTCACTCCGCCACATTCGGAAGAACCTCATTATCGAAGTTTCCTCTATCCGCCACTCTGGGGATCGAGCGCCACGAGCGGGCTCAACATTTCCCCTCTCTTCACTGGACCGTCGAGCTCAAGCTCAACACTAATTCAAAATACAGACAAACGCTCTTCAATTCTTGTTGCATAATCTTACAGACGATGCATATATGATTATTTGTAGCTAATAGGCAATTAATGCTTGCGAAACTTTCTAAAAGAGGATATACCAGCCCTAACACACCAGTCATAAACCCTTGCAATTCCCAGTATATTTTGTAATATTCTCAAGTCATATAACTCATTTTAATCAACCGCTGTTATTGATGATATAAGAAGACATCCGATATGGATATAGATAGAATCGTATCAGGCATTATTTCATTAATCGTCAGTGTTTGTCTTTTTAAGTATGGAAATAGTATTTTACAATATATTGCCGATCTCCAGAAACGACACCATCAGGAGGACCTAGATCAGGACCAAATATTAATTGTGAAAATATTCATAGCTGTATTTCGCATCTCGGCACTAGTTGGAAGCATCATCTTGCTTTACCAAGGCATATCGAGCAAATAACAGTCACAAATCGTTGTTTGTTGACCTCCGCAAAAATAAATGCAATCCTGAACCATAGTGGAATTCCTTCAGTGAAGGCACAGAAGCATGGAGCCTTCTTGCTACTTATGTTACTCTCAATAATTTGCGATGTCGCTTCTCATTAATGTTAAAGTTATTTTTTTGCTGCTCATAAAGTTTTGGCATGTTTACCGTTTGCCCGCAAACTTCCGCTTTCTCCCCTGCCCATGACAACGTAAAGAAATCCGCAGAACTGCCGATAAGATTATCAACAGGAGGCAGAAAATGCTATTAGTACCAGGTTTACATCAGATCATCCAGCCTGGTGTCTGGAGGCAAACGATCGAAATCCATAACGACGGCCACATCATTGGGTTCGTGGATCGGGAAAGAACGCGGACGGGGATACTGACGCAAACACGAAACTTGCGCGGCGATATCATAGAATACACATGCTTGGAGTGGCTCCTGCGGCAGACTGCATAAGGTGTTCGACCTTTCCGGGGTCTGCATTCCTGACATTGCTTAATAAGTCCCTGCTGATCCTCATTCACGATCCCTTTAGAACGCAAGACATCGATAAGATTACCGGCTACCCGGTTCCGAGTAACCTTGAAAATCTTTGTAAGGACGTAAACGCATTCAGCAATGACGCTATGAACTACCCGCCACTAAACCGTTTGCACGGTTGTAGTGGGGGGTTCACGGATTACAGAAGGAAGCAAACCGCAGGTCACCTCACAGTTCGCCTTGCGTCCCGCTCCCACGTGCATTACTTCTGCCAGTTCCTGACCTAGTGAGACCTTATTTCTTAACCGCATCGTTTTCTTTTACCTTTACGTCGATCTCTCCTGCGCGCAGGATCCGTATCTCGCACCTTTTTATAACTTTGGAAGCATTTGCATCGGCATAAGCCGCAAACCCACAGTTCTGGCATATCGCGGTAGTGACGACCGTCACCGGACACCCCCCGCACAGATCCGTGCTAGAGCTACTTCCACAACGGATGCTACTGAGCTCTCCTGGTTCTTGAGCATAGAGTGTCCGCGCATGCTCATGTTATTAGACTTCGCAGGGTCGCGCTTCGCCTGGGTAGATAGCGGTTTTACCCCTAGTGCTTCCCATCGTTCGTACGCGGTCGGCACCCAGAATGGCTGATTTCGGAGCTCAATGGCTGGCCTACGCTTCCCCTGTCAACGTTTTACGTTCAATCTCATGACTACCCGCGCATGACTCGGGGCCATGATGGTTCAGCTCGTCCTTTCATGTAAGGGACTTTCACCCCGACCCTATGCCGGTTTATTTCGGCGCTTTCACTAACACCACCTGCTCCTTGAGGTTGTCCGGGGTGAGTGTGCGAACACTTAGAACACTCCTGCGCCGCGTGATGCGGTGGAACGACAAGAACAAGCTTATTTACGCGTATTGCCCTATACGTGGTAAATAACCTGACCTTGCCTCATGCGGACGTAAGGATAGACTTATTGAGTCCCGCCTTTGCCTGCGCTCCATTCGGCAGGAATTTGACAAAGCAGACATCAAAAAGGAAGGATTCGTCACTATTATGGTCTCGCGGACTATATTAAAGAGCAGGTAACAAAAATATCTGAAGGATCGTTTAAGCATATGCAGACCCTGACATTCCAGATAGGAGCTAATTTTCCAATCGGAGAATCGAGATGATTTCTAGGTCTCAAAGAACACCTTGAAAAAGCAATGTGAGGCTTCAATCGGAGAAATTTAACGATACGGTGCTATTCGAAAGGAAAAAGCAGAAAACGATATTTATAAACTCGAGCATCCCGAATTCTGACGTACTCTTATAGTCAGGCAGCTAAAGGTAACGCATTGGCATTGTTGAAATCCATTCGCTGCGACAACATCGCCGACGTTACTGACCAGCCCTGTTGAATACATCGGACCGGTTCCACCAGCCACCGCCCAGCGCCTGGAACAGCGCCGCTGTATCTGCATATCGGTTGGCAAGGGCCTGCACGAGATTGATCTTCGCCTGCTGATAAGTTTGTTCGGCATTAAGCAGCTCTAAATAGCTGACATCGCCGAGTTCCAATTGTTTCTGAACAATGGTGAGACTTCTGTCTGCAGCGTTCTCGGCGGCGACGGCTGCTTTCAGAGCATCCGCGTCGCCTTGAATAGCGTGCAGCGTGTCAGCCACGTTCTGGAAAGCGGTGAGCACGGCGCTACGGTACTCAGCTACCGCCTGGTCGTAGGCCGCTTCTGCGGCACGCTGCCGATGCAGTAATGTGCCCCCCTGAAAAATAGGCTGCGTCAGATCTGCGGCTAAAGCCCAGAAGCCGGTGCCGGAGGTGAATAACTGATTGATCGCGGTTGCGCTGGAGCCCAAATTGGCGCTCAGGGTAATGTTTGGCAGTCGGTTAGCGATGTTGACACCGATCTCTGCACTGGCGGCGTGCAATTGCTCTTCGGCGAAGCGCACATCCGGCCTTTGCGCCACGAGCATGGACGGAAGGCTCACAGGAAGATCTTGCGGCAATTGCAGCGATGAGAGTTCGAATTCTTCTGCAAGTGTTTCGCTGGGGAAGCGACCGGCTAGTCGGGCCATCAGGTCACGTTGTTGCGCCAACTGTTTTTCCAGTGGTGGCAGCATGGCCTGCACTTGTGCCAGCGTCGCTTCCTGCGCGACTATGTCCGAAGTTGCAATCTGCCCAAGCTCATATTGTCGTCTCAGCAATCCAAGAGATTTGCTCTGAAATTCGATGATCTTCCTGGTTGCCTTGATCTGTCCGCGCAAAGCCGCCTCTTCTACCGCTGCGGCGACCACATTGGAGGTCAGTGTCAGATAAGTCGCTTCGAGTTGGAAGCGTTGAGAGTCGGCCTGCGCTTTCAGCGATTCCACCTCACGTCGCGTGCCGCCGAACATATCCGGCACATAGGATACGGAAACCTGCGCGGTATGAAGGTTAAAAATGTTATTGCCGTTTGCTAACGGACTTGACAACACTCCGGCCGTCTTCTGGCGCGTTGGATTTAAACTGGCATCAATACTGGGAAAAAACGCACCCTGCTGTGCATAGACGTTTTCCCAAGCGCCCCGCAGCGCGGCCTGCGCAGCGTCCAGGTCCGGGTTCGATTTGAGTGCTTGTTCAATCAGGTCATTGAGAGGTTTCGAATGAAACAGTGTCCACCATTGACCCGGTATGTCCATGTTCTGCACGAAGCGCTGCGCCTCGCCGCCCTTGACCTCGACCGATGCCGTTTGTGCAGTCAGTCGCTGCTGAGTATAGCGATCGACAGTAGGTGCGGTCGGGCGGTGGAAATCCGGTCCAACAGCACATCCGGCCAAAAGTATACATAAGATGATTATTGGTCTATTCATGGTTATTCCTCCTCTCCCGGTGCCGGATGCTTTGTGGTCTGACGATGTTCCACCCATCTTTCCATGGCGAAGTAGTAGGTCGGCAGAATAAACAGCGTGAGCAGGGTGGCAAGACCCAGACCGCCTACCACAACCGTGGCGAGGTTGCGCTGCACATCGGTGCCGATGCCGGTGGCCAAAGCCGCGGGCAGCATACCTACACTCGCCACAGTGGCGGTCATGAGCACCGGCCGGAAACGCTCGACTGCACCGGACAAGACGGCCTCGCGCAGCGCTAGGCCCTGCTCGCGCACCCGGTTGATGTTGGAGATCATAATGATGCCGTTTTGCACGGCTACCCCGAATAGAGCGATGAAACCGACCGCGCTGGCTACATTCAGCGTCTCGCCAGTGAGGTGGAGCGAGATCAGGCCTCCCAGGGTCGCCAGCGGCACTACCGCGAGAATCAAGACCGCCTGGCGCATCTTACCGAATTCAGCAAACAGGAATACGGTCATAAGCGCGAGTACGATTCCCATGATCAACGTCAATCGGGCTTGGGCACGCTGCTGGTTCTCAAATTCACCGCCCCATTCAAGACGATATTTGGTGTGGTCGAAGCTCACCGACTGGCCGATCTTGCGCTGTGCCTCCTCCAGGTAATCGGACAGGGCGCGATCCCGATTGTCTATTCGTACGAGCAGCACGCGGCGGCCCATCTCATGCGTAATGTCGCTTTCGCCGGTCTGCAGCTTGATCTGGGCAACCTGGGAAAGCGGAATCTGCGCACCCCCCGCGGTGTTTAGTATCAGGTTGCCCAGTGCCTCCGGATTATTGCGGGCATTTTGCGGGAACCGCACAGTAACGTTATACGTCCGGTCTGCCACATAGACCGTGCTAACCGGTGCGCCGCCAACGCCGGTCTGGATCAGGTTGGTGATATCCGATGCGTTGATGCCGTAGCGGGCAGCCGCTTCGCGGTCAATGTTGATGGCGATCTGGGGAATCGGAGGCTCCTGAAAAATAGAGGCATCCGCCGTGCCCCGGATGCCGTGCAATACGTTAACGATCTCGCCGCCGATGCGGCGCAACTCATTGAGGTCGTTGCCGATAATGCGGATAACCAGCGGGCTGTGCGAGCCGCCGATCGCATCGTAGACCATATCGATGATTGGCTGACTGATACCGATCTCGAATCCCGGCAACTGCTGAAAACGGGCGTTGAGCTTTCTCAGAAACTCCGCCCTGGTCTCGCCCTTGGGCCACGTGTTGTATGGTTTTAAGCCCACAGGTGCTTCGATGTGGGAAGGCGTCCATGGGTCGGTTCCGTCATCACTGCGTCCAAGCTGGGTAATGGCGTAAGATACTTCGGGAAATTCGAGCAGCGTGCGCCTTAGTTCCCCGGCCATCTCGCTCGCCTTGTCGAGCGACAGGCCGGTCGGCAATTGTACTTGCAACCACAAGGCGCCCTCATCCAGTTCAGGCAGGAATTCCCGGCCGATGGTCATGCCCAGCACGATGACGGCTATAAGCGCGCCGCCGCCTATTATATAGGCAATTTTCGGAACGCCCAGCATACGTTCCAGTGTCCGGCGGAAACCGTCTTGCAGCCATTGAAGCGGCCGGTTGTGGAAGGCTGGCCGGGGTTTTCGGAAAGCCATATAGGCTAGGCCGGGAATCAAGGTAAAGGTACACAGGAGTGCGCCGAACAGGGCATAGCCCACAGTATAAGCCATGGGCGAGAACAGCTTGGCTTCGGCCCGCTCGAACGAAAACAGCGGCAGGTAGGCTGTGATGATGATGAGTGTAGCAAAGAAAATTGGTCGCGCCACCTGTGTCGTTGTATTAAACACGGCATACTCACTCAAGGTAGCGGAGGGGTCCGCTTCCCGCCTTCGCAGGATGGCCTCGGTCACTACGATAGCGCCATCCACGATAATCCCGAAATCGATAGCGCCAAGCGAGAACAAATTGGCAGGCATCTTTGTCAAATGCATTACGATAAAGACGACTACCAGGGCAAAGGGGATGGTAACCGCTGCTATCAAGGCGCTGCGCGGGCTGCCGAGGAACAGAATCAGCACGATACACACCAGCCCGATGCCTAAAAGGACGGTATGTGAGACCTTGTGTATCGTTTCCTGCACCAGGTCGTCCCTGTCGATATAGGGAACGATGCGCACACCCATAGGTCCTAGTTGTTTGCTCAGTTCCGCAACCTTGGCATGGATGCCTTTCAGGACTTCCGATGGATTTTGATACTTGAGCAGATCTACGATGCCTTCTATGGTATCCGGATTGTTGTCCTTGCCGAGGATGCCCTCGCGCTCCTGATGGCTGTACGTCGTCCTGCCGAGATCACGCACCAGAATTGGCACGCCGTTTCGCTGAGTGACGACGATATTGCCAAGATCGCCCAGGGTACGTACCATGCCGATGCCGCGGATAACATAGCCCTGCTCGCCGCGCGAGATGCGGCTGCCGCCGGCATTCGAGCTGTTGTTGTCAATCGCCGTGACCACGTCGTTGAGGCCAACGCCATAGCGCTGCAGTTGGGTTGGATCGAGTTCAACTTGATACTGCATGGTGAAACCGCCGAAGTTGTCAACGTTGACTACCCCGGGCACCTGCTCCAGTGACGGGATAACGATCCAGCGCTGGATTTCCGAAAGTTCCATCAGGTTCTTAGTATCAGACTCGAGCGTATAGCGGTAGATTTCACCAACCGCGCCTGTTACAGGATCGAGGCCAGGCTGGATGCCGGCAGGCAGGCTGACCTGGTTAATGCGATCCATGATGCGCTGACGCGACCAGTAGTCTTCCGCACCGTCGCGAAACACCAAGGTAATGAGTGAAAGACCGAACGTGCTGCTTGAACGCATGGAATCAAGGCCGGGAGTGCCGGCCAGCGCACGCTCGAGCGGGATTGTGATCTGTTGCTCCACCTCTTCTGAGGCGAGCCCGGGAACCTGCGTGACAACTTGCGCGGTGACATCGCCGATTTCCGGATATGCCTCGACTGACATTTTTGTCCACGAGTAATAGCCGAAAACGGCGAGCAGGATCGCCACCATAATTGCAACGAACCGCTTTCGAAGGCATATGTTGATGATTCGATTAATCATTGAGCAGCACCCCACCCTTGACAATGATGCGGTCGCCGGGATTCAACCCCTGATCAATGCGAGCGCCATCGCCCTCTCCGTAACCGGGAAGGACCGGACGCTTGACGAAAGTCCAGGGCGCAACCTCAACAAACACGACAGTGTTGTCATTATGCATGAGCAGGGCCGAATTCGGCACGAAGACCTCGGACTTCTGCGGTATATTGAAACTGACATTAGCAAACATATTGGGTTTAAACTTGCCGCCAGAGTTGGAAAAAACTATCCTCACCTTGTTGCGGTGCGTGTCCGATTCCACAACATCGCTTATGAACGCGACAGTGCCGTGAAAGACCTGGTCCGGGTAGGCTGAAAAGGAAACGTCGACGGATTGTCCTCTGGCAATATGGGAGAGGTCGATCTCCGGCACGTTCGCGGTGACCCAAACAGAATCTAGGTTCGCAATCGTCATCAGTGAGGCGGTCAGATCGTTGACGAATGCGCCTGGCGCTGTCGTTAGCGCGGTGACGCTTCCAGCCGTTGGTGAAGTAAGTGTCAAGAGGCGTAACCCGTTTTTAGGCTGTGACGGAACGCCGATTTCTTCAAGCCTCGCTTCAGCCCTGCTGAACTCCGCTTTGGCCTGGGCATAGTCACTCTCAGCCTGTTCTAGGTCCTTGAGGGAACCGGCGCCAGCTTTATGCAGGCCGCGTACGCGCTCCAGGGTGCGCTCGGCATGTTGCAGCGCGTCGCGCGCTTTATCGTCATCAGCATAAGCTTGCGCGAGGTCGCCCGATTCGATCACAGCGAGCAGTTGGCCTTTTACAACACGGTCTCCCAGCCTGACTCCAAGTTTGATCACTCTGCCGGAAACCGGTGGCAGGATATTGACCGTGCGCGCGGGATCAGCCTCCACCACAGCCGGAGACACGAGTGTATGCGGACTATTATTTACAGCGACCTGTTGTACAAGCAGATGTGAACGCAGTGCAGAACCTTGGGGGATGATGAATCGGTCGCCTTGAAGAACAAAGGCGGGAGTCGTAGTCTCCTGCACCGCAGCGTGGCTGGACGAGTAGAACACGTGTATGCCCAACTCGACTCCCAGCACAAAAAGCATTATCGCAACGACTATTAGAACGAAGCGTTTTTGCCGTGAATAGTCATTTAACATAAACATACAATCTCCTCTAAAGCAAGATAGGTCTGTAACATATTCTAAAGGTAAAATTCCCCGAGTGTGACACCTAGTCTAACTTCATTCACTGATAGGAAATAACGATATCGTCATCTGTGGATTCAGTCACGGCCTAGGCAAGTCTCGTAGCCATAGGAGTATACTGGACCGCCCCGTTGTCTTGATGATGTCCGTGCTTACGGATTATTTCGAGCGGGTACTTCCCTCTTCCCTGTGTTGCCTGCATCGTCTATAAGGAGCGGATTAGCTCGTAAAATCTGCAATAGCGTCAACTGTTAGAAACGTTTTACCCGTAGACCAGGTTCATATTTGTTTTTTCAGACGATAAAGACAATGCCTCAGTGAGCAGATACCGCATGAGTAATTGAGAAGAAGAGGGATATTTTTTTGTGACATTCCATCCCTCCGTCTTAACCCTATGCCATACCTTATTGATGAAAATTACCACATTGTTCACCTTCCCAATCTTTGACACATCCCTCCCTACACCAGAACAATACCCATGAATTCCTTATTGTTAATGATTTTCATTATCATATAATAGGCAAAAAAATTTACGCGCATTTCCTGCAAATACCGTAAATTTCAAGTTTGTGTCGCTGAGGTATAAAGTCGTTCGCCTCGGCGAGCTTATTTTGAAGTATTTCTATTTTTTCGTTGTGTACCTCTATGAATGCTCCGCATTTCAGGCAGATCAGATGATCGTGATGTTCCCGTTCGTCGTGCTGCTCGAATCTCGCCCTATTGTTGCCTATCTTAATCTCATCCGCAATGCCGCATTCGGTAAGAAATTTTAGATTGCGATGAACCGTGGCATACCCAATATGCGGATTCTTCTTTCTGACGACGTTATACAAATCCTCAACGGTGATATGTTTATTGGACGAAAGAAACGTTTCTAAAATGGCCTCCCGCTGGCTCGTGTACCGCAAACCGCGCTCTTTCAAGCAATCGATGAAAAGATCTCGCGCTTCTTTCACCCCGCCTCCGGTCATGCTTAATAGTAATGATAATGAATATCGTTTGCAGCAATATAGCAAATTAGACAGGCTTGTCAAGATTTTTTTTCAAAGGTATTTAATTTCCTTTTTTTGGGGCTTTCAAATGACGTCTGCAACGTGTATTTGCTAGTATGAAATCGGAGAAGATTTCCATTCTGGTGCCTTATAGCTTCATTTTTTTAGCATTTATCTTCCTTCCTTCCTTCCTTCTTTATTAAGACTCATCTCAGTCTTTTCTTTTCCGCCTCAATCAATATGGCTTAGCCATCCCATCTCACGTAAATGCTTCACTTACCCCACTAAATTTCTTTTTAATAGCGGTATATTTTAGGTATAATAACTATATAGTGCAATTTGAGTACGCCCCCAGAAGATCTATATCAACAGCAAAAGTACGAGTTCAATTTTTATGAAGCTCAAGCCCCCTCGGCTGACCTTGAATTAATTGAGATCCCCCCGTTCAGCCGATTTCTGAACTGTGCTTTCTGATAATCAGAATAATAAGTTGAAAACACTGATCGATAGTCATCACCTCTCAAGGCGATAAGACAAAGATTATATCAATGAGGTGATAGGAGTGGAGATATATGAAAGTGAAACGTTTGATTTTAAATAAACATTCGATGGTGGTGTAGATATTTCTAAACCCCTAGATGTAAATAAAAATGCAAAAAGACCCGAGCAGGATTTGAATGGGGTGAACATTGACTTATCTGTGTGGATGATACAATTACTGGACAGGGAGGCAAAACGCACGGGAGCCCCCTGCAAATCGAGCATCAAAGTCTGAGTGGCGGTACGAATTGAACAAGCGTCGTGATCATTTTTTGCCCTTCGTCAGAGAGTGGCGGATCATGACCACCACTTAACTCGTGGTTCATAAACTTTCAAGCTGTAATATATGGTAATTCATTCTTCCTTCTATCCATAGCAATAGGACCTTTTAGAAATTGTGAATTTCAAGTTAATTGATGTTGTGAGGTGGCCTGGAATTAACAAAAAACAGAACAATAACTGGCCACGATCTATGTTAACAAATATCGTGTCTTTTTGCGGAATAAGCCAGTTGTCTTGCATTGAATATATCATAAAGACAGATTCACAAAATCCGAGTTGCCGACATATATATATGGATTATAAGCGAATCCTGACTAACCGAAAAATCTCAAGTATTGCGTTCTTTTTATTTTTGTCGTTGTTATCACGGGCTTCTTATGGACAGGATCAACAGGAGGATTCTCGCATCAGCGGGATGGTCGGATACAACGTTGAGGTGAGCGCGACAAAAGATCGCAACATCGTAAACGTGGGTTTATGGTTGGCCGAGCAAGGGACATCGATGCATGTGGGGTTCTATGATATCAAGCCAAAAAATGAAAGCGGAAACTATGGAGCAGATATCGGTATGGGCTATTGCGCCACTGGTTATCGTCTATGGCCTTTTGTTGAAGTTGGTGTCAAGGTGGGAGTAGGCGCGGGAATAACTAATTTCAGTGCTGAATTGTATCCTAAGATTGGAATTAACGTGCCTATAACCGATCAGATGCTGTTTTACATAGGTTATCTTTACAGCTTTTCTACTCAGAGCAGACACGCAGATTATTCTGCCGCCAGTGTCGGTTTTGTGTGGGCAATTTTATAACTCGCTTCTTTGCCTCATTTGTTTAATAAATCATTCTTCAGACTATCCACTTTTCAGATTGTCCCGCAATAGTTCAATTCAGCACGACTGATTTCTCCACACATCATGTCTTAATAAAGCTTGGGAAAACGCGCAATTCATCTGATATACATTCGAAACCAGTAGTTTTATATGAAAGTTGTTGCATTGATGTCATAATTTAAAGAACGGTGAAATACCCGAATGCTTGGTCATTTCGCCTCCATATTTTTTTTTAATCATAATTTTAGTTGCCGAACAGCACGTAATTATAATGTTATAAAACTATTATTTTGGTTATAATGGGCAGCTAACGATTTGTTAATGAAGACATCTCACTCTCCTGCTTTTTTGTGATGAAAATTTAATTTTGGGGCACGAAAATATGGAGTACTTATTGCATACTTATGTTATTTAAGATGGTGCCATGGGTTTGCCCGGCGAAATAAGACGCAATAGATATTGTTAAAAACAGATACAGCCTTGTTTAAGATTACTTTTTGTTACATTATGATAAAAAGTCGCTTATGGCTTCATCGTTATAGGCAAAGCGTCCAATTTTACTTTGGTGCAGGATGTGCGTAAACAGAAGTAGAATTTTATGAAATAGAAGAAAACTCTGCTCTAAAGTATCAAAAGAAAATTGCGAGGTGCTTAAATTTCATGGGATTGATTATATTATTAAGTGTTCCAAGTTTCTGCCAAGTATCTAATTAAATACCTTGGACTTGAATTTAAAGCGCGAGGTGAAATTAGATGAATAAAATTAATTACAGTCTGATGGCAACTATTATTTTTTTGTTTTTTCTTTCCCCAAATGTTTCTGCGGAGCCAAATTTTAATGTTAACCTTATAATTAAATACTCTAAGATGTATGATATTGACCCTTCTATTACTTTAACAATTGCTACAATTGAAAGTGGATTTAGAACGAACGCATTTAATAAGAATGCAAAAAAGAAACACAAGAAAAAAATTAGCCGAGAGAGTCACGGTGTTATGCAATTGACACTAACCACAGGAAGGTTTTTTAATCCTGAAATAAAAACCAAAAAAGATTTGTATGACCCCGATAAAAACATAAAAGCCTCAATTAATTTTATAAAGTATCTTCTCAATAAACACAAAAATGCTTCTCTAGAAGACATTGCATCAATGTATAATTCAGGCGAAAAAGAATTTTATAGAAATAATATAAGTGATACGTATAGAAGAGAATTTATAGTTTATCACTCAATTTATAAACAGATAGAAGGGAATTCTATGAAATGATAGTTATATATTGTCCTCTTTGTTCCGATGTAATTAGAATAAATTAAAATTCCCACTAATACATGTACAGATAGCTCGTTGCCGACATAGATGAGATTCGAGCTGGATACACCGTTCGGTATAGTTGAGTAATTGTAATGTAGAGTCATTCGATCTATGGTTAGTGGAGGTGTTTGTGACTGCGATCGAAGATCCCAAGGCATTATCCCGGAATTTACATCATCACATTTAATAAACCAGCGCTTAAATTGTCTACTGATCGTATCATTTACATCGTCAAAAAATATGTTGTTGCAATAGAATTCGAAAAGAACTCAGGAAAGAAGCCGGCCAGCGACCTTTTCTTGGTCTATCGTTTTTTTATCGGCAAAAAAGTAATTCGTGGTTTTGGAAGGAACTCCAGATTTCACCACATGGAGTGATTGCTGATTGGTTAAGATATGATTGGCAAAAAGCAGAGTAGCAACGAAGTTGATCAAAAACAAGCCCGCTATTTAGCTATACCCACAATACTAGTAAATACTATCCCAGCTTGCTGAAATTCAATAAAGTTAAGTAAATGCGCTCAAGAAATAAACCGTCAACTTATGATCATGCGTAACGGCAGCGCAGTTGTCGGCACAATACTCCCCGCTACAACAATCTTGCCGTTGATCTGCTCGGAAGTGAATTTTTTTACCTATGATTGCTGTCCTTGCTGCCAAAAGTCTGAGAGTGGTACACGAGAAAGACGTTAATAAATCCATTTAGATATAATTAGTGCCGGATTACGGACAATAGCGCAGTACACTGTCGTCTTCACGACGCTTCCTAATGGATGATGTGCTTATTTTTCAATATATTACAGGGTGGTACGTGTTTTGCTTTATCCTTCAGGAGACTATAAAAAAAAGGAGATTACCTCGATTTTCTCTGCAGTAAATTCCGAAAGTGTTCCGGTACGTATAACCCGTTCTATAATTGAGGAGAAGGAGAATAAAAAATGTTTATCAGCGCTAGGCACATTATGCGCAAAAAAATTTCTGTTGGAACGGATACGAACGTAAAAGACGCAGCTCATAAATTTATTTCGACCGGGAAGCCTGGACTTCCCGTAGTCGACGAAAATATGGAAGTTATCGGGATCGTAACTGAATTTAATGTGCTTGGCGCAATGCGGGAAGGCCTTGATCTAGAAAAAATAACGGTTCTGAGGATCATGAGCACGAGCCCCACAATAGCCGATATGAATACATCGTGCAATGACGTTATTGAGATGCTGCTCCTCAATAACTTTACCATCATCCCGATTGTCAGTAATAAGAAATATGTGGGCATGGTAAGCAGGCATACGATCATGGACGCCTATTTGTCCCCTCGCTATACCAACTTTGCCTCGCAAGAACGGGTGTTGCCTTTTACGTGTATTTGAACCGAAAAGTGGTATGGTTCCCGCGGCATTTGCTAGCAAACGAAATTCTTTATCGTTGCCTTTCTTGAGCTCGACCTAACAGCGAACCTCCTCGCAAACGAGGAGGCCTAGATTCTCAATTAAAGTGTGGTCTTACATCACAATGACTTAACTGCTCATATTTCTAAGACGAAAAGAAACCTTTCTTCGGCTTTGGATCCTCTTTTCTTTCCAGTTTTCGTTCTGGCCCGGGCGTGAGTTCCGCTTCGGCACGAGTGACTTTGCCTTCCATTTTCGCTCCCTTTTGAATACAAAGCGTCTCCTTATACAAAATCTCCCCCTTGCCTCGCGCGGCTACCCCGAGCTCCACCTCGTTGCTCTCAAGGCTGCCTGTGAACTCTCCGTTCATATGAATCTTGTCTTTTGCCTGAATCTTGCCACCTAGAAACTTGCCGGTTACCTTCACGTACCCTCCGGCGCTGATATTCCCTCCGCACATTTCACCGTCGATCTCAACGCTGCCACCCTTAGCATCGATGTTCCCCTTGCAGCTGCCTTTGATGAAGATACTTGCATTGTTCTCAGTAGTGATATTCCCTTCGAGGTCGCCGTTCATCTGCAGGTCCTGGCTTACGACCATGTTGCCGGTAACCTTGCTTCCCTTGCATATCGTGTTAATTCCCTGCGTAGCGTTTTTAATTTCGCTTGTCATGGTATTCTTCTCCGCTACCTTGACCTCGATCATCTCTTCTTGCTTTAGCATTTTTATCCTCCGATATTAGTATTCGGCCGTACGGCCGATTCCGCCGCCATATCGTGCAAACCTACTTTATACCAGAATCCCACCTGTTCTTTCAGGATAACAGTATCGAATTGAGGGATAATAATCTGTGACCAATATCACATTGCGAACCCTCTTAAAGTTGGGATTACATTGTATATCCCGCATCGAAACATTGGCGAGAAAGATACCGAGAGCGACCAAGAACCCCCTTATTCTTTAAATATCCCGGACGTTGAGTTCCCGCACGCCCTTTCTAATACTATCGCCAACGCCGGCAGACTCCAAACTATGAGTAATCGTATTCCGGCGAACCAATAGGTAACAGTACGCCGCGCACTAGGCGCGCCACCGCATGCTCAGAATTTTTCACTTCGTAAGATGCCGAATATACGAACTTTATTTTACCATGCCAATAAATTATCAGCAAAGATCGTGAAATGTTTTTCGGCAGATTTCGACAAAGAACTTAGTCACGACGCGGCCCCTCGTCGGATGTCGCCTTCCCTTCCCCACCCTCTCAATGATCTCTGTAGTAAGACTCGACGTGACATCAGGGCTCCCTTCGGAGGCATAATACGCCTGTTTGTCCTTACGGTCCTTGAGCGCTGACACGGCAAAGGTTATCTGCCTTTCCGGTTGATAGCGACGATGATTAGGACGATTATGAAAACGGCGTCTTGGTATATTTCCTGACTGTAGCACTTTCTTTTTAAGATTCATTCAGTCTTTTCTTCTCTGCCGAAATCAATAGAAGAGTGAAATTATCGCACAATTCAGGACAGTGAATGACTATGGAGGGAAATAAAGCGTTGAGACTGATATGGCAAGATATTCGTGCAAGGCGGAAAGATCTAGCCTGCGCCAGGAGACCGGTTTGGTAACATGCAGTCAATTTCGATGGGGAATGAAACTCCGGACAAACGAGCACATTCCGAAAGATATTTTTCCTGAGTAGCGACATCTGCAGCTGCCGGGTGAAAATTCTGATGTTTTTGATGATAAAAATATTTTCCTGAAACCAAAGCTTCCTTTTCCTGGCTAGTAGCCAGCCAAATCTGTGTCTTAGGCGCTTCCTCCAAGCTATCGGGTGCTCCCGGTCCACCCATCTTAGTGGCCACCCAACCAGGTTCCAGTGCATTGGATAATACGTTGGGCCATTTACGAGCAACAGTAAAGGCAAGGATGACGTTATGTAATTTAGAATCAGCATAGGCGCTAGATCCGTCCCATGACCGCGTGTTCCAGGTCAAATCGTTCAAGGTGGGGTCGCCACTTCGATGCATGCCTGAACTAATATATATCAAGCGCCTTGGTTTTTTAATCAGGCATGTCAGAAGGTACGGAGCTAATGAATTTACGGAAAAAACCTGCGGTAAGCCATCAATAGTCTCGATACGACGTGATTCGCGATAGCCAACACCCGCATTATGGATCACGGCATCAAATAGGCCTAGTTCATTTACCTGTTCCGCAACATGTTTCGTTTCGGCAATACTGGCAAGATCACCAAATACGGCTGTTTCAGCTCCGGGAACACTTGATAATGCCTCTTTCGAACGGCTTCGATTCCGGGCATGTAATACTACCTGGTGGCCATTTGCAACCAGCAATCGAGCAGCCATTAGACCAAGTCCATCGGCAGAGCCTGTAATGAATATTCTTGCCATAAAATCCTGCGTTCTTTAGATGACCAAACTTCACTCTTTAATAACAGAATGCAATAACCAAAATGGTAATAATGAGATTTCCATCTGCTATAGAATAAAATTGTATACCATTTTCATAAGAAGTACCACTTGCAACATTTGATGTGAGCTAAATTTGTTACCATATCCATTTCAGGATGTATGTACAATTGACTAAAACTTCAAATGATTTTTACTTTTTTGGCAACTCTCCCTCTCCGAGCTGCCTCTACAATCTTGCACCAGTGCGCGCAAGAAACAATGGCAGCAAATAAAGTTAAGTATGAATCTACAAGTGGGTAATATAACTACCTCTCCAAATTAAAGTTGGCCAAGCGGCAAATAGCGACGATCCACGTCACAAACACCGTTCGAAGGGTGAATAGTACACCGTCAATTTAGTTATTGATAGTTCTCCGCCGTCATTCCAGCTAAAATCCTGTGGGGGCGACAAGCAATAGTGGTGTAATACCATCAAGAATTAATTTGACAGTGCAATAGCATAATAGTCAGTTTCGCATTCCGGCCCGACGGATTCAGACTTAGACTCAACTGAAGCCGAGCACTGGATGTGGTGTATACGGCTCTTCAAGAGAAGAAATTTCCTCAGGCGCCAAACGCAATGCGAGCGCTGCTACGGCATCCAGAAGATGATGCGGTTTGGTTGCGCCAACAATAGGCGAGGTGACCGGCTTACTAAGCAGCCAGGCGAGAGCAAGCTGCGCACGGGGAACACCACGTTGTTCTGCGACCTGACCAAGGCGGTCCACAACTTTACGGTCAGCTTCTTCGGTATGCGAGTACATGCTCTTCCCGAACTGATCCGTTTCGTAGCGTTTGGTGTGTTCGCCTTGCCACGGACGAGTTAGACGACCGCGCGCAAGAGGGCTCCAGGGTATGACGCCAATACCCTCGGACAGGCAGAGGGGAATCATCTCGCGCTCCTCTTCCCGATAAAGCAGGTTGTAATGATCCTGCATGGAAACGAAGCGGGGCCAGCCGTAAAGGTCGGCAAGGTAGAGGGCCTTAGTGAATTGCCATGCGTGCATAGACGAGCCGCCTATATAACGGACTTTACCGGATTTTACCACGTCGTGAAGTGCCTCGAGAGTTTCTTCGATAGGTGTTTCGTAATCCCAGCGGTGAATCTGGTAGAGGTCCACATAGTCGATCTGCAGACGGCGGAGACTTTGGTCGAGTTCGTAAAAGATGGCTTTGCGGGAGAGACCCCGGCCGTTGGGTTCGTCGCGCATGACACCGTGGACCTTGGTGGCGATGATGACGGCTTCGCGACGGACGTTGGCTTTCAGAAACCGCCCAAGCACCTCTTCGCTGGCCCCCCCTGAGTAGACATTCGCAGTGTCAAAAAAATTGATCCCGAGATTAAGCGCCTGACGAAAGAAGGGTTTGCTTTCTTCTTCGTTCAGAGCCCAGGCATGGCTTCCAGGTTTAAGTTCACCGGCAGCAGGCACTCCATAGCTCATGCAGCCGAGACAAATGCGTGACACTTTAAGTCCGGTCTTGCCGAGATTGACGTAGTCCATTGTTCCTCCTAATAGGCACGGGGTGGCTCAAGTCATCGCGCCCTGTAGAAAGTTGCTTTCCTCTCCATAAGAGCATACCGCGCAAAGAACGATCCAACATATGAATGGCATCTCAAGGAATATTATTACTTTCCTTCCAAGTTACCGATTGCTCTCTGAATATGATAAATGTGTATCAGTTCATTAGTTGAGTGTTTTTTCGAGGTAACGGGTACGTTGACAATACGCGATTCACTGATACGAATATTTACAGCGTGAAATAAAGCGTAGCTCCTTTTCCAACTTCTCCTTCTGCCCAAATCCGTCCACTGTGGCGCATGATGATACTTTGAGCGATGGCCAGACCCATGTCCAAGCCCGCGAATTCGGATTCTGAATGCATGCGCTTGAACGGCTGGAAAAGTTTATCCACATACTGCATGTCAAAGCCTGCCCCATTGTCGCGAACGAAGTATATCATTCTGCCGTCGTTTTCGGTCGCGCCGAATTCAATTTTTGTCACGGGACGTTTACTCGTGAACTTCCAGGCATTGTCGAGGAGATTTTCAAGCACTGTGCGCAGCATATCTCTATCTCCAAGCACCTTTAGCTCCGGAGCAATGATGGCCTCTACCTGTCGTTCCGGGTGTTTTCTCCGGAGATCATGAATAATCACGCCAGCTAGACCGCTCAGATCCACGCTCCGTTCTCTGAGCTCGCCCTTTGTGAGCCGGGCCATGTTCAGCAGGGCGTCAATGAGCTGCGACATTCTCCGGCTCGCAGAAATCACCCTATTCAGGTAGTCCCTGCAGGTATCACCGAGCACAGGTGCGCAATCATCGAGAATGGCGTTTGTGAAGCCATCAATACTCCGAAGCGGACTACGTAGACCGTTGGACACCGAATAGCTAAACGAATCCAGCTCAATATTTATAGCTTTGAGCTCGAGGAGTGAGTTCTGCAAGTCTTTATTAAGTCTCCGCACTTCCTCTTCCGCTTGCACGCGCTCCGATATATCGCTCACGGCCGTGCGGCAGGAGCCGGTTGTTTCCTCTCCACTATCCGCGACGATGCTTTGAAGTTGGGCGGGGAACAGGACCCCGTCCTTTCTCCTCAGGTTGATTTCGCAAGTTTGACGGGTCGTTGTCCTGAAGACCTCTATAAGATGATCGCGGAACACAGCGCGGCCGTTAGGCTCGATAAAATTCTGGATCGGCCTAGCAATCAGGAGCCGCTTTTCCCTACCTATCATACCAGCGCCGTTGTGGTTTACTTCTAAGATCAAACCGTTCTTATCAAAGGTAAAATAGCCCACCGGAGAAAAATTATACAAATCGGCATACTTCCTGCGCGAAGATTCAATCTCCGCCTGGGCCCGCCGCAACTCCTCATTCTGCATCTCGAGTTCGATCTGATGTGTCCCGAGATCGTGCACCAGCTTTTTTAAATTAGTTGAAGAGAGATCTCGCAGCCGCTCCTTCTGTTTTGCGAGCATACGTTCGGCCCGTTTGCGAAGGGAGATCGCCTTTTGCGGTGGCTTCCTTTTTCTCGGCTTTGATGGTTTTAATGTCATACGTTTGTAGCTTCACACTGTAGCGGTGGGTCTGATCAGCGCGAAGATGCATTGATGATTGACCTGTAGCCGCGGGGTGAAGTCTCCGGCTACAACTTGAAACATTACTTTTTGGTTATATCCTCGATCGCCAGGAGGATCATCTGAGTGTCTACGTCACCATGTTGAATCCTGCTTGCGTTCAACAGCATTTTCCTATGTCCGATCGATTGAAAATCGTGCTCTACAACGAAATCGTTAACAACGGTGCTCTCAGGAAGAATATCTTCGAGCGCCTTTTTGAGAGCAGGCACGTTCCACTGCCGGCTCCCAATATCGTAAATGAGATTGTGCTCAGTCTCTTCAGGCGAGGTTTTGAACATTTCATAAAACATCCTGTTCGCGGATATCACGCGAAGATTCGCATCGAGTACCATGAGCGGCTCCCGGACGGCGTCCACGATACCGCGGGAAAAGCTTAGCGCATCTTGGAGTGCTTGCATCCGTTTCTGCTCAGTAATTTCCACGAAGGTGATGACCACGCCTTCAATAACATTCGTTGATGTCCGGTACGGGATGATCCGTGTGAGGTACCATGCCCCGTCCATATGCTGCACCATCTTTTCCTTCATGCCGAGGGACGCGAGCACCGACTCGGTATCCTTTACGAGTTCGGGGTACTCGATCTTCAGGGAAATATCGCTCAAGGGGCGCCCCACATCGGTTTGTATTAGATGAATGACACCGAGGACGTCGGGGCTGAATCGTTTGATACGAAGGTCGTTATCCAGGAAGATGGTGGCTATCTTCGTACTGGACAGGAGATTGGCCATATCGTTGCTTGATTGGGACAATTCGTCCATCTTGTTTTGAAGTTCAGCGTTCACGGTCATCAATTCTTCATTTGACGATTGGAGCTCCTCTTTTGACGTCTCCATCTCTTCGTTCGTGCTCTGCAGCTCTTCGTTCGCGGACTGGAGCTCTTCGTTGGCTGACTGAAGCTCTTCGTTCGAGGTTTCAAGCTCCTCAATCGTGATCTGGAGATGTTCTTTCGTGGATTTTATGTCCAAATCCAGTTCCTCGACACGCTCTTTCAGTTTTTTCTCCGAGACAGTCCATGGTCTCCCCCTTTTTTCTTGTTTGACGGGCGAAACGTCCTGGAACACAACACACAAGAGCCCGCGAAGGTGCTCCGGCTCCTTGACGTAGAGGACAGAGAGGTTTATTTTCTGGAAGCTGCCGTTGGTCTTTACATGCAAACCCTCAATTGCCGTATCCGCCTTCGTCGTTATTGCCTTGCGAATGGCCGAGCGCAGATCAGCTCGAAGGCCATCCCGGGCCATGTCAAGGATGTTCAAGCTTGCCTTACCCATGACTGGTTCGAGATATTTTCCGGTCCGGCCGTGGAGAAAGAGAATGGCGCCCCCGCGGTCAACTACGGCGCAGGATGGCGCGCGGGATAACAAAATTTTTTCCGTCAACTCAGCTACGCTGAGATACCGCGGCTTTCTTATCTCAGGCGGTTGCAGTAATTTGACTGCAGGAGCGCTTTCTTTCGTGACGTAAAGACCGGTGGGCGCCAGTGGCATGGTTTCGGTCTTTCGCGTCTTGAAGATACGCCACTTCTTGTCCACCACTGAGAAAAGATCCGCGGTGTCGCCGATGGTTTCGGACGATCCAAGAAACAAGATACCTTCAGGGTTCAGGGCATAGCGGTACAGAGGTAACAGCCGCTTCTGCAAGTCCACACCCATGTAGATGAGAAGGTTCCGGCAACTTATCAGATCTATTTTGGAGAAGGGCGGATCCCTGTTGACGTCGTGTTCTGAAAAGACCAACATCTCGCGGATCTCGTCTTTGATCTTGTATACCGCGTCCTTCTTGGTAAAATATCGGGAGAGCCGCTCAGGCGACACGTCCACAGCTATACTATTCGGGTAGATGCCGGAGCGGGCCATTTCAATGGCGCCTTTGTCGATGTCCGTGGCAAAGATCTGGATCTTGTACCTTTCTTTCACCTTCTGGACATACTCTTGGAGAAGAATGGCCAGGGAATAGGCCTCCTCGCCTGTGGAGCATCCGGGGACCCAAATCCGTACAACGCTGCCCTCAGGCTTATTCTGGAAAATGATGGGTAGAGCTTTTGCCTGAGCGTATCGTAAGCTTCGGGGTCGCGAAAAAAATTGGTGACCCTGATGAGAAGCTCTTTAAAGAGCGTGTCGACCTCCTGAGGGCTGTTCCGTATGTAGGTGACGTAATCCGCAGGGTTTTCGATCTGGAGCACGGCCATTCTGCGCTCAATCCTGCGCATGATCGTGCTGTGCTTGTACCGGGAGAAGTCGTGTCCGGTCTTGGAACGGACAAGAACGAAGATCTTCTGAAGCTCATCAAGAGGTTTTGCCTCGGTTTGTTCAAGATGTCGGGGAAGGTGGTGAACAGGGTTTTTGACATAGGCGAGCAGATAAGCCGGCATCCTGTCCGGCGGCAGGACATAGTCAGCGAGTCCCGTGGCAATAGCGCTTGCCGGCATGCCGTCGTACTTTGCGGTCTTCGGATCCTGCACCAAAACTAGTCCACCTTCTACCTTGACATCCTTGAGACCCAGTGTGCCCTCAGTACCCGTTCCCGACAAGACAATGCAGATTGCGTTCTCGCCCTGGTCCTGGGCCAGCGAACGGAAAAAGAAATCGATGGGGTGTCTGATGCTGCGTCTCTCAACTGGATCGAGAAGCTGGAGCGTTCTATGTAGGATGGACATATCTTTGTCCGGTGGGATAATGTACACGCAATTTGGATTGACCTTCATGCCATTCTCAGCCTGGACGATGCTCATTTTCGAATAACGCGATAGGATCTCGGGCATGATGCTCTTATGCTCCGGAGACAGATGGGGGATTAGAACAAAAGCCATATTATTGTCCTCGGGCATGTTCCTAAAAAATAGCTCGAATGCCTCGAGTCCGCCAGCAGAAGCGCCTATAGCCACGACGGGAAAACTATTTGCTCCGCGATTATTACTCGGCTGCGCGGTAACAGGTGCCAGATACCGTCGGGTTGGCCTGGGTTGACTAAATGAGCCTGATGTTGAAACTGACTTTATTGACGGTATCTTTGTTGAGGAGGTTTTTTTCGCTTTTGTTTTTTTTGCAGCCATGTCGTCTCCGCAAAAAATAAATCGCTCTTATTAAGCAGATAGGGGATCAAAAGAGAATGTTCTCATTCAACTATAGACTTCGAACGGGCTTATGTCAACGATGTCGAAAAATATTTGGGCTCCTCGACCGAGAATCGGTCACTGAGGATAAAGACCATCGGAAGTGAATAGCCAGAAAGGAGCAGCAGTGCCACGATGCAAGAGAACGGCTGCATATGCGCGGTTTGGTGGGCCCGACTTCAGCGTGACCGGAAGCCACCAGAACGCGGCCGTGATGGAATAGATGGAATCGAGCGGGAAGCAGGCGCAGGTCTGTAAGCTCGTGCAGGTGCGTGGCCACATCCCCTTTCTGGATGATGGTCACCGCCGCGATACGGCGCCACGTGGTAGCCATGTCCCCAGGCACCGTAGACGACTCCGGAAGGCTCATAGTAGCTCGCCCCAGGGTCCCCGCCATCGTAGTATCCGCCAGCAGGAAAGAGGCAGGCAACAGAATCGTCAACGTCCAGGCCACGAAAGCGTGTGCTAAGGAGCGTAAGAGTGAAATATTCACTTGGACACCTCTTTACTCTCAGTGTCCGGCCATTCAAGCAATCCGAAAGTTCTCCCAAGGGGTCAACGACCACCGCAACCTTGCCGCAGTGGCGATCAATCCGCGGCTCAACCAGCACGCGGCCACCGAGCGCAACGACTTTTGCGGCCATCTTGACCGCATCTTCGACGCGTACGTAATTGAGCCAGAGGGGATGGGCATTGGGCGCAGCGTATTCACGCTCGCTCGAGCATAGTTGTCGGACGCAAGCAAAAGATGTTCGAAGTCCTCTCTAGTGAGCAACTCAAAGACTTCGTAGTCGAATAGTGCCTGGTAGAAAGCAGCATCCGTGTCCGGATCGCTCGTGATTAACGAGCTCCAATTCCATTCCCCGGGTTCGTCCAGAACATCCGGCGGATCACCGCTACTGGATGCGAGGACCGCAAAAAAACGGCTCCCTGCAGATCCTCGAACACTGCTTCCCGGCCACGGTCAGGGATGCTATGCGACTCGAACAGCACCTTCCCGGCATTTTGCAAAGCAATTTTTTTTGCAGCGTCAACATCGCCCACGGAGAAGAAGCTCAGCCACACCGGCCGTCGATGCTCGCTCGCCGGTAGATACTTTTGAATCAGTCCTGTGACCGGACGACCATCGATAAATGCCTCGGCGTACTCTGTCCTGCCCCCCTGAATATCGCGAAATGTCCAGCCAAACAGTCCTCCACAGAACTGTTTGGCGGTGGCGAGGTCCGGCGTCACCAATTCAACAAATATAAGTTTGCCGACGTGATGCTCTTGGCTGGCGGGCTCAACAATCGCTGGCAGCTGGATTGG
>Ga0335081_10003472_pt1 | contig 24806 bp, 24 predicted proteins | sample Lox_Sample_35_FD_206713 | JGI IMG/M metagenome (GOLD analysis project Ga0335081, IMG submission 206713) | Soil microbial communities from Loxahatchee National Wildlife Refuge, Florida, United States - Lox_Sample_3.5 | ecosystem: Environmental > Terrestrial > Soil > Wetlands | place: USA...
CGACGCTGCTGGCCGCGGTCTCGCGCGCCAAGCCCAAGATCGCCGATTATCCCTTCACCACACTGAAGCCGCAGCTCGGCGTGGCACGGGTCGGGGACGAAGAATTCGTGCTCGCGGACCTGCCCGGCCTGATCGAAGGAGCGAGCGAAGGCGCCGGTCTCGGCCATCGCTTCCTCGGTCACGTGGAACGCTGCGCCGCAATCCTGCACCTGATCGACGGGACCGAAGCCGATATCGTCGAGGCCTACCGAACCGTGCGCGCGGAACTTGCCGCCTATGGCCATGGCCTCGCGGAGAAGCCGGCACTCGTCGCCCTCAACAAGTCCGATGCGATCGCCAAACCTGACCTCGATCGCCGCCGCCGCGCGCTCGCGCGCGCAGCGAAAACCAAGGTGCTGATCCTCTCGGCCGCGACCGGCGCGGGCGTGCCCGAGGCCATGGCGGCCCTGTTCGCGCTAGTCCGCACCGAACGCGAGCGGCGGGCCGCCGACGCGAAATCGCACGCCGAGCCAAGCCCGGAGGTCGTGTCGTGACCGGTCTCGCCGAGGCCCGACGGCTGGTGGTCAAGATCGGCTCCGCATTGCTGGTGGACGATCGCAGCGGCGACCTGCGTCGCACTTGGCTCCACGCGCTCGCCGATGACGTGGCGCGCTGCGTCGAGCGCGGCCAGGAAGTGCTGATCGTTTCCTCGGGCGCGATCGCCGCGGGGCGGCGGCATCTCGGTCTGCTGGGTTCCTCGCTCAAGCTTGAGGAGAAGCAGGCGGCGGCGGCGACCGGCCAAATCCGCCTCGCCCACGCCTACCAGGAGGCGCTGGCACGCCATCGCTTGACCGTCGCGCAAATCCTGCTCACGCCCGAAGACACCGAGGTGCGGCGGCGCCATCTGAACGCGCGCGCGACGTTGAACCAACTGCTGGCGCTGAAGGCGGTGCCGGTCATCAACGAGAACGACACCGTCGCTACCGCCGAAATTCGCTTCGGCGACAACGACCGCCTGGCGGCCCGCGTCGCGCAGATGGTGAGCGCCGACACGCTGCTGCTGTTCTCTGACATCGACGGCCTCTATACCGACGACCCTCGCAAGAACCCGTCGGCGCGCCGCCTGCCGGAGGTGCGCGAGCTCACGCCGGAGATCGAGGCGATGGCGGGCGAAGCGCCGCCCGGCATGAGCTCGGGCGGGATGGTCACAAAGCTCGCAGCCGCGCGCATCGCCATGGCCGCGGGCTGTCGCATGGCGATCGCCAGGGGTGATCCCCTCCATCCGATGCGGGCGTTGGAAGAGGGCGGGCGCGCCACTTGGTTCCTGGCCAGCGCCTCGCCGCTCACGGCGCGCAAACGCTGGATCGCCGCCAGTCTTAATCCAACAGGGGCGGTGATAGTGGACGAGGGTGCGGCAGCGGCGCTGCTGCGCGGCACCAGCCTGCTGCCGGCCGGCATTGTCGCGATCCAGGGTAGCTTCGAGCGCGGCGATACGGTGCTGGTACGCGGACGCGACAGCCGCGTGCTGGGGCGCGGTCTCAGCGCCTATTCCAGCACCGACGCCGCGCGGATTGCCGGACACAGAAGCAGCAGCATCGAGGCGATCCTTGGATATCGCGGGCGGGACGAGGTGATCCACCGCGATGATCTGGTGCTCAGCTGAGGCCCCGTCGACGGGTCATGGAACGCCCCGCAAGTTCCACCAGCAGGGCCACAACCGCACTCAGGATAATGGCCCCGCCTCCGACGATCACGCCGGCGATCGGCACGAGATCGAACGCCATACCACAGAGCATGCCGCCATGCGCCAAATCCCCCTGCGCCGCGGTGAAGCCCACTGCGTAGTAAAGCGCCAGCAGCGCGGTTCCCACAGTGGAGAACGTCACCAGGAACCGATCGGACCTGGACCGCTCCGTCAACAGCAGGCACGCCCAAAGCAACACGAACGGGATGTAACTGACGCCGGCATAAATCCATGCTGCCAGCAGGAAACCGCCGGGCACGTTGAAGAGGTTCAGGTCATGGGCGAGCGCCTTGGCGGTTCCGGTTACGGGATCGTCGGACCAGGTGCTGAAGCATGATCCCTGTATGCCCCGCAGGCTCAGCATCAGCAGACTCCAACAGGCAAGCAGCACCCCCGCCCCGGCCCCGAGCGGCAGCCAACGGAAAAAGCGGCGGCGGAACATGGTTTTGCCGCCCCCCGGCAGCACACTGGGATCACTCATGCCTGGGTCACCCGATATGCTTGCGCAGCATAGGCCGCCGCCACGGCGCTGTCACAAAACCCGTGAATTCAGGGGTTGGCTCGGCTACCGTGATCTCGAACGAATGACGACAGAAACATGACCGCTCCACGACTGGCCGAGAATGCCCTCGCGGCCACCTTGCGTGCCATAGGGACCGAGGCACGGGCCGCATCGGATGCGCTTGCGCATGCAACCGGCGAAGCGAAGACTCGCGCGCTCCACGTCGCCGCCGAAGCGGTGCGCGCGAGCAGCGCCGCAGTCCTCGCCGCCAATGCCCGCGATCTCGACGAAGCCGGGCGGACCAATCTCTCCCCGCCCCTCATTGACCGATTGATGTTGGACGCGAAGCGCGTCGAGGCGATCGCCACAGGTCTCGATGCGGTTGCCGCTTTCCCCGATCCGGTCGGGACCGTGCTTGCGACGTGGACGCGGCCCAACGGGCTTGAAATCTCCCGCGTGCGCACGCCCTTGGGCGTGATCGGCATCATCTATGAGTCGCGGCCCAACGTCACCGCCGATGCCGGCGGACTTTGCCTCCGATCCGGAAACGCCGCGATTCTGCGCGGAGGCTCCGAGAGCTTTCATTCCTCCAACGCACTGGTCGCCTGCCTGCACGAGGGCCTGCGCGCTGCCGGCCTTCCCGAACACGCGATCCAGATGGTACCGACGCGCGATCGCGAAGCGGTCGGACTGATGCTCGGCATGAGCGACTTGATCGACGTGATCGTGCCCCGCGGCGGCCGATCCCTGATCGAGCGTGTGCAAAGGGAAAGTCGAATACCGGTGATCGCGCATCTCGAGGGTATCTGCCACGTTTATGTGGACCGCGCCGCCGATCTCGCTAAGGCGCAGGCGATCGTGCTCAACGCCAAAATGCGACGCGTCAGCGTGTGCGGCGCCGCCGAAACGTTGTTGATGGACCGCGCGGTCGCCGCCGAGGCGCTGCCGCCGATCCTCCGGGCATTGCACGCAGCCGGATGCGAGATTCGCGGCGACAGCGCGACGCGCTCGCTCGATCCCGCCGCAACGCCGGCGAGCGAGCAGGATTGGCGGACCGAATATCTGGATGCGATCCTCTCGGTGCGCGTGGTGGACGGCGTCGAGGGCGCGATCGAGCACATCAACACCTTTGGCTCGCATCACACCGATGCGATCGTGACCGAGGATCAAGCAACCGCCGACCATTTCCTCGATCGGGTCGATAGCGCGATCGTGCTGGTGAACGCCTCGACGCAATTCGCCGACGGCGCCGAATTCGGCATGGGCGCCGAAATCGGCATCTCCACCAGCAAGCTGCATGCGCGCGGCCCCGTGGGCGCCGAGCAGCTCACCAGCTTCAAGTACCTGGTGCGCGGCAACGGCCAGGTGCGCCCCTGAGCGCCAAGTTAGCGCTGCCGCGCTTGCTTGCCGATCGGCGACACCGGCGCGTCGGCCTTCTCGGCGGCTCGTTCAACCCCGCGCATCAGGGGCACCTGCATATCAGCCACGAGGCGCTGAAGCGGCTCGATCTCGACGAGATCTGGTGGATGGTGGCGCCGCAGAATCCCCTGAAGCCGGTGCGTGGCATGGCACCTTTCGGCGCTCGGATGCGCGACGCGTGCCGGTTGTTGCGGGAACCGCGGATCAAGGTCACCGACATCGAAGCACGCCTCGGCACGCGCTACACCGCGGACACCCTTGCCGCGCTCAGCCGGCGGTTTCCCCGCACCCGCTTTGTCTGGCTGATGGGAGCTGACAACCTGTCGCAAATCCGTCATTGGGACCGCTGGCAGGATATCTTTCGCCGGGTGCCAATTGCGGTTTTCGATCGGCCTACCTATTGTTTGAAGGCATCGGCCGGGCTCGCGGCCGCGCGCTTCAAGAAGTATCGCGTCCTCAATCGCGATCGGCGGCGCTTGGCGGAACGTGATCCGCCGGCGTGGACGTGCTTCCGGACCCGCCTTGACGCGAGCTCGGCGACCGCCCTCCGCGCACGGCGCGAGAGAGCGGTTAAGACAACAATCGAGAGGTGACACCATCCCGCGCGCCACGCCCAAGACCCGCCGCAAGGCGCTTCCCGCCCAGAGCCTGCTCGACCGGGTCGAGCGCGCCCTCCAAGATGGCAAGGCCGAAGACCTCGTCATTATCGATCTGCTCGGCAAGACCACCATCGCCGATCACATGGTGATCGCAACCGGACGTTCCGCGCGCCAGGTGATCGCGCTCGCGGAACGGGTGATCGCGGCCCTGCATCAGCCCGGCAAGCCACGCGTGGTGGCGGAAGGCATGCGGCACGGGGACTGGGTGCTGATCGATGCCGGCGATGTCATCGTACACTTGTTCCGCCCGGAGGTACGGCGCTTCTACAATCTTGAGAAGATGTGGGGCGCCGACCTGCCGGAAATGGCGGAACCGACTGACTGATTCCTCATACCGGGAACAATGCGCATCTGGCTGCTCGCCGTCGGCCGGCTAAAGGCAGGACCCGAGCAGGCCCTGGTCCGCCAATATGCGGGCCGCATCACTTGGCCGATCGAGACGCGCGAAGTCGAGGAGAAACGCCGGCTTTCGGCCGTGGAAATGCGGGAACGCGAGGGAACGCTGCTGCTGTCGGCGCTCCCGGAGCGAGCCACCGCCGTGGCCCTCGACGCCCGCGGCAAATCCCTGACCAGCGAGGCATTTGCGGCCCAGATCGCGCGATGGCGCGCGGACGGGGTCGCCGATCTCGCCTTCCTGATCGGCGGCGCCGACGGGCTCGCCGAAACCGTACGCAGTCGGGCCGGACTGGTACTTTCGCTGGGTCCGATGACTTGGCCCCATCTGCTGGCGCGCGGCATGCTGCTGGAGCAGCTTTACCGGGCGCAGCAAATCCTGGTCGGGCACCCCTACCATCGCGGCTAGCCGTTAAAGGAGTCGGTAAGCGAAAATTTGCGAATGTCCCTCATGCTTCCAAAGGTCGCGCCCCAGGGTGCCGCAGTGGCGGGCGACCTACGGAGGTGGGACACTAGCCGCCAACCGATTGACCCCCTATAAAAAGGCCATGGCAGCAGCTTCCCGCCCGCGCCCCGTCGTGCTCTGTATCCTGGACGGCTGGGGCTATCGCGTCGACTGCACCGACAACAGCATCTGTCTTGCCAACACTCCGTCCTGGCATCGTTTTCTCGCGACTTCGCCGCATGCCCTGCTGCAGGCGAGCGAGCATTTCGTAGGTCTCCCCGAACACCAGATGGGCAATTCCGAAGTCGGGCACATGAGCATTGGCGCGGGCCGGGTTGTGATGCAGGACCTGCCGCGCATCGATCAGGCGATCACGGATGGATCGCTCGCCCGCAATCCGGCTCTCCTCGAGTTCATCGCTGCCTTGCGCAAGAGCCGCGGCCGCGCGCATCTCATGGGACTATTGTCCCCGGGCGGCGTGCATTCGCACCAGCACCACATGGCCGTGCTTGCCCGCCTGCTCTCTGAGGCCGGAATACCGGTGGCGTTGCACGCTTTCCTCGACGGGCGCGACACTCCGCCCGAAGGGGCGCGCGACTACCTTCGACAGTTCCGAGCCGAGATCGGCAGCGCGCCCGGAATTGGATTCGCGACGGTAACGGGACGCTATTTCGCCATGGATCGCGACAAGCGCTGGGACCGCGTCGAGAAGGCCTATCGCTGTCTTGTGGCTGGTGCGGGCGACCGTGCCCCGACGGCGGAAGCCGCGATTGAAGCCGCTTATGCCCGCAAGGAAAGCGACGAGTTCGTTCGGCCGACTGCGGTCGCCGGTTATGCCGGAATGCGCGACGGCGACGGCGTGCTGATGGCCAATTTCCGCGCCGACCGCGTGCGCGAAATCCTGCAGGCGCTGCTCGACCCCGATTTTTCCGCCTTTCCGCGCGGACAGGCCATTCAATTCGCGGCGGCGCTCGGCATGACTCAATACTCGGCCGCGCTGAGCCACTTCCTCAAGACCGTCTTCCCGCCCGAGGATTTGATCGAGACCTTCGGTGAGGTGGTGTCGCGCGCCGGCCTGACCCAGCTTCGGATCGCCGAAACCGAGAAATATGCCCATGTGACGTTCTTTCTCAACGGCGGACGCGAGGAAGAATATCCCGGCGAGAGCCGCATCCTCGTGCCTTCTCCCAAGATCGCGACATACGACCTGAAGCCGGAGATGTCTGCCTACGAGGTGACGGACGAGTTGGTGGACGCGATTGACGCAGGCCGCTTCGACGTGATCGTGGTCAACTATGCGAACACCGACATGGTGGGCCATACCGGCGATCTCACCGCAGCCATCAAGGCGGTGGAGGCGGTTGATCGCTGTCTCGGCCGGCTCGCCGACGCGGTCGAGCGGGCGGGTGGCGTTCTGCTGATCACCGCCGACCACGGCAATGCCGAGATGATGCGCGACCCCGCGAGCGGCGAGCGCCACACTTCGCACACGCTCAATCCCGTGCCGGTGCTGCTGGTGAATGCGCCGCCGGCGGTCGCGGCCCTTGCGGACGGCACGCTCTCCGACATCGCGCCGACGCTGCTCGCGCTGCTTGGCCTTGCGCAACCCACGGCAATGACGGGACGCTCGCTCATCGTCGGCACCGTCCAGAAGCGCAGCGACGCCCGTGCCTCGGCCTGAGCGACGTCCCGCGATCGGATTGCGCCTGACAATGTCCGCACTGCTGCTCGCCTGCACTGCCGCACATGCCGACGAAGCCCCGGCGAAGCGATTGCATGCGGTTGAACAGGAGATGGATCGCGGCCGCACGCAGCAGGACGAACTGACAAAGCAGGCAGACGCGCTGGCCGCGGAGCTCGCAACCTTGCGCGCCGATATGGTGCAGGCGGCCCAAACGGAACAGGCGGACGAAACCACGCTCAGCGAACTCGAGCGACAGATTCGGTCGCTAACCGGCGAAGCCGCGGAAAAACAGGCCGGTCTCGAACGCAACCGAGCGCGCGAGGCGCAGCTCCTGGCAGCTCTGGCTCGGGTCGCTCGTAACCCGCCGGAGGCGCTGGCGTTTGGGCCGGAGACGCCCGCGGATGCGATCCGGAGCGGCTTGCTCCTGGGCGCGGCCGTGCCGCAACTCGAGGCCGAAGCAGCGCAACTGCACGCCGAAATCGACGGGCTCGCGCGGCTGCGCGCCGAAATCGAGCAGAAGCGCGCCGCGGCGGCAAGCGAACAGCAGGCCCTGACCGTGCAACGGCAACGGCTCGACGCGCTGATTCGGCGCAAGGCCGGCTTGCGCGATCAGGCGCTGCAAGCCGCCGAGGCGAACCGGCAGCGTCTGCTCGCCCTCAGTGCCCAGGCGAGTGACCTGCGCGATCTGATCCAACGCCTCGAGACCGAACGCAGGGCGCGCGCGGAAGCAGAGCAGCGGCAGACAGCCGAACGGGAGGCCCAGCACAAGGCCGACGCCGAGGCAAACGCTCGGGCCGAGACCGCGACCCAGCCCGCGGAAGTGGCCCAGGTGCCGGCTCAGACCGAGCGGGACGCCGGCCGACCCCAGACCATTCGTTCCTTCGCCAAGGCGCGCGGCGCCGTGCTCTATCCCGCCAGCGGGACCCTGGTGCGTCACTTCGGCGATCCCAACCAATTTGGCATTCCCGACCAGGGGTTGACCATCGAGGCGCGGGCCGGGGCGGTAGTGATAGCGCCCTATGATGGGCGAGTCGAATTCGCCGGCCCGTTCCGGGGCTACGGGCAAATCTTGATAATTCGGCATAGCGACGGGTATCATTCCTTGTTGGCAGGTCTCGATAGGATCGACGGAACGGTAGGCGACTGGGTCGTGGCGGGCGAACCCGTCGGGACCATGGCATCTGGCGACCCCAAACCTCGCCTCTATCTCGAACTGCGTCTCAATGGAAAGCCGATCGATCCGTTGCCGTGGCTGGCGACTCGCGATGAAAAGGTAAGTGGATAATGATGCGCCTTGGTTTCAAAGCGGCGACCGCCGCAACTGCGTTCTGGCTCGTTCTGTCCGTCGATCCCACACTGGCGCAGGCGCCCGCACCGTCGGGCTCGCAAGCCGCACAGCAGAAGCAAGAGATTTATCGAGAGTTGGATCTGTTCGGGCAGGTGCTCGAACGGGTGCGCTCCGATTACGTGGACGAGGTCGACGACCAGCAGCTCATCGAGGCCGCGATCAACGGCATGCTGAGCTCCCTCGATCCGCATTCGAGCTACCTCAATTCCAAGAATTTCCGCGATTTGCAAACTCAGATGCGCGGTGAGTTCGGCGGCCTCGGGATCGAGGTCACCATGGAAAACGGCCTGGTGAAGGTGGTGTCGCCGATCGACGACACTCCGGCCTCGCGCGCGGGTATCAAACCCGGCGACCTGATCGTCGCGATCGACGGCCAGGCGGTGATGGGCCTTACGCTCAACGACGCGGTCGAGAAAATGCGCGGCCCCGTCAACACCAGCATCAAGCTCACCATCCGCCGGGAAGGCCGCGATCCCTTCGACGTGACGCTGACCCGGGCGAACATCAAGATCGACTCGGTCAAGTACAGCATGGAAGGCGACGACATCGGCTATATCCGCGTCACCAGCTTCAACGAGCAGAGCGACGTGGGCGTCGCCGCCGCCTTCAAATCATTCCGCGAGAAGGCCGGCAACAAACTCGCAGGCATCGTGCTCGACCTGCGCAACAATCCGGGCGGATTGCTGGAGGAGGCAGTGTCGGTCTCGAACCAATTCCTGAACAAAGGCGAGATCGTCTCTATCCGCGGCCGCAAGCCCAACAGCGCACAGCGTTTCAATGCGCAGGCCGACAAGGATATTTCGGGCAATCTGCCGGTGGTGGTGCTGATCAACGGCGGTTCGGCCTCGGCTTCGGAAATCGTCGCCGGCGCGTTGCAGGATCAGCATCGGGCGGTGCTGATGGGAACGCGCTCCTTTGGCAAGGGCTCGGTGCAGACCATCATCGAGCTTGCGGACCACAGCGCCATGCGGCTCACTACCGCGCGCTACTACACGCCCTCGGGACGCTCGATCCAGGCGAAGGGCATCGATCCCGATATCGTGGTCGAAGCCGCGAAGATCGAAAAGCTGCAAGTCGGTCAGTTCCCGCACGAAGCGGACCTCAAAGGGGCTTTGCCCAATCCCGATACGCCCAAGGACCCGGCCGGCAAATCCGCCGCGCCTTCAGGGTCCGCGCCAGCATCACCGGACACGGGCGCACAGGCGAAGCCCGACCAGGGAACGATGGACGCGGACGTGATGGGAACGGCGCAAGACTACCAGCTCGCCCGCGCAATCGACCTGTTGCGCGGCGTGGCGATGTTCGGCAACCGCATCTCGTCCCATTGACCGGGGCGGTCGGTGGCGTCGCAGGCAAACGAGCCTGAACGCGGTCCCGGGCGCCCGTCCAGAGGCAGTCGCGCATTAATTGCGGTGATAATCCTGCTGCTCGCAGGAATCGCCGGGACGGGGGCTTGGCTGCAATGGACGGCGGCATCCCCGCCGCGCACCTGGGTCAACGCCGGCATAACCGAACCGCTGCCCTCTAGACCGCCACCGCCGAGCTCCGCGGTTCCGGAACCGACGCCATCGAGCGCCGCGATCCCGCAAGCGCCGTCTCCCGCTGCCGCGGTGCCGGAGCCGGCGCCCGCGAGCATCGCAAACCCGCAACCGGCGCCCGCGAACCCAAGTCCGGCAGCGCCGGCTCCGCCCACGGCTGTCGCGGCTGCGCCACCTGGGGCCCCGTTCGCGCCGACGCCCTCGGCGCCCACGGCGGCTCCGCTCCCGCCGCCACCGATTCCGGCAGCGCCGCCTTCGCAGGCAACGCTACCGCGACCGCCCCCCGTCAAACCGCCAACGCCGCCGAAATCGGAGCCGCTCACCCCGGCACCCGACCCGGCCCTAGTGGAGCAAGGGAACGCGGGGCCGCTACCGGTCATCGCCCCCGATGGCAGAACCCCCTGGCAGGTCTATGCACGCCCCTTCGATCGCACCGACCGCCGTCCGCGCATCGCGATCTTGATCGTGGGTCTTGGCCTCTCCGGCGCGGCGAGCGAGGCCGCAATCAACGACCTCCCGGGCGCGGTGACCTTGGTGTTCAATCCCTTCACGCCCCAGCTCGACGAGTGGATCGGCCGCGCGCGCGCCGCGGGACATGAAGTGCTGCTGTCGCTGCCGATGGAGCCCGCCGATTATCCGCGCGTCGATCCCGGCCCCAAGACATTGCTCACCTCGCTGGACAAGCAGCAGAACCTCGAACGCGAGCGCTGGGTGCTGACCCGCGTTACCGGATATGTCGGCGTCGTCTCCCTCAACGGGTCACGATTTACCACCTCCAAGGCTGATCTATTGCCGATCCTGGATGAGATCAAATCGCGCGGATTGATGTTCGTCGACAGCAGAACCACGGATCAAAGTGTCGCCGCCTCGCTCGCCAAATCGATCGGCCTGCCGCATGCCGTAAGCGACCTGGTGCTGGACCGGCAGGCAGCGCGCGACGCAATCGACCAGCGCCTGCAGCAGCTTGAGACGCTGGCGCGCCAGAATGGCGTCGCGGTCGGCATCACCAGCGACGTCTATCCGGTGACTATGGAGCGCATAGCCCTTTGGTTTCAGGGCCTGGCGCAGAAGGGGATCGTGCTCGCGCCCGTGTCCGCGACCGCGGATATGCAGCCCGACCGTACCGCCGCTGCGCGGCCATGAGCAGCTCGGCGGAGTACCGCAGCGGCGTCGGCATCCTGCTGCTGAATCGGTTAGGGCTTGCGTTTGTCGGGCAGCGGATCGATTACCCGGGCGAGGCCTGGCAGATGCCGCAGGGTGGAATCGATCGCGGCGAGACGCCACGCGAAGCCGCTTTGCGCGAGCTCAAGGAGGAGATCGGCACCGATAACGCCGAGATTCTGGCCGAGAGCGCGCGCTGGTTCGAGTATGACCTGCCGGTAGAGTTCCGCCAACATGTTTGGCGCGGTCGGTATCGGGGACAGCGGCAGAAGTGGTTCGCCATGCGTTTCCTGGGCCAAGACCGCGAAATCGATCTTGCGACCGATCATCCCGAATTCAGCGCCTGGAAGTGGGTCGAACCCTCGGCGCTGCCGCGCCTGATCGTGCCGTTCAAGCGACGGCTCTATGGGGATGTGCTCAAGGAGTTCAGGTCGATTATCGGCGGCTGACCCGGTTCGGGCTGCCGTCTCACGCCGCCTGATCGCGCATTTCGCCGAGCGCGGCCGTGGCGTCGATCGCGGCGCGGCAAATCTTTGCGTAGTTCTCGTCCGCGGCCGTGGCCTCGCCTTTCTTGCAGGCACGCTCGAGTTCGCGCGCCAGCTCGCAGATCCGCTTGGCGCCGCAGTTACCCGAAGTCGAAACCAGATCATGCGCCTGCCTCGCCGCCATGGCGAGGTTGCCGGCTCGCAGCTCTTCACCGATGCTGTCGATGCGAGAGCCGAATTCATCGAGAAACTTGCCGAGCAGGCGGCGGAATTCGGCGGTGCCGATCATGTCTCGCAGTCGATCGAGCGCTGCCAGGTCGATTCCGTCCACGTCGGCGCGTGGCGGCGGCGGTGCCGACACCGGCGCGAGCGGTCGCTTAATGGCGCTGGCGATGTCGCTGAGCTTCGAGAACAGTGCGGCGGGATCGAGCGGCTTTGAGAGATAGTCGTCCATGCCCGCATCTAGGTACTCTTCCGCCGCTCCCGCCATCGCATTGGCTGTCAGCGCGATGATCGGTATGCCGTTCTTTGGCGCGGGGAGCGCGCGAATGCGCTTCGTCGCCTGCACTCCGTCAAGGACCGGCATCTGAATGTCCATCAGAACGACGTCATAGTCGGCGCGCTGCAGCGCCTCAAGCGCCTGTTCGCCATTGTCCGCAACATCGACGATGTGATCGGCCTTGCGCAGCAACAACAGCACAAGCTGTTGGTTGATCTTATTGTCCTCGGCAACCAGCACGCGCAGTTGGCGCTCGACCGGAGCGCCGGACGGCAAGACCCGCGGCTCGGCCGCCGGCGTGCCGGAAACGCCGAACAACCGCCCAAATGCATCGAGCAGCGACTGCTCTCGCACCGGCTTGGTCAGCACCGCGTCGACGCAATCGTAGATCTCGGCCGGCAAACCGTGGCGACCCGCAGAGGATGCGAGCACGAGCTTGGTCTCGGCGATTCCGGGAATGGCGCGGACCCGCCGAGCCAGCGCGTCGCCGGAAAAGGACGGCATCATCTGATCGATCACCATGACGTCGAAGGGGCGTCCTTGATGCCACGAGCGTTCAAGATCGGCGATCGCTTGAAAAGGATCATCCACCGCGGCAACGGTCATGCCGAGGCTCTCGAGCTGGCGCACCAAGACGCGCCGATTGAGTGCGATGTCATCGACGACCAGCACGCGCAGTCCGCGGAGCTTTTCCGGCAGCGCGCGACGACCTACCGTCGGGCTGGTCGCGGGCGCCAGTGGAATCTCGAACCAGAATCGGGTGCCGCGGCCGGGTGTGCTTTCGACTCCGATCTCGCCGCCCATCAACGCGACAAGCTGCCTCGAAATCGCAAGCCCGAGGCCTGTGCCACCGAAACGGCGCGTGATCGAACTGTCCGCCTGATTGAATTTTTGGAACAGGTTGGCGAGCACCGCTTCCGACATACCGATGCCGGTATCAGTGACCTCGAAGCGAACGCGCGGCGTACTATCGGGCAAGTCCGCCGGTACGGAGACTTCAACCAGCACCCCGCCCTTGCTGGTGAACTTGATGGCGTTGCCCACCAGGTTGAACAGGACCTGGCGCAGGCGAGTCGGATCGCCGCGGAAGCCGGAGCGCGCGGCGCTATCGACGAAGACCGCGAGATCGATCCCCTTCTCGTGCGCCTTGGGACCGAGCAGCGTGACCGTCGCCTCGACCGTATCGGCGAGATCGAAGTCGATGACTTCGAGCTCGATCCGGCCGGCTTCGAGCTTGGAAACGTCGAGGATGTCGTTGATCACCGTCAGCAGCGCCTCGGCGCTGTCGCGGATCGCGATCGCGCATTCCTGCTGTTCGACGCTCAGTTCCGTGCGAAGCAGGATCGTATTCATGCCCATGATGCCGTTCATGGGAGTGCGAATTTCATGCGACATGTTGGCAAGGAACTCGGTTTTGGCGCGGCTCGCGGCTTCGGCCGCATGGTGGGCGGCGGCAAGCTCCCGGCTGGTCGCCTCGGCCGCTTCCTTGGCCTGCGCGAGTGCCACTTCCGACGCCTTGCGCTGGGTTATGTCGGCGAAGGTGCGCACCATGCCGCCGTTTTCGAGCGGCACCGTGCGGATTTCCAGCACTTCGCCGTTCGGTCGCTCACGTTCATAGATCGCCGGCAGCGAGGCGAAGTCGCTGGTCTTTATGAGCGCCTGCAGGTGTTGGGCCGCCTTGGCGAATTCATCGCTCTTGAACTGGCGTTCCACGACCTCGTCGATGGTCGGCTGGCGCGCGAGGAATTCCGGCGGCAGCCCCAGCATCTCGCAGACCCGTCGGTTATGCACCACCACCCGGCGCGTCGCATCCACCATGATGATGCCCTGACCCATGTGCTCGAGCGTCGCCTCGAGAATTTTCGATTTCTCGACCAACTTGCCTTCGCTCTCGCGAATTGAGTCGCTGACGCGGGCGATCTCGTCCGCTTGGTTCTCAAGCCGCCGGAATTGCGCCGCCAGAGCTCGGAACAGCACCGCAAAACCAATCACCGCATAGATAGCCCCCATCGCTATATAGATCGCCTGCCGGCGCCAGGGCGCCAGTGCTTCCTCCTCGGCGATCGAAACATTGACGACCACGGGATAGTCTCGGCGTGGATTGACGCTGACCAGTCGCGGAACGCCGTCGAAATATCCCGGTGAACGGTAGGTGCCGCCCCCAGCATCGACGACGGGGTACCAACCGGAACTCACGGGCATCTTTTCGTTGAGGACGGAATCGCGATCGGGATAGCGCGCGAGCAACGTGCCGTCACGGCGCAATACCGTCACCGCGGCGCCGTTTTCCAGCGTGATTGCCCGGTAGAAATTCTCCAGGTAATCCGTGCGTATCGCCCCCTGCACAATGCCGAGAAATCGACCGTCGGGTCCGACGATCCGCCGCAAGATGTAGACAGTCCAGGTACCGGTCGTGCGCGTGCGGATTGGCTCGCTGATGATCGCGCCGGGATCGTCGTGGTCGCGGGCATATTTGAAGAAATCCCGATCTGAAATGTCGAGCTCCGGAATCGGCCAGTAGCGCGAGAAGTTCACCATCTTTCCGTCGGCATCGACCAGGATGATCGCGTCTGCCTGGGGCAGGCTCTTTATTTGGTTCTGCAGGTACTGGTGGACCCACTCGTTCCCCATCAGGCGCTTCATGTCCTCCGGCCGGTTGACGCCGCTGTTTAGCACCTTTTCGCGCGCCTCCTGCATCACCAGATCGACCGCCTGCAGCGTGCGGGCGGTCTGCTCGGCGAGAACGACGCCAAGGTTGTTGATGTCCTTGCGGTAGCTGTCGATCGCGTCTTCTCGGAGGTCCCAAATTGCGAGTCCCGCCGCCGCGATCGTCAGCAGCGCGAGGAAAATCCCAATCAGCGAGAGCCGACGGCTCGAACTGAATAGGCCGTCGAGCCCCGTCCCCAGCCACCTTGCTTGCGGGCGAATTCCATCGTCGCCAGCCACTTCCGTGTTCCCCTTCCGAGCGTCGTTCCGCGGGCCACCTCAACATGAACGCGAATGGTTAAGAAATGCCTCAAACCGCCGCCACTGAAGTGCGGCGCCTCGGCTGGCGACGCCGCAAGCCAAGTGGCCGCGCTTGGCCTCGAGCCCGCGAGCCCCAAAAGCGCGGTCGCCAACGTCCAACGCTTCAAACGCGAGCTTGCGGTCGCCTATCGCGCCGCCGGCCTCAAGTCTGCAGGGTTGGGCACTCTCTGGTGCGTGGGCGGGATACCGGTGACCGCGCTCACCTATGCGGGTGCGTCGGGCGGCGGCACGTATGCCGTCGCCTGGGGCGCCGTTGTGTTCGGCGCGTTCCAGGCGGTGCGCGGATTGCTGCACAGATTGCTGCACAGCATACCCAGCGCCACTCAGGAACAGTTGATCCAGGCCTTTAGCCTATTACGCGACCGGTCGCCGCGAGGCCTCAGGCGGCGCGGCGATCGAGTTCCCGGATGCGGCGGCGCATGCCCCACCATGCGAACTGCGCCGTCGCCCGGTTGAGCGCGCCATGCGGCTTAAGCCCGACGGCCTTGAAAATCATCGCCAGGCCGCGCTCTACGTGATGCGGTCGATATACTCTGTAGGCACGACGCGCATAAGCGCGAGAGCACCGCTTGCGGTCATAGGGCGCCGCCACCTCGTTGGCGGCGTGGTAGGCATAGGCAAGCTCGTCATCTTCGGATTCCGCGACGCGGCCGGCCGCGACCCGCAGGCGTTGCCAGAAGCCGATCTTCTCGCGCGCGAGATAACGCTTCAGATGGGTGTAGAAGAGCTTGTAATGCCTGAATTCATCGGCAGCGATCCGTTGACAGATCGAGCGCAGCACCGGCTCCTCGCTCGCTTCGGCAAGTGCCGTGTAGTAGGAGCTGGTGCCGGTCTCCACGATGCATCGCGCGATCAGCTCGCCGGCTCGTGTGCCGCGCACGGATCGATGCGCGTCAAGATCGACTCGGAAGCCGGCCGTGAAGCGCGCGCACGCATCCGCGTGATCGAACGAGGGATCGGCCAGGCCCGCCCAACGACCAAGCGCAAGGCCGTGCTGAATCTCTTCCTCGCCCCAAAGCCGCGCTACGCGCTGAAACTCCGGGTCGTCGTCGAAAACATTGCAGAGATATCGCGCGTAGTCGCCGCCGTTCTGCTCAACCAGACTCGCGGCCTTTACAATGGGCAACAAATCGGGATCGACCTTGCGTCGATCGAACTCATCCCAGCGGATGTCGTTCAGCGTCCAGGTCGCCATGACCCCAGCCCCTTCCGCCACGGGTGTGAATTATAGGGGCTCCACTCATTCCACGCCAGCCGGCCGGCCAAGCTCGATATGGGCTAGGCCCCGACGCCGGCCGCGTCCAGCGCAATGCGCTTTGCCTCCGCGAGCGCGCGCTCGGCTTCGGCCGAACGCAGCTCCGCAAGCGCTTGCTCCTGCGCCGCGCCTTGCAGCCGCGGCAGCCGTTCTTGAAGACTGGCGATCGCGGCGTCGGCCCGCTTCAGGCTCTCTTCGACCTGACCGCGATTGAGCTGGGCGAGCGGCATGGCCTCGTCCGCTAAAACGGTGCATCGCTCGGGCGTCACCTCCGCGAATCCGCCGGAGACGAAAATCCGCTCGCTCACCGTGGCGCCTGAATAGACGTCGATGATCCCCGGCCGAACGGTCGAGATCATCAGCATGTGTCCGGGCAGCACGCCGAAATTGCCTTCGCCACCGGGCACCACGACCATGCGGACATCCTCGGAGAGCAGCAGCTTTTCCGGCGATACCAGCTCGAAGCGGACGGTGTCGGCCATCGGCGCGGTCCTCAGGCCGCCTCGGCCGCCATCTTGCGCGCCTTCGAGATTGCTTCCTCGATGGTGCCTACCATGTAGAAGGCGGCCTCCGGCAGGTCATCGTGCTCGCCGGCGACGATGCCCTTGAAGCCCTTTATGGTGTCTTCGAGCTTGACGAACACGCCTGGCGTTCCCGTGAACACCTCGGCGACGTGGAAGGGTTGCGAGAGGAAGCGCTGGATTTTGCGCGCGCGAGCCACCGTGAGCTTGTCTTCCTCGGAAAGCTCGTCCATGCCCAGGATCGCGATGATGTCCTGGAGCGACTTGTAGGTCTGCAGCACGCGCTGCACGTCCCGCGCGACTTTATAGTGCTCCTCGCCGACGACGCGCGGGTCGAGCATGCGAGACGTGCTGTCGAGCGGATCGACCGCAGGATAAATTCCGAGCTCGGCGATCTGGCGCGAGAGCACCGTGGTCGCGTCGAGATGCGCAAAGGAGGTCGCGGGCGCGGGGTCGGTCAAGTCATCGGCCGGCACATAGATCGCCTGCACGGACGTGATCGAGCCCTTCTTGGTGGTGGTGATCCGCTCCTGCAGCGCGCCCATGTCGGTTGCGAGCGTCGGCTGATATCCCACTGCCGAGGGAATGCGCCCGAGGAGCGCCGACACCTCGGAGCCCGCCTGGGTGAAGCGGAAGATATTGTCGACGAAGAACAGCACGTCCTGTCCTTCCTCGTCGCGGAAGTATTCCGCGAGCGTGAGACCGGTCAACCCGACCCGGGCCCGCGCGCCCGGCGGCTCGTTCATCTGACCATAGACCAGCGCCGCCTTGGAGCCGGGGCCGTCGGTAATGATGACCTTCGACTCCATCATCTCGTGGTAAAGGTCGTTGCCCTCGCGCGTGCGCTCGCCGACGCCCGCGAACACCGAGTAGCCGCCATGCGCCTTGGCGATGTTGTTGATGAGCTCCATGATGATCACGGTCTTGCCGACGCCGGCACCGCCGAACAAGCCGACTTTGCCGCCCTTGGCGTAGGGTGCCAGCAGGTCCACCACCTTGATACCCGTGATCAGGATCTCCGCCTCGGTCGATTGATCGACGAATTCAGGCGCGGGCTTGTGGATGGGTGATTGCCGCTTGGCATTGACGGGGCCGCGCTCGTCTACGGGGTCGCCGACCACATTGATGATGCGTCCCAACGTCTCCGGTCCGACCGGAACCTCGATCGGCCCGCCGGTGTCCGTGACCTCGGCACCGCGCACCAGACCGTCGGTCGAATCCATGGCGACGGTGCGGACCGTGTTCTCGCCCAGGTGCTGCGCCACTTCGAGCACCAGGGTCTTGCCCTGGTTCTGCGCGTGCAACGCGCTCAGGATCGCGGGCAGCTCGCCGCCGAAGCGGACGTCGACGACGGCGCCGATGATCTGGGTGATGGTTCCGACTGCATTCTTTGCCATGGGACATTCCCTCTTAGAGCGCCTCGGCGCCCGAGATGATCTCGATCAGTTCCTTGGTGATGGCGGCCTGGCGCGAGCGGTTGTAGGTGATGGTGAGACGATCGATCATCTCACCGGCGTTGCGGGTCGCGTTGTCCATCGCAGTCATGCGCGCACCCTGCTCGCTGGCGTTGCTTTCGAGCAGCGCCGTGAAAACCTGAACCGCCAGGTTGCGCGGCAACAAGGCCTCGAGGATCGCCACGTCCTCGGGTTCGAATTCGTAGACACCTTGCACCGCCGGGTCCGGCCGCTCGACCGATTCGGGGACCGCGAAGGGGATCACCTGCTGCTTGGTGACGATCTGCGTCATCGCCGATTTGAAGCGATTGTAAATGACGGTCGCGACGTCAATCTCGCCCTTGTCGAACAGCGCCAGCATGCGGCTCGCGATCGCCTGCGCCTCCGTGAATTCGAGGCGCCGGCGCCCCACATCGGTGAAGCTGTCCACGATCAGTTTCGCCTGGTCGCGCCGCAGGCTGTCGCGCCCCTTGCGGCCGATGGTGAGCAGCTTCACCTGCTTGCCGGCGCCGACGAGCTCGCGGATGGTGCGGCGCGTCTCGCGCAGGATCGACGCGTTGAAGCCGCCGGCGAGTCCACGATCCGATGTCGCGATCACCAGTAGATGCGTGTCATCCTTGCCGGTGCCGGCCAGCAGTTTGGGCGCGTTGCCGGTGGCGACAATGCTCGCGGCCAACGAGCCCAGCATCCGCTCCATCCGCTGTGCATAAGGCCGCGCGGCTTCGGCCTGCTCCTGCGCGCGGCGCAGACGCGACGCCGCCACCACCTTCATGGCGGAGGTGATCTTCTGCGTCGACTTCACGCTGCGGATGCGGAGCCGCAACTCCTTGAGGGTGGCCATAGGTTAGCGGTAATGCCTTAGACGAATGTCCGCGCGAACTCGTCGAGGAAGGTCATCAGCTCCTTCTCGGTGTCCGCCGTGAGCTCCCGCGTGTCGCGGATGGACTCAAGGATCGCCGGCCGTTTCGACTTGAGCTCGGACAAGAACGACTGCTCGAAGCGGCCGACATTCGCCACTTCGACCCGGTCGAGGAATCCGCGCGTGCCCGAGAAGATCGAGATCACCTGCTCTTCGACCGCCATCGGCTGGAACTGCGGCTGCTTCAGAAGCTCGGTGAGCCGCGCGCCGCGCGCCAGCAGGCGCTGAGTCGCGGGATCGAGGTCGCTCGCGAATTGCGAGAACGCCGCCATTTCGCGGTATTGCGCGAGTTCGAGCTTGATCCGGCCCGCCACCTGCTTCATCGCCTTGATCTGCGCCGCCGAGCCGACGCGGCTCACGGAGAGGCCGACATTGATGGCCGGGCGAATGCCGCGATAGAACAGATCGGTCTCAAGGAAGATTTGTCCGTCGGTGATCGAGATCACGTTGGTGGGAATGTAGGCCGAGACGTCACCCGCCTGCGTCTCGATGATCGGCAGCGCCGTGAGCGAGCCCGAGCCGTGGTCCTCGTTCATCTTGGCGGCGCGCTCCAGGAGCCGGGAGTGCAGATAGAACACGTCGCCCGGATAGGCCTCGCGGCCGGGCGGGCGGCGCAGCAGCAGCGACATCTGGCGATAGGCGACGGCCTGCTTCGAGAGATCGTCGTAGACGATAACGGCATGCATGCCGTTATCGCGGAAGAACTCGCCCATCGTGCAGCCGGTGTAGGGCGCCAGGTACTGCAGCGGCGCCGGTTCCGACGCGGTCGCCGCCACCACGATCGAGTATTCGAGAGCGCCATAGTCCTGAAGCGTCTTCACGAACTGAGCCACGGTCGAGCGCTTTTGGCCGCAGGCGACGTAGACGCAATAGAGCTTGCGCTTCTCGTCCCCGACGGCATTCACGGCCTTCTGATTGATGAAGGCGTCGATCGCGACCGCGGTCTTGCCGGTCTGTCTGTCGCCGATGATCAGCTCGCGCTGGCCCCGCCCGATCGGCACCAGCGCGTCGATCGCCTTCAGCCCCGTCTGCACCGGCTCGTGCACCGAGCGGCGCGGAATGATCCCGGGCGCCTTCACCTCGACTCGCATGCGCTTCACGTCCGTCAAGGGACCCCGGCCGTCGATTGGGTTGCCGAGCCCGTCGACGACGCGGCCCAACAGCCCCTTTCCAACGGGCACGTCGACGATGGCGCCCGTGCGCTTCACGGTGTCGCCCTCGCGGATGCCGCTGTCGTCGCCGAAGATCACCACGCCGACGTTGTCGCTCTCGAGGTTGAGCGCCATACCCTTGGTGCCGTTCGGAAACTCCACCATCTCGCCGGCCTGCACCTTGTCGAGGCCGTAGATGCGCGCGATGCCGTCACCGACCGAGAGCACCTGGCCCACTTCCGCCACGTCGGCCTCGGTGCCGAACTCCGCGATCTGCTGCTTCAGGATGGCGGAGATCTCCGCCGGACGAATATCCATGCCTCAGGCTCCCTTCATCGCAACGCGCAGCCGCGCGAGCTTGTTCTTGAGAGACGCATCGATCAGGCGCGAGCCGACCCGGACCACGAGGCCGCCGATCAGGCTCGGGTCCACCCGGATATCGACCGCCACCTTGCGGCCGACCGCCCGGCGGAGCTGCTCCCTCACCTTCTCGGCCTGCTCGCGCGTCAGCGCGCGCGCCGCCGTCACTTCCGCCGTGACCTCGCCGCGCCGCGCCGCCAGTTCCCGGAGATAGCCCGCAATCACCTCCGGCAGCACGAAGAGCCGCCGGTTGCGCGCCGCAACGCCCAAAAGATTGCGCGTGAGCGTCGAGAAGCCCGCGCGCTCCGCGAGCGCCGCGATCGCCTTCCCCTGCTCCAGCCGCGACAGCACCGGGCTCCGGATCAACCGCCGGAAATCGGCGCTCTCCGCGATCATTGCACCGAGCGCGCGCAGGTCATCCGCCACCGCGTCGAGCGCTTTCCGCTCGTCCGCGAGATCGAACAAGGCCTTGGCGTAACGCTCGGCGAGCCCGGAGACGCCTGCTTCGGATGCCACGTCTGACCCATCCTCGATGTACTTGGACGAGAGCGGGAAACCGCCTCGAATGCCTTTGAAACCCGCGCCTCCCGGCGGTTATCGACCATCCCCCGGCCGGGAAGCGCGCGGGTTTTAACACGCGTTCCGGGGTGTGGCAACACGGTGAAATCCCCGCAGAATGCGACGCTTTGACAGGCGCGAAAACAAGGCGACTGCGGTCGCCAGCGGCACAGCCGCGCGAGGAAAGCGGGGGTGTAGACTGTTCTCTTTATGTTCTTGACATGGGACCCGCAATTGGCGTATGGGATGCGCCTTTCACTCCAAGAGGGTCGCCTGCATGTCCGAGACCGCTCTTTCGCCCGCCGCACCAAGCCTCGCCGCCGCAGACGGCGTGCCACGGATCACGGAAGCCGGCATTTTCCTCGGCCCGGCGCCGCTCGCGATCCGTCGGAGATCGATCGCCACCGCCGCGCCGGTCTTCGAGCCGGTCGAGGCCGAAGAGTTTGCGGAGACTCTGGCCGTCGCGTTTGGTTGGGACATCTTGACTGATTTCGACGCTCGGCACCGCTATCTGCAATCGGCGGCAAAGTCGCTGGGTCAGGGCGCGCCCACCCAAGCGCACATCTCACTCGCATTCATGAACCTGCCGAAGCTCACCCCCGACGTGGCGGACCGCCTGCGGCAACTCGAAGTGCTTCGCAAATATAATCCAAACGTCGGCACGGAATCCCGCGACTGGCGGGGACGATGAACGTCCGACGGCAGTGGAGTCCGGGTGGCGGCGAACGACACGGTGCAAAACGATGCACCCGATGCATCCGGACACACAAGAGACCCTCGCATCGTGACGCTCCGCGATGGTTCGGTCGTGACGGATTATCGCGACAATCCGATGAAGAAGCCCCCCGACGTTTCGCTCGAGGGTAATGCCAGGCTCGGCGAAGAGATATTTCGCCAGTATCAGGCAATGGCTCAAACGGCTGGCTTTGATGCGGCTGAGAAGTGGCGCGATGCCACGATGATCCAGCTATTCCTCGGGTCAGTGAATTACCAGCGGATCTACGGCTCCGACGGAGAGCACTACAATAAAGACTTCATCGATTTCGGAAACTACAACTTCGGCGTGGTCGCGGCGGCAGCCGGTTATTCGTGGGGCTATGCCATCACTGGGTCAGGTTTTGCCAATCTATTCGGCTCGGGAGACAAATCCGGACCATACTTCAACAACCCTCGGGATCTCGCGATGATTCGGAAAGGGTTTAACGATTTTTTGGAAGGGCGGATCGTCACCAATCCCGACAACTCTCCATGAGTCTTCGCCCCCACATTCGGCCCTTCGCGTGGATCGTCGCACTTTGGCTGCTTGGAAGCTTGCTGCTTCCCGCCTGGGCGAACTCGGACGCGGTGTTCGCCTTCATGTTCGTAGCGCCGGGGTTGATCATGGTTGCCCTGCTTATTCTCGGAATCGCCTGGCTTGCGGTGCCGATCGCCGCGGCGGCGCTTATACGGCGCAGATTTAGGGAAAGACGTTACGCAGCAGTAGCGGCTTGCTCGGTTGTCCTGCTTGCAGCATTCCCGCTTGCCTATCGGTGCCGCGAAGTCAGCGCTTTTTTGAGATTCCAATGGGAGAAACCAGCGTACGATGACGTGGTCGCCGACGCTGTGGCCGGTCTCTGTACCGAGGCGGAACTGAAACGCTGGCATGCACATATCGTGGATATCGACTGCGACGCGCCAGTGCTCGTGGTCTTCAACTGGGGCAGCTTCCTCTCGGTTTGGCGCGGGGTGGTTTACGACGCGTCGGATCAAATCATGAAAGAGCCGAGCAAACGAGACGCCGCCTGGCAGAAGAGGGGGGCCGGCGAGCTGCTTGGCTGTTCGCAGGCGGAACACCGGCTCGGCGGACACTATTACCTCGCGAGCGGCGATTTCACGAGCGGCGAGCCATGCGAATAGCTCCTGGGATGCAGAGACGGCCCGGGCACTGAGAAATTTGGGAGCATCCCGGATGCCAGCGACTGATGAATCCGTACGACGCACCTTTACGCGTTTTGTTAGGTTCGGGATTCCAATTGCGCTCCTCGCAATTGGCGGGTGCGTCAACGAACTCCAAACCAGCCCGGACGAAGAATGGCCATGGCCGCTGATGCCCGGAGATCGCCTGTTGCGTCTGAACAGCCCACTCACGCCCGAACTCGTCCAGATCGCCACCGACTACATCAATTCCGACGCCACACTGAAAGAAGATACGCAATTGGGAATAGACGTTTTGGACACGCCTTTCGATATCCGTCAGGACATGAGCGGGGCTTTTGCCGATATCGATGATGACGGGGAGCCCGAGGTGTTTCTGCGATTCACTGTCGGAAACCTTTGCGGCAATGATACTTGCCCGATTGCAATTCTAAAGAAGATCGCCGGCCGTTGGCAGGCGATTTTCGAAGCTTCATCCATTGACGATTACGCAGTCATTCTTCCGTTCAAGGAGCACGGCGCGCCCATCTCATCGTGCTAGACGTCGATGGCCGGGATTCCGACGTCGTGGCCTGGCAGGACGGTCAGTGCGTCGATGCCCCCGACCCCCCTTATGGAGATTATTGACCACGAGTCGTCGGGCATTGCCGTGCCCGGCGTGATTTGGCTTGCAGTCAGCATCTTTGGTCCGCTGCTGCCATGGTCGGATTATGCTGTGTTCGCAGTGGCTGTCGTTATCGGCTATTGGCCCGCCGTCGCTCTTTGGGCCTCGTTTATGACGCGACCGACCAGATAATCCTTGAGCCAAGCAAACGGAGCGCTGCATGGCAGGCAACCAAAACCGGTGAACTACTGGGTTGCTCGGGCACCGATCGCCCATTCGGCGATCACCATTACCTCGCGAGCGGCGACTTCACCACGGGCAAGCCGTGCGAATAGCTCGATCTTGCGGATACCGGTCCGCGAGGACTCACAAAAAACTATAGGGGTCGACATCCACCTGTACCCGGACGCTCGACGGCACCTTCACGGGGTCGATCCAGGCACGGAGCACGGCTTGTAGGTTGACGCTCCGCTCGGCCTTCACCAGAAAGCGCCGGCGATGCCGGCCGCGCAGCACCGCGAGCGGCGCGGGTGCCGGGCCCAGCACCTCGACGCCCCGCATGTGCGGCGCCGCGCGCGCGAAGGCGCGGGCGGAGAAATCCACGGTCTCGTCGTCGGGGCCGGAGAGGATCAATGCCGCCAAGCGGCCGAAGGGCGGCCAGGAATGCCGCCGCCGCTCATCCGCCTCGCTCGCCAGGAACCGATCGCGGTCATTGGCGATCAGCGCCCGCATCACGGGGTGCTCGGGCATGTAGGTCTGCAACAGCACCAGCCCCGGCCGCTCGGCGCGGCCGGCGCGGCCCGCCACCTGGTGCAGAAGCTGAAACGTGCGCTCGGCCGCGCGCAGATCGCCGCCGCCGAGTCCGAGATCGGCGTCCACCACGCCCACCAAGGTCAGCAACGGGAAGTGATGGCCTTTCGCCATCATCTGCGTGCCGATCAGCACGTCGATCGTGTGCGATTCGACGCTCGCCACCAGCTCCGCGACGGCGCGCGGCCCCGTCAGCGTATCGCTGGCGACGACCGCTACGCGCGCCCCGGGAAATCGCGCCGCAACCTCCTCGGCGAGGCGCTCGACGCCCGGGCCGCACGCCGCGAATTGGCCCGCCTCGCCGCAGGCCGGACAGAATTCCGGCAGCGGCTCCTGATGGCCGCAGTGATGGCACTGTAGTTGCGCATGAAAGCGAT
>Ga0335081_10003473_pt1 | contig 24800 bp, 19 predicted proteins | sample Lox_Sample_35_FD_206713 | JGI IMG/M metagenome (GOLD analysis project Ga0335081, IMG submission 206713) | Soil microbial communities from Loxahatchee National Wildlife Refuge, Florida, United States - Lox_Sample_3.5 | ecosystem: Environmental > Terrestrial > Soil > Wetlands | place: USA...
CGGTTGACCAATCCATCGCCTGTTTCAGCTTGGCGGGATTCATCTCGGCGAGATAATTGCGTTTGGCGCGCTGCCGGCGCACTTCGTCTTCAACGGCGCCTTTGAAGCCATCGCGGTCGAAGCACTTTACATAGCGCACGAAATCCCCGAAGACGGGCCGGTAACAGGGCAAGTCATAAGCCACCACTGGTACGTCCGACGCGAGGGCCTCGCCCACGACGATGCCCCAGCTCTCGTAACGGCTCGGCATCACAAACACGCGACTGCTTTTGAGCAGACGGAATTTTTCTTCTTCAGAAACCAGACCACTGAACCTCACGTTTTCCGATAGACCCATCCGACGAATCACTGGTTCGAGTTTGTCCTGGCTTTTGCCGATGATGACGGCACCGAAGTCGGGTATTTGTTGTTTCAACCACGCCAGAGTGACCAGCAGATCATCAATGCCTTTCTGCGGATGCACGCGCCCCATCCAGGCTACGTCGAACCGTTTCGGCTGCGCCGGCACGCGGTCGGCCAAAGCCACATCACTGCCATTGGGTACATACCACAAGCCGGATTCGGGTTGGCTAAAATGCATCAGGTAATCCCGGATTTCAGGATGCGGATAGGTGATCACGCCGCCCCGACAAAATCGGAATAACCGCCCGGAAAATTGCTGGCTCAACCAAAAATAAAATGCCGGTAACCGCAGCGTCGTGACGTCCGCCCGGGATTTGAACAACACCTCGCACAATCGCGGCGCCATCATGCCCAGGTGAAATGCCTTGCGCCGGGCGCGGCAGCGCATCACGGGAATTGTGTCAAACCAATACTCGGACACGCCATAGGCGATATCATCAGCCCGCACTTCGGATAACAATCGCATGGTTCGGACAAACCGCCGGCCGAAATCCAGGAGCAATCGCAACTGGCCGCTCAATCGCCCTGCATCACCCAGCCTGGCCATGCCGTTGTCTGTCAACGTGAGATTGAGCGGCAGTCCTTCCCGTTCAAGATACCGCTTCAACGCATGCCCACCGAAGAAATGCACGGGGTAGCCCGCTTCCACAGCCGCGCGCGCCAGGTAGGAAAAGAAAATGTCGCCGCCGCCAATCCCCTCGCCAAAAATGCCGTTGACGAAAAAAACCACGCGGGGTCGCCGCGGCGAACCGGCGGCAGCGGGAGATTTCGCTTCGGAAGATGAACCGGATTCTGCCATTCGACTCAGGATTTCAAGTTCTGCTTCACCTGCAATTCGGCGATGAGCTTCTTATCTTTGCCGCGGCGCTTGTAAGTCAAGACGCCCCACGCGTTGCCGAGCACGCTGCCGAGACACGCCGGCAGATGCCACAGCCAGCACGCGTCGCGGTTCCGAAAAACACCGCGCAACGTGTGCCAGAGCGGGCCGATCAACGTGACGCAATACGCCACGGCCAGCCAAAGGGGGACCGGCGGTTTTTCCTTCATCCAGTTCACGGGCATCTCCTCCTGCACGCGGAGAAAATGCACTGTGGCACGGCGGCGTTTTTTCACGAAACCCCACCAGGTTTGCACGTAATAATGATAAACACCACGCCCAAAGATGCGCAGCCATTCGCGTTTTCCGCTCTTCATCAGGAACAGCGCGACGTGCGTATCCTGGAATTTTTCGTCCGCTTTCACGGACTGCAAATCGCCGCGGCGGAAAACAAAGCCATTGGCGCCCAGCGGATAAGACAGCGAATTGCCGGGCAGGGTCCACCGTTCAACGTCGCCGTCACGCGCGACGAGTTTTGGATTTGCGCTCATCAACCAGGCAATCGGATCGCTGATGTGCAGCAAATGCGTGAGATAGGTACAGAATGAACTCATTCTCGGCGACGGGAGATAATAACTCTCCACGCCCAGCGCCTGGGGATGGGTGGCGAGCGCCTTCACTGCCAGTTCAACGTAGTCTGCGTGCGTGATTTCGTTGTCGGCGTCCACGAAGACAATGAATTCGCCCGTGGCATGGCGGAGCGCAAGACGTTTGCCTTCCTCCATGTTTTTGCCGTCGTCGTCAACGACGCGCGCGCCATATTTTTTGGCGATGTCGCGGGTGGAATCGGTGGAATGCGCGTCGGCCAGGATGATTTCACAATGGTCCCGTGGCCAAGTCTGGCGCGCGATGGACGCGAGACAGTTGTCCAATAAGGCCCCGGCGTTCAGCGTTGGCATGATGAAACTGACGCGCGGCGGATTGTCCAGACTGGACGGCATAGGGCAAGTCTGACCGAAACCCGGTTTGAATTCAAATCAGCTTTGTTCCGGCGCGCCGATCTTATGAAGGCGCATCGCAATCAGCCAAATTAGAAAAACCGCGGCAAACGCGATTCCAGCTGCGAACGGCATCACGCGCAGCAGGGCTCCCGGGGTTGTGCCGAAAAACAAAAGCGCCAGCCAGTAGGCCAGCCCAAGCGCACCGTAAAGCATGGATATCTTTATCCATCGGCTTGCCAGCGCCCAAATGCCGAGCGCTTGAAGCAGGCCGACGAACACCATCGTCGCGCAAAACGGCGCGATCATGGCGGTGGCCTCCGGTGTATTTTGTCCCAGCAGCCTCAATCCGAAACTTTTTAGCACAAAAAGCCCGACGGCATTTGAAACCAAGGCAAAGGCAAAGAGGCCGAGCAGTTTCAATTGCTCCTGCATGGCGTCGCCGTGATGACGACTGGAGCGATGCGTAAATAAAACAGCCAGGAATGGACTGGCCAGCGCCGGAATCTGGCGTGCGAGCAAGCCGGCGGCCGCGTAATCATCCAATTGCGCGCGTGGAAAATATTTTTGCGCGACCAGCAAATCATATTGGCTGAAACAATTTGAACCCAAAACACAAGTGGCGCTGACGATCAGAAATTGGACAAATTCTTTTGTCCAGGGCGAGACAATTAAATCGGTCTTGTGCGGAAAATCGTTCTGCCAAAACAGCAAAACCAGATTGGAGAGCAGCATGACGGCGGATGCAAGCACTGCCCATTCCGCGGTCGGCGAGATTCTCGTCGCCGAGACACCGAAAAGGAAGCGAATGACCGCCGCCAGCAGCCCGATGAGTGCGAGCCGTTTGAACCAGCCAAGTCCCTGGCAAAGCGCCGTGATGTAAGCGCCCCAAAGCCCGGCCAGCACGCAGACCAACGCGATGACCGTGAGTCCAACGCGCGGAATGTGAAAAAAGTCACCCAGCGGCTTGATGAGGACAATGGCTGCGATCGAACCCGCAACGGTGATGTGAAAGAGAAATTTGCGGCAGCCGGCCAGTAACCCGTGGAGCCGCACGTCATCCCCGCTGTAATGAAATCGCGCGATGTAATGGGTGACGGCCTGGACCGCAATGCCCATCGGCAACCCCAGAAAACCGATAAAGGCGATGGCCGTTTGAACGAAACCGAATTCGCCGGGCTCGTCCCGAAACTGTCGCCGCACCGCGATTTGAAAACCAAAGCCGATGAGCAATGTGAGAAATTGTGCCGCCGTGAAAATAATTCCGCTTTGCAGCAATTTCCCGGCGCGTGAATCACTTTTCATACCAGCGGTTGCAACGCCTCTTTGTGGGCGCGCACCCATTCAAAAATGTCCGCGACAATCCGGGTCACGCCGCGTTTGGGCCGCCAGTCGGTTCGCGCAAACAGCCTGGAACAATCGGCGAGAAAAATCCGCAGATCAGCCTTACGGTTTTCCGGGTCAGCGCCCACCGGCACGTCACGTCCGACAATGTGCCGGCACGCGGCGGTAAGTTCTTGCAGTGAAACCGAAACTTCCAGCCCGCCGCCAACGTTGCCGAGCCAGCCGTCCCAACGGTCGAAGTTGGAAATTTGCTCTTCAGCCAGTTCACAAAGGTCGGCCACGTGCAGCACGTCTCTGACCTGCTTGCCGGTCGCGCCATAGCCGAGGTATTTGAGCGGTTTACCAAAAAAATGCCGCAGCACCCACAGCGCGACCACTCCCTGGTCCACTTTGCCCATCTGCCATGGCCCGGCGATGACGCTGCAACGATTGACGGCGGTCCGCAGGCCAAAGCCGTTGCGGTATTCCTCAATCAAACCTTCGCTGGCAAATTTGGTCAGGCCGTAAAGTGAACGCGCCCCGGTCATCGGACACTCTTCCCGGACGCCGCGCGAGGAAATCGCCGCGCCGGGCACATCGGTCCACGCAAAACGCGTCGGTTGCTCCTGCCACGGATGCTGTTCCAAAATTTGCATGGGATAAACCCTGCTGGTGGAAAGAAACAAAAACTTGCTCTTCCATTGGCGGGCGAACTCCAGACAGCGGTAGGTGCCCAGGAAATTGGTTTCCATCAGGTAATCCGGTGACTCGCCGTAGCCGGCCAGCACCGACGGTTCTGCCGAGCATTCGAGGATGAATTCAAACGGCCCGGACGGAAATTCCCTGGCGTAGCGGATGTCGCCTTTCACAAATTCCACGCCAGCCTCCTGGAACCGGGGAAGATTCAGTTCCGAGCCGCGCCGGTGGAGATTATCCATGCAAGCAATCCTCGTGTGCGGCCAGCGGGCTTTGAGGTGAAGCGCCAGACTGCTGCCGACGAAACCCGCGCCGCCAGTGACCAAAATGCTTTCTGGAAGCGAGGCCCTCATTTCATAGTGTTGCGGCAGGCATCGTGAATCTCTTTCAAAATCTCCTTTAGACCGTAGTGGAACTTCCAATCCGGATAATGCGACTGGAACTTTCGCACATCACTGATCCACCAGATGTGGTCGCCGATGCGGTTATCTTCGTGATAGGTCCATTTCAATTTGCGGCCGCTGATCTGCTCGCAGAGGTCAATCGCCTCAAGCATTGAGCAGTTCGAGTGGCGGCTGCCGCCGGCATTGTAAACTTCGCCGGAGCGCGGCTTCTGGAAAAATCGCCAGAACATTTCGACCAGATCGTGGCTGTGGATGTTATCGCGCACCTGTTTGCCCTTGTAGCCAAACACGCGATAGGGCGTGCCATCCACCGTGCAACGCATAAGATAGGCGAGAAAGCCATGCAACTCCGTGCCCGCGTGCGCCGGGCCGGTCAGACACCCGCCGCGAAAGCAGGCGGATTTCATTCCGAAGTAACGGCCGTATTCCTGCACCAGCACGTCGGCGGCGACTTTGGACGCGCCGAACAGCGAGTGCTTGGTCTGGTCAATACTCATCGTCTCCGAAATACCGGGTTCGTATTCGTGGCCGGGTTTGATTTCCCAGCGTTTCTCCAGTTCAACCAGCGGCAGGCGGTTGGGCGTGTCACCGTAAACCTTGTTCGTGGAAGTAAAAATGAAGACCGCTTCGGGGCAAAACTGACGCGTGGCTTCGAGCAGATTGAGCGTGGCCGTGGCATTCACGCTGAAATCCGCGTGCGGGTCGCGCGCCGCCCAGTCATGCGACGGCTGCGCCGCGGTGTGAATGATTAATGCGATTTCCCCGCCCAGCCGGCGAAACAGATTTTCGACTGCCGACCGGTCGCGGACGTCGAAATCGTGGTGTTGATAACCCGGGACGGTGGCAATGAGCTTTTGCCGGTTGGCCAGGGTGGAGGCTTCCTTGCCGAAAAACCATTGGCGCAGGTCATTGTCAACGCCGACAACGTTGAAGCCTTCGCGGGCGAAACGCTTGACACTTTCCGATCCGATTAATCCGGCGGCGCCGGTCACAATAGCAATACTCATAACTGTCTGAACAAACAGCTTCAGCGGGAGCGAGCTTCAGACGCAAGCGGATTTTTTGCGTCGCCAATTCATTTCTGCTCGGCTTCGGTGAAAAATCAGACCGGGTTGCCAATTGGAAAATCCATATTTGCGCACTCCTCCACAAATCCAAAAGCCTCATAAATATCGAGTTTCTTGCCTTCTTCCCGCGTCAAAAATCATCAACAGACGTCAGCTATAAACGTCAAACAGTGTCAGATTCACTCTCAAAGATTTTCCCATTCGCGCAAAGACTTTCGCGCTGATTCGTGTGGTGGTCGTGCCAACAGACTTTGCGCCGAACCCGATAACGGGGTTCAATGCGAGCGCAGTGTTGTAGTGTCGCCGCGACGGCGGCGGTGGACGAAGAGCGCGGTGATGCCGGCGGCCAGCAATCCCAAAGTCGAGGGTTCAGGCACGGGCAAGGCTACGCCTTGGAAGACCAGTGCAATTGGATTATTCAACCCGGAAGCAAAGGTGCTGCGCACTCCGCCCGGCGTGTATTCATAGATGTTGTTGCTGAGTTGATCCGCCTCGAACAGGTCGCCTGCGCTGTTAAAGGCCAGTCCTTCAGGTTGATCCAACCCTGTGGCAAAGGTGGTTCGCACTCCAGCCGGCGTGTATTCATAAATGTTCCCGTTCCCGATTCCACTCCCTGGAGCTGCAACAAACAAATTACCTGCGCTATCAAAGGCCAACCCATAAGCACTAGACAATCCTGTGGCAAAGGTGCTGCGCACTCCGCCCGGCGTGTATTCATAGATGTTTCCGCTGTTTGCATCAGCCGCGAACAGAATGCCCGCGCTGTTAAAGGCCAGTCCAGTAGGTACACTTAACCCGGAGGCAAACGTGCTGCGCACGCCGCTCGGCGTGAATTCATAAATGTGGCCGCTGCTTCCATCCGCCTCAAAGAGATTACCCGCGCCGTTAAAGGCCAGCCCATATGGAGTTGCTAGCCCGGTGGCAAAGGTGCTTCGTGCTCCGCCTGGCGTGAACTCATAGATGCTGCCGGTGCCAAGACCCGACTCATTGCCGTCTGCCTCGAACAGATTGCCCGCACTGTCAAACGCAAATCCAAAAGGATCACTCAACCCGGTGGCAAAGGTGCTTCGTACACCGCCCGGCGTGTATTCGTAGATGTTGCCGCTGTAATAATCCGACGCGAACAGATTCTGCGCCTGGGCGCTGGAGGAAACCATCATGACCGCCCCCGCGCAGGCTGCTAGACCGGATGAATGACACGCGGCGCGAACGGACGATTTGAATGTCGTTTTCAGCGTGGCGCCAAAGGCCAGCGTAGTTTCGGTTGATATTGATACGTATTTATTCATGGTGTGCTCCTGAGTATTGATTTGTTGAATTGGTTTGAGACCGACTGACCATCAGGTGAAGGTTTCACGGATGACAACGGTAGCGGCGCACGAGAAACGCAACAGCGCCGACGGCCAGCAACTCTAATGTCGAGGGCTCAGGCACAGGCAGCGTTACACCTTGGAACGCCAGTGTAAGAGGACCGGCCAACCCGGTGGCAAAGGTGCTTCGCACTCCTGCCGGTGTGAATTCATAGATGTTCCCGCTTCCGAAATCCGCTTCAAACAGATCACCCGCACTGTTAAAGGCCAGTCCGGTAGGACTAGACAACCCGGAAGCGAAGGTGCTTCGCGTTCCGCTTGGCGTGAATTCATAGATGTTCCCGCTACCTTCATCCGACCCAAACAGAACGCCCGCGCTGTTAAAGGCCAGTCCATAAGGAGAAGACAAGCCGGAAGCAAAGGTACTTCGTGCTCCGCCTGGCGTGAACTCATAAATGTTGCCGCTGCTTTCATCCGCCTCAAAGAGATTACCGGCGCTGTTAAACGCCAAGTCATAAGGAGAAGACAAGCCGGAAGCAAAGGTACTTCGTGTTCCGCTTGGCGTGAACTCATAAATGTTGCCGCTGCTTTCATCCGCCTCAAAGAGATTACCCGCGCTGTTGAACGCCAGCCCATAAGGAGTAGCCAACCCGGCAGCGAAGGTGCTTCGTGCTCCGCCTGGTGTGAATTCATAAATGCTGCCGGTCGCCGGACCCGACTCATTGCCGTCCGCCTCGAACAAATTGCCCGTACTGTTAAAAGCCAGCCCAAAAGGATCACTCAACCCGGTGGCAAACGTGCTTCGTACTCCGCTCGGCGTGTATTCGTAGATATTGCCGCTGTGATAATCCGACGCGAATAGATTCTGCGCCTGCGCGTTGGAGGAAAGTAGCATGAGCCCTCCCGCGCAGACGGCTACGCCGGATGAATGACTCACAGCACGAATAGAGAATTTGAATTCCATTTTCATATTTTTGATTTTTGAGGGTTTGATTTGTTTCGGAGGCAAAGTACCTCCCGCGTGGCTTTTCATTCTAAAGAAAAGCATGAGACGCGTCAAGTTCTTTTGATGGTGTTTGGGTTGGATCGTGATCAGTTAATCCGTTTGATTAACTGCTAAACTCGGAAGTCTCAAATTTCCACGCCTCTTTCGCCAAACTCATCGCACTTGGATAAGAAGAAGGTGTCCGCGATTTTGGATCATTCCTTTAAGTCCCCAACTTAAGCCATCTGCAACACTAATACACCGATAAAATTCATTCCCTTTTTGAAACCGTGGGGAGTGAAAAGTACTCGTGCTTGGCGCACCTTGGAAGCGAGCGAATGATCCGACAACGTCGTGCATCGGACGTTGGCGCGGGGAAGCCAACGAATAGCACATCTTTTACACGAGACGGCGTCGGTTTGATCCAACGGAGTGTATGAAAATTAAAACGGCTTTGCTCGGCACCGCTTGGGAACTCACCCAGATGACTAAGGGGCGTTAAATTTCAACAACGCCGATTCCAAAACCGCCAAGGTGCGGATTCTCAATGTATTCCCAGGTTTTGTAGCGCGACCGGATCTCGCTCCAAAACTGGTCCACGTGGCAATCCATTTCCGGCGGATGGGCACAAATATCGTGCAAAACCACCAAGCCGCCGCAGCGCACAAGCGCTGAATACAATTCGAAATCAGTTTTCACCCCATTGTAAGTATGGTCTCCGTCAATGAATAGAAAATCAATTCCTTCCGGCGGCAGGATAGCTTTTAAATTGTCACGGGTGCCAGGTCGATGCGAATCGGCACGGAGCAAATGCAATGATTGCTCCGGCTGGGCGAAGTGACGGTAAACCAGCGTTTTCCAATAGGGATAGCCGCCGCCGTGAATTCCACCCGGTAGATCAATGCTGACGATCACGGCCTTGGCATCTGCCAGTGCGCACCAAACGGATAGGGTTCCCCCGTTGGCGGTGCCGATTTCGACAACACTGCGTGGCTTCCTTTGCTGAACCAATTCGGCCAACTGGAGGATTTCGGATCGAACCTGTCCTGGATATATCAGTCTCCCAGGTGTATTAAAACTGAAATCCACCACTTCGGCTGGTTGCGCGCCATGCGGCATACGCGTTGCCAGAAAACGCAAGGCACAAAGCAGTTGGCGAAAATAAAGGAAGATTTTTATTAAGAGCGGCTTGAAGCCTTCTTTTCGCAAAGTCTTAGTGGTGATTTTTAATTCGTAGAACATTTGCGGGTACTGAAAGGAATCTGAATCTGATAGTCCTTTCCCGTCGCGTTGCTGGAACTGTTGTGACCCATCAGGGATATGACAGAGACGCCAGTTTTACCTGATCGAAAACCACGCCTGTGCTCGTCCGATCATCAGGAGTGGTGTTTATGAAACTGACGGTGGCGTCTTGAATGCCATCAGCCAGGGCAAATTTTAATTTGCGGTGGCGAAAACCGAAATTGCCGCGAAGTAAACCAACGCTTTTTTGCGTGTAGCCCCGCCGGGTTATTAGTTTCCCGTCAGCGCTGACAACCACGTCCCACATCGCGCGGGACGGCGAGTTCGTGCCTGCATAACTTGCGCTGTCGAAATCAAGCCGGTATAAACCCGCCTGGGGGCAGTCGAACATCTGCGAAATAACTGCCCCAGTCGAGCCTTCCCCACCGAGGTTGGCGGAAAAATATCCGTCTGTGCCAATGGGTCTGTCGGGTTTATGGCCAACAATTGAGCAATCGTTATCTGCATTCCACCCGTCCCAGTTGCGCTCGAAGCTCGAGTTTATAAGGCAATTCCTGTCGCGGCGTAGCGGGCGAACCCCAACGTGATCCAATCCGGTATCCACATGCAAGCCGCCCCCGGGGGTCGTGTCTGTGAAACTGACCGTGGCTGTGGTGGTGGCCGGACCGGTGTGAAACCCGACCGATCGCGGTACAAATCCAAAATTGCCTGCCGGCTGCCCGGCATTTTTTTGGGAGAAGGATTTTTCCGCAAGCACTGTGTCGCCGACCGTAATCCTGACCTGCCATTCAGTGATCTTGGTCAGATCATTCCCTGCGTTGCATACACTTTCAAATGTCAGGAGGTAATCAGTGTCCGGCTCGCAATTGAAGGTCTGTGAAAGCACTGCGCCGGTGATGTCGCCTCCGCCCAGATCCGCACATACCTGGCCGTGTGTGCCAACCGGCTCCGTTCCGGGATGGCCGATGATAAAGCAACCGGGAGTTACGTTCCAACCGACAAAGCCATTTTCAAAACTGCCATTGACAATTTGTGAGGATGAATCAACCGCAACCCCGCAGACTATAGACAGCAACAGCCAAGTATTTTTCATAGGCAGAACTTAGCGAAGGATAAACGTTTTGGCATCAGCAGCCAACTGGAAAGAACATGACGGTTACTGATGGTCACAGCAAATGTTTCTTCGACTCCACGCCAGCTCATGTGGAGTTCTTCGTCGGTGAGATGGCGTTGGCTTGCTTGACAAAATCATTGGCAGGCTTTCGGCCGTTTGCCAATTTGGATGACAGTCGGAATTATGAAGCGTTGGATTTCCCTCATAACCACCAAGAAGATTCTCGGTGCAGCGGTCACCTGGGCCGCGCAAGTCGGGCTGAGTAAAATTGACGACCTAATCGGCCAAGCTAAGCCAACTACATTTCTCGCGTGATTGCTGTTTCAGCCGCGCTTTGGTCGATGCGGAGGTAAAGCTTCGCAAATTTGCTCTGGCTGGGGTCTTCCTTTTTGAAGGAAAACGAATCGGGTCCGCGCAGTCGCACGTTGTCCGGTAGCTTCGGCATACCGCGCCCGCCGATGTCAAGTGTGCGTTTGCCGGCGGCGACACTGTGGGCATAGACGAGCCGGTCAACCAGTTTGCGGGGAATTTCCATGATTTATTTTGTTCTGACCCCCAGCATGGTCTTTAAGTCGGCTCACTGTCAATTTGGAATACGCCGGCGCCCGGCAGGGGAATAATGGCTCTTCCGTTCTGTCTAGACGCACAAGGAGCCGAGCTTGAAGGGTGGCGCGTCGTGCGAAACCGCGTTGGCGGCGGAAATATCTCTGACGTAAATCAAATTCCCGCAAACCTCCGGGCCGACCGAGGACAGCCGGCGCGTAAACGGATCATACTGGCAGGGGGTGAATCCCGCATCGCGGATGGACTGGTGCAAAACTGCTTCGTCGTAGCCATACCGGTTAGCGTTCCCGGAACGTTCAACGATCATCGCGCTTAACTGCGGTCGATTCAAAAGTCGGGCGGCCCCGCTAAAAACCTCGGTTTCAAAACCTTCAACATCAACTTTCAATAAACCGGGAACAATACTGGCCGAAGCTTCATCCAGCGTAATCGCCTTCACACGAATCAAATCGCCGACCGGTTTGGATGAACCATTGCCGGCCGCTACGCAATTTTCTGTGCCCAATCCCGTAGTGAATTGAACCTCCCCGGCGCGGCGGCCCACGGCCGCATTGAATAATCTGACTTGGTCCGTGAGTCCGTTGAGGCGCACATTCCGTTCCAACATCCTGAAGCTGTCCGGGCTTGGCTCAAACGCCGTTACCTCGGCTCCCGCCACACCGGCGGCTAGTATCGTAAAGGCGCCAATGTTCGCCCCAACATCGAAGAATACGTCTTTAGGCCGCAAATAATGCATGACAAAGGACATCTCCTCGAATTCCGTCAGTCGAGGGGCGATGAAATGGGCCGCACCCTTCATGCGGGGCGAGACCAGCAGGTGGGTGTGGTTGGGAAATTCCAAACAGACATCCCCCGGAATCAACCGCGCCGCTATTTGGATAAAGCCCCACTCCGCCGCCGCCCGTAATTTCCGATGGCGGTTCAGCGGATGGTTGGCTACATAGCACAAAGTGCTCGCGACTTTTGTAATTGGATTCATCAAAGAATGTGATCGAAAATAGGCCCGGAAATTCCGCTCAAACTTTCAGCTTCAATAAAGTCTTGGTGAACTTCCCGGGATCGAAGGCGGCGGTAACGATTCTCCGTGATTGTCTTCCCGGCAGATTGCCTGGATTTCCGTCGCCGGCAGAGCGCGATTATAGATGGATATTTCATCCATTAATCCCGCGAAAAAGGCATTGTAGGTCCAGTCACCCGGGTGGTCGCCCGGACGGCGACTAACCAACAAGTCGTAGGAAGTCTGGGGAGTGAAAGTTCCCAGGTTTTCCTGCGCAACGACCCGGCTGTTTACGAAAAGCCTGCCCATGCCGCTGGCCTTGTCATAAGTCAACGCGACATGCTGGAATTGTCCGCTGACAACCGCACCCGACGCAGAGTTAAGGCAATGCGAATTACCTTCCTCATCCACGATGTTGCCGAACAGAACTCCTTGGTCCTGCGGAAGATGGCCGATCCAAAGTTGAACTCCCAGTTGCGTCATGGCATTCCATTCCAAGATGGGATGCCAACGGATGACGTTGGAAGGTTTGATCCATGCGGTAACTGTCAGGCCATCGCCTTTGCCGACATCCAGGCTGGAAGAGGCGTGAATTTTCATCCAGGAACTGAATCCATTTAACGAAAATGCCCGGCCTACCTCCCCATTCGCAAAGGCGATATCTACCAATTCCGCATCATTGTTTCCGACGGAATCCGTCCCATTGTCTTCACCCGACCAAAGCGCCACCAGTCCCGGATGATGCAGGCCGCTTGAACCGGTTGCTGAAACCGTGAACTTATGGATTGAGTCTGCCGCCAGATCCACTTTCCCGAAACCGGTATTGACCGCAATTTTGGTATTTATGAACCAGACCGTCAAAACGTCGCCGTTGGCCGCAACCAGCTTCGCTGCGTTGCTTGAAACACACTCAACTTCATGAATATCTTTCACCGCCAGTTTCAAGTCACCGAACAGTGCGGAACGGAACTTGAAACTCTTTTCCACGCTCTGGCCGACCACACGCGAACCGTCGTGCAATTCTACAATCAGTTTTACATCTGTCGAGTTGGTGTTTACCGATCCACCGGTCGAGGATGCAAACGAAGAGGCTAGAAAATTCAGTGCGCAAAATACCGTGCAGGATATTTTCTTCATCTTGAATTGATGATGATCCGCACGGGAAATGCGCGTCAAGCTAAAGTTTGTCCCAGCCGATCGCTTCGAGCATTGGTTGACAAAATCATTGGCAGAGCGCCGGCCATTTGCTAATTTGAATCAGAGCCGGAATTATGAAGCGTTGGATTTCCATCGCCATCGCCGTGTTGGTTCTCGGCGCGGCCCCGAAAATGTTCGGGGCGCAAGTCGGGCTGATTAAAATTGATGGCGCCATCGGCCCGGCCACGGCCAATTACATTTCCCGTGCGATTGAGGTTTCAACCGCACAAAACGACGAGTGCCTTATCATTCAGCTCGATACCCCGGGCGGCCTGCTCGATTCCGCGTCTGAAATCGTCCAGGATTTTTACAATTCCAAGGTGCCCACAGTGGTTTATGTGGCGCCGGCGCCGGCGCGGGCGGGCAGCGCGGGCGTGTTCATTACCATGGCGGCGGATGTCGCGGCGATGGCGCCCTCCACGCGCATCGGCGCGGCGCATCCGGTGGAATTGGGCAGCGGCGGCGAAGTCGAAAACCCCGGCAAGACGATGGAAACGAAGATTGAGAACGACACGGCCATTTTCGCGAAAACCATCGCCGAGAAACGGCACCGCAACGCCAACTGGGCCATGGCCTCCGTGCGCGAGAGCGTTTCCACCAATGCCGAGGCGGCTCTTCAGTTGAACGTCATCGACCTGATCGCGAACGACCTGCCTGATTTGCTCAAAAAGTTGGACGGCCGCAAGGTCGGCGACAAAATTCTTCACACCGCCAACGCGACGGTTGTCAAAATTCCCATGAACGCCTGGGAACAGTTTTCCCGCTTGTTTCTGCGGCCGGAAGTCATGTTCATCCTGATGTTGGTGGTGATTTATGGATTCATCGGCGAGTTGAGCAGCCCGGGGGCCATCCTGCCGGGCGTCGCCGGCGCCATCGCCCTCCTGCTCGTGCTTTATATGTCGTCCATCCTGCCCGTCAACGTCACCGGACTCGTATTGATCGGGCTGGCGATCACGTTGTTCATCGTGGACATTTTTGCGCCGACGCATGGTGTCTTGACTGTGGGCGGCATTGTTGCTTTTTTCCTCGGCGCAATGATGCTGTTCAGCCAGGCCGGACCGGGTTTCGGATTGTCCCCCGCCTACGTCATTCCGGCGACGTTCCTCACGGCGGCGTTTTTCGTTTTCGTCGTCGGCAAGGGCATCCGCGCCCAGTTCAGACCCGTCCAGTCCGGCAAGGAAACGATGCTTGGCCGGACGGTGAAGGCGCTGTCGCGGATTGACGTGCAGGGCGGCAAGGTGTTTATCGAAGGTGAAAACTGGAACGCCGTGAGCGAAACGCCAGTTGAAGCCGGGCAACCGGTCGAAGTGATCGGCATCGAAGGCCTGACGTTGAAAGTTAAACCCAAACTGTAGAAACGGAGAAAATTATGAACGACCTCATCATAAGCATAGTGCACACCCTCGGAGTCTGGGTGGTCATCGCTATTGTGCTGGCCATTATCATTTTGCCGCAGGCGCTGCGCATCCTGCGCGAATACGAGCGCGGCGTCATTTTCCGCCTCGGCAAACTGCTCCGCGCCAAGGGGCCGGGGCTGATCTTCCTGATTCCCGTCGTGGACCGCATGGTGAAAATGGATTTGCGCGTCGTGACGATTGACGTGGCCAAGCAGGAAATCATGACCAAGGACAACGTGCCGGTGACCGTGGATGCCGTCGTTTATTTCCGCGTGATCAATCCGACCGACGCGGTGATTAAAGTGGAAAACTTCTGGAAGGCCACTTCGCTCATTGCGCAAACGACCCTGCGCAGCGTGCTCGGCCAGGCGTCCCTCGATGACCTGCTCTCGCAACGCGACGTCATCAACCAGAAACTGCAGGAAATCATTGATCGCCAAACCGAGCCGTGGGGCATCAAGGTCACCGCGGTGGAAGTAAAGGACGTGGCATTGCCGGACAGCATGAAACGGGCGATGGCCAAACAGGCCGAGGCCGAACGCGAACGCCGTGCGAAGGTCGTGAACGCCGAAGGCGAATACCAGGCTGCCGAAAAGATGGTCCAGGCCGCACAGATGATCGCCAAAGAGCCGATTGCGCTGCAACTACGCTACCTCCAGACCATGCGCGAAATGGCCAGCGAACATAATACCACCACCTTCCTGCCGCTGCCGATTGATTTGTTCAGTTCGTTTTTGAAGAAGTAAAGCGGCGAAGTTAATTCGGAAAAGTCACAATCTGCAGGCGCGCGAAATTTGATAGCGATGAGAGGCAAATCTTCGGTAGCCCCAGTCAAAAACCCTTCTGCCCAACGGCGCGATGGAAAATAAATAGACCGGATACGCCCACCAAATCCTTCTTATCACGTAACGGTAGGTGTCAGCGCCTTGGATTTGCTCGCCGCTCGCCAATAACAAGCGTAAATCCTGTAGCCATTCCGTTTCACGCAATTGCAATTTTGCCCTGACCCAGTCCGCCTGTCGCGGCGCGATTTCAAATCCGCGTTCTTGCAAGGTGCTCTTCCAAAACGGAACCCACCGCCGACAAAATCCGCAGGCATCATCATAAAGAATCCAGCCGGTCGGTTCTATTTTGGGTTCGTTCATACGGTCAAGCCCACGCCATGATGCACTTTTACTTGCGAGCCATCCGCGAGAAAAGCCGAAGCGGGAGGCTGATCAAAAAGTCCGCGGAAACTCTCGCCGTACAGATTGGTTGCATCACAATGACATTCCGCCGCCTGCGTCCCCCAAATCCGCCAGCGTGGATGTTCGACGCGATATTCCGCCGTCGAACCGTCGCGCTGCTTCGCATAGCCCCAATAATGCTCGGTGATAAATTCTTGCAAAGAACCGTCCACCAGTTGCCGGGTATGACCGCGCACCGTCACTTTCAGAAGGTTTTCCTGGCCATTCGGCCACCAAAAATAGGAAGCGGACTTTACTTCCTCCTGGACTTTTTCAATGTAGTGCGCCATCGGCAAGGCACAATAATTTTCGTTATAGAACCTTCGAGCAACGAAGGCGACCACCCTCCGCGGGACCAATTCCTTGACGAAAACGACCCCTCGCCGCCAGCCGTTGTCTGCTTTCCGGCGAACGTAGAACCGCAAGTTGACTTCTTCGAAATTGCGGTGAAAAGGGATGGGAATTCCGCCAACGCGCGCATTCTGGAAGAGAAACCCGACAAGACTGACATAAGTTTTGTCGTCCCAAAAATCCAATTCCGTGCCTGCCGGAACAAAAGGCGCGAGGGTGGCCGGTGTAATTTCGTAATTGAGCATGGCCAAGTAACGCCATTCGGCGGTCAGAAAGACTTTCGTCGGGCTGGATTTTATCACGCTCATCGCCCACAATTGTATCCAAATTCCATTAGACAATCAGCAATCGAAAATCGAAATCGGTTCCATGCCTTTTTTCGAATACGAGAGTTGTGAAGGCGAGCGCAAGGCAGGCGGTGGGCGTTTCAACTTGCCCCGGGCCTGGAAGAGGTGGCGGGATTGTATGGTTCTTGCCCTTTTTGCGGCCTTTTTTCTGACGCTGCAACCAACTCAGGCTGCTGCGACCAATGGCTTTTTCCCGTTGTGGCAGAAAAATCCGCCAAACGCGGCGGACACGGTTTTGATTTATCAAGGTGGCTCGGATCGTCTGCCGTGGACGCCGGATCAATTTGCGCCTTATGTCAGTTATCGGGACCCGCGCGATGGCAGGGGAAAATGGCTCTTTGATGGATTTTTGTTCATCGAATATCGTACCCGCGTCGCGACGGAGATCCGCACCTTTTCCGAAGGCGAAGGCAACGGCAAATGGCCGCCGGCGGACAAAAGAAACTGGCTGCAATTGCTGGACAAAAGTTTTGAGCCGGGCCACGGCGTGGCCGCCCTCGAACACTGTTGCGCCGAAACGGAAAAACGCGTCGGCGCGCCACTGCGCCGCCGCCAGGTCATTCTCACGTTGCCGGAGCCGATTGATAATTACACCAACTGGGGCGAATTGAGCGGACACAAGCTGAACTTCTCGGTGCGGGCGGACCGCGTCGCGGCCAGCGAATGGTATGTCGCTCAAGCGCGGGAAAAATGGCGCGCGCTCGCGCCAAAGCATTTGGTTCTGGCGGGTTTTTATTTCGTGCCAGAACGCGCGCAGAATTCCAATCCGCAAATGTTGCCGCTCGTTTCCCAAAAAATCCACGAACACGGGCTGAAATTTTTCTGGATTCCCTACTGGCACGCGAAAGGTGCCGGCGATTGGAAAGCGCTGGGTTTCGACCTCGCCTCTCAACAGCCGAATTATTTTTTTCACACCAACCTGCCGTATTCGCACCTGCAGGCGGCGTGCGACTTCGCCCGCGCGCACGGCATGGGGATGGAAATGGAACTGGACGACCGCATCATCAGTCAGACAAAAACTTTCGCGCCGCGCTTTGAAGCCTATCTCCAGGCGTTTGCCGCCAACGGCGTCCAGGATTCCGCTTCCATGAGCTACTACGAAGGTGGCGGAACGATTTTGCGGCTCGCGCAGTCGAACGACCAAACGTTGCATTCCGATTATGACCGCATTGCGCAATGGGTACTGGATCGTCAACTCCGTGCCGACGAACAATTCCGGCGTGCGACCTTGGAACCAACCGGGAATTTGAGCTCGCTGCGATGATTGAAATTCCATTCGACATTCGGCGCACGAAAATCGAGATTAACTCATGCCCCTTTACGAATACGAGTTGTGTGAAGGCGAGTGCAAGGTGTGCGGCGGGCGGTTCACGCTGCGCCGGCCGGTGAACGCGCCGGAGTTGACAAAATGTCCGGCGTGCAAGAAGCCGGTCCGCAAAATCATCTCCGCCTTCAACACGCCCACCAAGCTGAAGCCGCTTTCGATCTCGGACGCCAAAAAAGCCGGGTTCACCGTGCTCAAACGGCTCGGCAAAGGGGAATACGAAAAACAGTAAGCCGGTTGAGGACTGAAAGTTGCCCGCCTTCATCTCTCCCTCTGGCATGGGCGCGTAGTTGGAGACAAACGCGGAAGGGTTGGTTTAAGAACCCAAAAGAAGAATTTTGTCGCAAGCCTGATCCTGCCTTAATCGCAATCGTTGGATCAGCGGATTAAGATAAAACGTATTTTGACGCGGGGTGTCTATTACATTAGCATATCACCCTGACAATGAGTTCCCGTCGGGCAAATTTCAAGATGCCGCTGCTCGCCGGCGCTTTGGCGGCAGTGGCTTTGTCCGCCGTGGCACAGAAGGACGCGCCGCCCTCGAGCAAACCTATCATTTTTTCCCCGCCTGCGGGGGAGAATACCGTTTCCAATGCGCCGTTGCTTTTCCCGCGACTGTCAGACCGGCCGAATATCGGCAACCAAGTGCGGGCGCCGGTGTCAATTTTCGACGTCCAAACTCCATCGCTGCCACTGCCCGTTCCCCCACCGGCACCCGCGCTTTCGCGCGCCGACGTCCGTCGGCTGCAAAAAATTCTGGATGCGCGGGAAAACTGGGCGCTGATGACGCCGGAGGAAATTCTTGGCGTGGACACGTCCGGGAACACGGCCCGAACGCCGGGGCAGGAAGCTGCTGATGATCAACAAAAACTGACCCTGATTGGGCGTTTTTTGGAACGACAACAGCGATCGCAGGTGACGGTCACCAATGAATCCTACGGCGGCGACGCTTCATCAGGCTGGGATTTCTCGCGGAACCGGAGCGGAATGACAAACGGGAGTTCATCTGATTCCGCGCGCATCGGATCGCCGACCGTGGCGCAAATCCTGGATCGGTTCTTCAACGACACGTCGGCCAACAATCCGTTCGCGGGCCCGGACGGAAACGGAAGCGCGGCGTGGTTCAAATCGCTCGGCTTGCCCCCGCAGCCGGCGCCGCCAACCCCGGAACAACTGGCAGAGCGGGAGCGGTTCAGTCAATTGCTGGATCCGGGCACGTATGCCGACACGGCGGCAAAGTCCTCGCCGGACAGCAAATTTCTATCCGTGCTGCAGCCGTTGTCGGACATGGGACCGGACAAAGGAGTAATGGCCAGTCCGGTGGGATCTTCGTTCGCGCCCTTGAACAGTGGGATTGGCAAGCCGGCGGGTTTGCTGCCCTTGCCGGGCATCGCCGGTTCTACCAACTGGCAATCGTCCGCCGCCGCGGCCTGGGCACCACAACCGCCTCCGTGGCTCGTGCAAACGCCCCAGCCCTTCACCATGCCACAGCGGAAGTTCTGAACGCAGTCAGTGCGACGAGGTAATCAGCAGCACCTGTTCCAGCGTTGAAACGCCTTCGCGCGCGCGGTCGAGGCCGACCATGCGGAGCGTCCGCATTCCCTGGCTGATAGCGACCTTGGCCATTTCGCGGCTGCTGGCGCGGGCGATGATGAGTTTGCGAATCTGATCGGTGATGGTCATGGCCTCAATAATCGCGAAGCGGCCGGCGTAACCGGAATTCTTGCACCGCTCGCAGCCGCGTCCGCGGTAAAGTTGCACGCCATTGAACATGGCGATGTCAATGCCGAGGTCTTCGTACATTTTGGGTGGATACGTTACCGGTTCGCGACAATGCGAACAAATGCGGCGCATGAGGCGCTGCGCGCAGGCCAGAATCACCGAGGAGGAAATCAGGAAGGGCGCAATACCCATGTCGTCGAGACGCGCAATGGCGCCTGGCGCGTCGTTGCAGTGAAGAGTACTGAGCACCTGGTGACCGGTGAGCGCAGCTTCAATGGCAATCTCCGCGGTCTCGGTGTCGCGGATTTCACCGATCATGATGATGTCCGGGTCCTGGCGCAGGATGGATCGCAGCGCATTGGCAAAAGTGAGGCCGATTTCCTTTTTGGTCGGCACCTGGTTAATGCCGGGAATTTGATATTCCACGGGGTCCTCGACGGTAACAATGTTATAAATGGGATTGTTGAGTTCATTCAACGCGGAGTAGAGCGTCGTGGTTTTTCCCGAGCCCGTCGGACCGGTAACCAGAATGAGGCCATGCGGTGCGTCAATGGCCGCCTTGAACTGCCGGAAGGTGTCAGGATCCAAACCGAGTTTGTCAACACTCGCGGAGAGCGAGGTCTTGTCGAGAACGCGGAGCACGATTTTTTCGCCGTGAACCGTGGGCAGGACAGAGACGCGCAGGTCGTAATCCTTGCCGCTGACACGCACGCGCATGCGACCGTCCTGGGGCAGTCGGCGCTCGGCGATGTCGAGGCTGCTCATGATTTTAAAGCGCGAGGCGAGCGCGAGTTGCAGTTGTTTGGGTGGCGGTGTCGCGTCCAGCAGCGCACCATCAACACGATAGCGCAGCCGCATGCTTTTCTCGAATGGCTCCAGATGGACGTCGCTGGCGCGGTCTTTGATAGCCTGGACGATGATGAGGTTCGCGAGCTTGATGACGGGCGCTTCTTCGCTGGAAGCAGCAAGCTTGTCGAGGTTGACCTCTTCAAGGGCTTCCCGGACGGTTTCGATGCTTTCGGCGTCAGCGTCCGCCTCGTTTTGTTTCTGTGCGTCCTGAATGATGTCTTCCATCGAGCCGCTTTTGGCGGCGTCCAGGGCGTTGAGTTTATCAATGATAGCCTTCTCGGATGCGATGAGCGGCGTGATTTCCAGCTTGGTCATGCGCTTCACGTCGTCAAGGGCGAGGACGTTCAGCGGGTCGGCCATAGCCAGGAACAATTTGTTTTCCAGCCTCGAAATGGGAATGACCTTGTGGTTATGCGCGGTTTCGTGTGGCAGCAGTTCAGTAATCTCCGGCAGAATGTTCACGCGGGCGATGTTGATCGGCAGGACATTGAGTACGCGGCCCATCGAAACCGCCAGGTCCTGCTCGCTGACATAGGCTTTGTCAACGATGAGCTTGACGAGCCGCGCGCCTTCCTTCTTTTGCTGTTCGAGCAACTCCTGCACCTGAGCCGTGCTCAAGAGGCCGTCCTCGACCAGGGCATCGGCGATGCGTTCTCCAAATGATTTAACTTTGGCCATGGCTTAACGAAACGCTTTGCGCAGGTTTACGATCAATTCCGTCGGCGAGGCCAGATACCACAACAGCCGGTGCGAAGTGGCCTCGGCCAGTTCCTTGGCCGCCTGTTGGTTGAATGGGTTGGCTGTTGCCACGAGAATTGCCTTGCTCATCCGGTCAAACGGCAGCACGCACCAGCGCCGACAAACTTCCGCCGGAAACCCGCGCGTCAAGTCAATGTCCACGTCATAACGGTCCAGGGGCATGAACGCCGTGCGCGACTTGTCGCTCAACAGCTTGAGTGCTTTTTCAATGTGGAAGAGGTTTTTTTCATGCAGCATGTGAATGAACGGTTGGGCCACGTCCGCTGGCGCCACTGTCAATTCCGGCGTGCGCCAGCACAAATCAAAATCGCCCGCGCTGATGAGCTTGCTGTCCACGAAAATCTTTTGCATCGCCTGCCGGCCATCATTGATTTCCACCGCCTCCGTCGTGCGCGCCTTTTTGCGCAGTTTCGTCTCCTCAGTCGGGGCCGCCAGTGCCGCCGGCTCCACGCCCGCAGCCTCCACCGCCATGTTGCTGGCCCGGTCTTCAATTTGCTTGAGCGCGGCCTGCACGTCCGCGTCATCCGGGCGGCGTTGCAACACTGTTTCGTATTCGAGGATCGCCGAAGAAAGCTGGCCTTGCTGCATGTACGCCTGCGCAATCCGCTTGGACGTGTTGATCACGTCCTGCTCGCGGCCCAACTTCGAGTAAGCCTCCTTGAGAATTTCCAGTGACTGGCAATCGTTCGGCTGCGATTGCACAATAACCTCGAACATCTCAATCGTTTGCAACAATTGAGCCTCTTCGCCCTGCGTTTGTGTCAGCGTTGCCATGTGTTGGATTCCCCTGCGCAGGGGTTTTAATAGCAATCCTTGCGCCATTTTTAGGTAATGGCTGGCTAGATTGTGCTGATTTTATTGAGCAATTCAGCGATTTCCCACTGATGGTCTGTCAACCCCGCTTTCTGCGCTGGTGTCTGTTTGGTGGTGGTGTGTTTCCAGCAGAAATTCCAATAACAGGCAAACAGGGCAACCCAATGGCGCAAGTTGGACAGTTTTTTGGAGAAGCCAAGCGTCAATCTGGTGAACCGGCGATTGAAAAGTAGCGTTGCTTTCCGCCTGTGTCTGCGGAATCGTAACGCCGTCCGGCAGTCAATCCCGGAGTTAAAATGGCACCTCCGACACTCATCATGGAACCGGCAACCGGCGAACGCCTGCTGCGCTATGTCGGCGACAGCGTTCGCTTTTCCCTACGCGGCGCGGGCGCGTTCTCCGCCCCGCGCGCCTTACTGCGCACCAATCTCGGCCGCGCCGCGGCGCGCCGCCGCGAAATCATCGCTGCCCACGCCGGTGGTGCCGTTCATGCCGGGGCCTCCTGGCGCGATGTGCCAATGCAAAAAACCGGCGACGCCTGGGAAATCGAATTGCCGCTGGCGGAGGTTGGTTTCTTCAAAGCCAAAGCTTATTTGTTGGACGACAAAAACTGGCAGCACTGGCCGGAAGGCGCGGATGTCGGCATCAGTGTTCATCCGGATTTTTCCCGCACCGCCAACACTATTTACTGCGCCTTCACACGTTTGTTCGGCGCGACCAGAACCCTGGCGGCCACGCACGACAAAAGACTCGAGGCGCAACTCGAATCGCTTGACAAAAAAAATTTCACCGTCATCCCGCCTTCCGGCAAACTGCGCGACCTTGCGTGCCAGCTCCCGCATATCGTTCACACCCTCGGCAGCCGCATTGTTCATCTGTTGCCGGTGCAGCCCGTACCGACGACGCTCGCGCGGTTTGGCCGCTTTGGCAGCCCGTATGCGAGTCTCGATTTGACAGCAATTGACCCGGCACTGGTCGAATTAGACCGCCGCACCACGGGCGTGGACCAGTTTTGCGAACTGACCTGCGCCGCGCATTCGCATGGCGCAAAGGTTTTCCTCGACGTGGTCACCAACCACACCGGCTGGGGTTCAACCTTGCAGGAAAATCATCCTGGATTTTTCCTGCGCCAGCCCGACGGCACCTTCGCCAGTCCCGGCGCGTGGGGAACCAACTGGGAAGACCTCGTCGAACTGAAGCAGGACAGCGTCGCGCTTTGGGATAATATCGCCGAAGCGCTTTTGATCTGGTGCCGGCGAGGCGTGGACGGTTTCCGGTGCGATGCCGGTTACAAGATTCCCGTGTCCGCGTGGCAATACATCATCGCCCGCGTGCAGGATGAATTCCCCGATGCCATTTTCCTGCTCGAAGGCCTGGGTGGTTCGTGGGAAACCACTGAGGCGCTGTTGACCGACGGAGGGATGCAGTGGGCTTATTCAGAGCTTTTTCAAAATTATACCGGCCGCCAGGTCGCCGATTACCTCGATTACGCAAACCGCCAAAGTTCGCGCGTCGGCACCTACATTCATTACTCCGAAACGCACGACAATGACCGCCTCGCGGAAAAGGGCCGGGCGTGGTCGCTGCTGCGGAATCGTCTGTGCGCGCTGGCCAGTCCAAGCGGGGGATTCGGCTTCAGCTGCGGCGTCGAATGGCTGGCCGCCGAAAAAATCCGCGTTCATGGTTGCACGGGACTGAATTGGGACAGTCGCCACAACATCATCCCCGAACTCGCACAACTGAATAAATTGCTCGCCGGCCATCCATGCTTTTTCGACGGCACAAAACTCACACGCCTGAGCGCGCCTGACTCGACAATCTATGCGTTGCTCCGCGAATCCGCTGAGGGCAAGGATTCCGTCCTCGTCCTCGTGAACACAGACGTGGAAAAAGAAAATTCGATTGCCATTTCGCAATCGGCAATCGGCGGCCGTCAATTGGTTGTTGATCTGCTCAACCAGCCGTTTCCCCGGGTTTCCGTCGCGCTAGACAAAATCGCTTTCACGTTGGCGCCCGGCGCAGTCTTTTGTCTCGCGCCCGCGGAAAAACCGATCGGGTTGAGTGGTGAGGATTATCGCCGCGCCCGCGCCCGCGCCGCGTTCGCAATTCAGGCGTTGAACCAAATATTACCGGTTGAAAACGTTCATGGCCTGGATTGGCGCTGGCTTGCCGAACAAGTCGAACATTCGCCAATAAATTTTCTCGCCGCCGCCGGCGCATTCGCTGCGCAGAAAGAAAAGACTTCACTGGCGAGACTGTTACCTGACGTTGAAAATGGGAAAATTTTCCCGCGTGTTATCGCCTGGACTTTGCTCGACCATCGCCGGGTCACGCTCGTACCGCCGGGTCACCGGCTGTTGATTCAGGATTCGACGCCCTTCCGGGCCACGCTCTGCCTCCGGCCGCCAGACACCAAATCCCGGACCCCGATTCATGTTCACTCCATCCCGGTCCGCGACGGCCACGTTGCCTGTTTCCCGCCACAGGACATCGCTGCGGACGCGGAATTATCGTTGGAGCGTTACGCGGCGACTTCACAAAAAGTCACTGCCGGAATCCGTTTCCTGTCGGCCGAACCGGAATCCCAAACTCCCAACTCCCGATTGCCATCTCCTGGTTCTTTGGTCTTGCTGACCAACGGGCGCGGCGGCATGGCGCGAATCGGCGTGGACTTGGGCCGCGCGGAATCCAAATACGACTGCGTGCTCGGCGCCAATCTGGATCCCAACGTGCCGGTGGACCGCCACGTCTTCGTCAAACGCCTCCGCGTCTGGGTCAACGCCGACGGTTTTCTTTCGCCGCTCGATTTGAAAAACCTGTCGTCGTTCGGCCCGGGCCCCCCGGCCGTATGGGAATTTGTGGCCAATGCCGGTAACGGGCGCACGGTGGAAATCGG
>Ga0335081_10003474_pt1 | contig 24799 bp, 21 predicted proteins | sample Lox_Sample_35_FD_206713 | JGI IMG/M metagenome (GOLD analysis project Ga0335081, IMG submission 206713) | Soil microbial communities from Loxahatchee National Wildlife Refuge, Florida, United States - Lox_Sample_3.5 | ecosystem: Environmental > Terrestrial > Soil > Wetlands | place: USA...
TATGGTGCCGCAGCGTGCGCCGCCACTCCTGATCCAGCGCCTCCTCGAAGGCGCGGCGATTGGCAATTCCCGTCAGGGCATCGACCGCCGTGAGCCGCCGCAATTCGTCGGCCTTGGCCCGATCGCTTTTTTGCAATTCGAGGAGCGCGGCATAGAGCCCGCTGTTCTGCATCAGCAAGACGATGAGAATGAAGCTTGCCGCCAATAGCCCATAGATCCGGCCAACATAAAAGCCGAGATCATACCTGCCGGCATCCAAACCGGCGCTCAACGCAATGTCGAACAACCACGCGCACATGGTCACGCAGAGCCACAAATCGAGGACGGACAACCGCCGGCGGCGCAGCAACGCCAGAAGCGCCAGCAAACTGAGCAACCATACGCTCCACACCACGAGATTCATGGCCGGCGAATGCTGATCGCCTTGCATGATCTTCGGCAATGCCGACTGCAGGCGGGTGGCGAGCATGGCGCAGCCGAAGGCCGCAGCGAAAACAACAGACATCACGCGCGCAATATCGCGCCGCTTTGGCGGCGGCGGGTCAACGGATGCCTGCCACACATAGCCAATGACAAACAGCGGGAAGCCGCCGTGCCAAAACATGTAAAGCCAGGCCGTGGTCTGCGGGCCGGCGCCGAGTAGTCCGGCCGGGGCGAATAGGCCGGGAAATGTCAAGGCGTGCACGATGCACATCACCGCAGTGAACAAATATCCGCCCGCAAGGACGGTCAGCGCATTAGCCTGGGAAATCTGGCGTTGGCCGAGCAGGAAGACGACCGTAATCAGATCGTTGATCACAAGCGCCGACTGATAAACCGGGATGAATTCTGGCGCCGGCGGCAATTGCACCTGGGCGAACGGCGCCAGAATCAGAAAGCCGCCGGTGGAGCCGGCAATGACGGCGAGCGCCAGCCGCCGTTCAACCGGACCGGCCGACAGATTTGACAGCAGCATGGGTTCGCGGTCTGAAAAAGCAGTCATCGCGTTCGCTCGCTCGTGGCGCAGGCCGCCAGGAACTCGACTTCCAAGCCGGCCCCTGCCTGCAACAACGATGCCGCCCGGGGCGCAGTTGCGCATGGCGCGAATCTTATTCGCCGCCGCAATAAATTCTTCAGCTTATCGGAACGTCAACGCCGGGGATGCGCTACTTCTGATCTTTGTTTTCGAAGGCCGTGACGTGGGGCGCCGGAACGATTTCGCCGCAGCAGAGGCAGCGCCATTTCCGCACCAGATAGCCGAAGGCGTTCTTGTGCAGATCGGGCCGGTCGCCGCGGCTGCGCTTTTTTTCCATGTCGGCGCCGTCGGCAACGAGCTTGGGGCCGCCGGCCGACTCGGCGAGTAATTGGACCCGGCAGGCCTTTTCCAGCTTGATCGCGGTCCATACCGCTTCCTCGATGCTGCCGCCCGTGGCGACAATGCCGTGATTGCGCAGGATCAGGGCCGGATGCGGACCGAGACAGCGCGCCACCGCTTTGCCCCGCTCCTGGCTGATGATGAGATCGGTGGTCTCGGAAAATATCGGCAGCCGGCCATTGGCAAAGTAGCCGCCGTCATTGCCCACCGCCACAAGCTCCTTGCCGAGCGAGGAGAATGCCACGGCATGAATCGGATGGCTGTGGATGACGCATTGCACGTCATCGCGCATGCGCAACACTTCCGAATGAATATAGACCTCGTTATGCCGCGGCATGGTGCCGCCCACTCTGTCCCCTTCGATATCGACTGTGATGATGTTGTCGGGCCGCATCTCCTCGATGCCGATGCCCGCCGGCTTCATCAGGAAGCGGTCCGGATCGCCGGACAGCCGTACCGAAATGTGACCGGCGACGTAGTCGCCGTGGCCTTCCATCGCCAGCACGCGCCCGGCATCGGCGAGCGTTTCGCGTAACTGATCGGTCATTGCCTTCCCCGTCCGTCTTGTTCTCGATGGCGCGGACATTACACTGCGGCGCCGCTGCAAAACAGGCGAGCTGCTGCGGCACGCAAGGGGGGTTCAATGAATCTGTCGAGTTTTATCGCCGCTGGCAAAGCATGCTTCGGTGCGGTGCGCGGCGATAGCGTGGTCACACTCAATGACAAGGTCGGCCAGCCGGATTTGCGCGCCGCGCTTGCAGCCGGCGCTTTAGACGCGATCCGCCAGGCCGCGAACGAGGCCGAGCCCGACCACAAGCTCGGCGACATCACGTTCTTGCCGGTGATCCCACGCCCGAACAAGGTTCTCTGCGCCGGCGTCAATTACCGGGCGCACGCCGCCGAAGTCGGGCGGGAGCTGCCGAAGCAGCCAAGCATGTTCATCCGCTTCGCCGACACGCTCCTTGGCCACGGCGGCGAGATGATCCGGCCTTCGGTGTCCGACAATTTCGATTTCGAGGGCGAGCTCGCGCTCGTCATCGGCACGGGTGGGCGCCACATCAAGCCCGAGCAGGCGCTCGACCACGTCGCCGGCTACACCTGCTTCGTCGACGGCAGCGTGCGCGACTATCAGAAATTCTCCGTCACCTCGGGCAAGAATTTTCCCGGCACCGGGCCGCTCGGCCCCTGGCTCGTCACCGCCGACGAGATTCCCGATCCGAGCAAGCTGACGCTGACCACGCGGCTCAACGGCAAAGAGGTGCAACACGCGACCACCGATCAACTGATCTATGCGATCCCGCAGATCATCGCCTTCTGCTCCGACTTCACCGCGCTGTCGCCGGGCGACGTCATCGCCACCGGCACACCCGAAGGCGTCGGCCATGGCCGCAAGCCGCCGCTATGGATGAAGCCGGGCGACGTGCTCGAGGTCGAGATCACCGGCATCGGCACGCTGCGGACGCGCATCATCGACGAGCGGTGAGCCCTTCCGATCGATGCTTCGCGCTGCCGCCGAGCGCAATCACGACGGCGGCGGCCCCAAGCAGCAGTGCCGAGATGAGCCGCGCGGTATGAAGGCCGGATATGAAGGCATGCGCCTGCCCGATGTTCGGTTCCATCGCGCGCGTCATTGGCTGCGCATCGCGAAACTGCCGAAAGTTCGGGGCGAAAGCTCGCATGGCTGGCCATCCTCTTGCTGTGGCTCCAGCCGTGGATATGGGATCGTGGATGGATTGACCCACCCGTTTTCTGCAACGCCGGAGCCGCAACGAAAGTTGAGCTTCGCGGGAACTTCTTGGCGGAGGAATTTACGCCGCCAGCCCGAACAGCTTTACGGCGTTGCCGAAGTAAATCTTCTCCCGCTCCGGGTTCGACAGCGGCAGCGAATTGAGCACCTTGAGCGTATCGCGGATGTAGCCCGGGCCCTTCTCCTTGTCGAACGGGCAATCGGACGCGAACAGCACATGATCGGCGCCGAAGAAATCGAGTCCGCAGATCGTCGCCGCGCGCGCGCCTTCGACCGCGGTGTCGCCGTAGAAATCCTTGAAATAGTCGAACGGCCGTTTCTTCAGCGATTTGAGGATCGCGCCATAATCCTCATCCGAGGTGCGCACGCCGAGCTGATCGAAGGAATGGCCGACGCGGCCTTCGAGATAGGGCACCACGCCGCCGAGATGATGCGCGATGACTTTCAGATCGGGAAAACGGTCCATAATGCCGGAGAAAATCAGCCGCGCCAACGTCACGCCGGTCTCATAGGGCCAGCCGAGCACGCTGCAGATCTCGTACTTGGAATATTTCTCGGTCGGATAATCCGGCATGTCGCGGGTGCGCGCGGGATGCAGGAGGATCGGCTTGCCGGATTTGGCGATCACCTCAAAGATCGGCAGGAATTGCGGCGCGTCGAGCGGTACGCCGTTGGCGTTGGTGCCGAGCTGCACGGCATTGGCGCCGTTTTGCAAGGCGCGCGCGGCTTCCTTGGCCGCGGCTTCCGGCGCATTCATCGGCAGCAGCGCCGACCAGCCGACGAAGTGCTTCGGATGTTTGGCGACCACCTCGGCAAGCCCATCATTGGCGATTTTCGCCATCTCCGGCGATTTCTCAGGCCCCCACAACCGCTCCATCGGCGGCAGGCCGTGGGAGAGAACCTGCGTGTAATCATCGAACGACTCGACGATCGAGATTCGCAAATCGATATCGGACAGCGCCGGAATGCCGCGCACGCGCTTGCCGAGATCCTTGGCGCCGGCCGGCGTTTCGAGCAAGGCATCGTAATAGCGCTTTGGGAAAAAATGATTGAAGGCGTCGATCGTGCGCATGCGTTTTATTTTCCTGATCGAGAGCGATTGCTTTAGCGCGCCGGGGTGAGCGCAGAGACAAGCCATGAGGCGATGGCGAAGGCGTCGGCGTCGCGGTCGAAAAAGCCGATGACCTGCAGGCCGAGCGGCATGGCGTTGACTTGGAACAAGGGCAGCGACAGCGTCGGCACGCCGAGGAGCGAGGCCGGCACCGCGAATTCCGGATTGCCCGTCGAGCCGAGGCCCTCCGGCGCATTGCTCGGCGCCGCGAGCGTGATGCAGGCGTCGCAATTCGCCGCAAGCTCGGCATGGACCGCGCGCACCCGCGCGCGTTCTTTCAGATCGGCACGATGGTCGGCGAGCGTCATATCCTCGTATCGGCGCGCCCGGTCCACGACGTTGCCGCTCAGCTTGGCGGCATCGCGGTCGCGCATGGAGCGGAAGAACCAGCGCGTCTCCCAGCCGTTGCAGCGGTGCGACAGTTCGGCGGCGTTGAGAAGATCGGTCTCCAATGCCGCGACCTTGTCGTCGTTCTGCCGCGTGCGGATTTCGACCCCGGCCGCCCGCAGCCGCATGATGGCCTCGCTGAGCTGCTGCTTGGCGGCGACAGAGGCGCCATCCCAGCCGGCGGTTTCGAGCATGGCGAGACGGCGCGGCTTTTGTGCCGGCGGCAATGCGTCCGGCCCCTGCAGGCCGGGCGTCCCGGCATCGCCGCCGACGCGCGCGACGATTTCGTACGCCACCTGCCAGGTGTCCGGAAGCGAAGCGCCAAGCACGCCGGTGCAGCTCTGGCTCTGATAATCGTGGCTGCCCTCGCGATTGAGCGCGTTGACGCTAGGCTTGAAGCCGATGCAGCCGCAAAAGCTCGCCGGCCGGATGGTCGAGCCGATCACCTGGGTGCCGAGCGCCGCGCTGAGGATGCCGGCGCCGACCGCGGCGGCCGAGCCGCTCGATGAGCCTCCAGGAGTATGCGCGGTGTTCCAGGGATTACGGGTGCCTCGCGGCTCCGACGCGGCGAACTCCGTCGTCACCGTCTTGCCGAGGATCACCGCGCCGGCATCGCGCAGCGCGCGCACGCTGGCGGCGTCCTTCTCCGAGCGCCAGCCGTCGAATAGCGGCGAACCCATCTGGGTGGGCATATCGACCGTTTCGATGATGTCCTTGATGCCGACCGGCATGCCGTCGATCGGAGAGCGCGGCCTCCCCGCGCGCCAGCGCTCGTCGGAACGGTCCGCCGCGGCGCGCGCCGCCGGCAGGGCGGTTGTGACGAAGGCGCCGATTTGCGGCTCCCAATAGTCGAGCAATTCGAGCGAGCGTTCGAGAAATTGCCGTGGTGTCTGCCGGCCCGACGCGAAATCCGGGCGCGCCGCGAGATACGATCGCGTGGCGGGCTTGGTTTGGTCGGATGCGGGCACGGCCATTGCTCACGTCACTTCTTGCTCTCATCGTAATAATGAATTTCATAGAGCATGCAGCCGCGCTCGGACTTGAACGGGCCATGATAGACGCCCGGCGGCCGGCAGGCATAGGTCGGCGCCTCGAACGGTTCGCCGCCGTGGCCCTTGTCGTCGTTGCCGACAACGAGATCGCCCGAAAGCAGATAGACCTCTTCCCAATGGTCGTGCACGAAGGGCGCGGTAGTGTAGACGCCCGGTGCAAAGCGCAGAAGCCGCGTGCGGCTTCCCATCTTGCGGGTCTCGTCGAGATCGCTCGCCAGGATTTTTTGCTGGATGCCGGAGGGGTAGCCGGGCGGCGTGACCCAGCCTTTGTTCATGTCGACCTTGTGGAACTCGAGATGCGGCTTGTTCATCGGCATGGCGTCTTTTCCTTCATCCGAGCACCGGCAGAGTCTGCACCCGGTATTGATGACGAATCGTTCGGTTGAGCACCGGGTCTCGCAGCTCGAACTCGAAAGTGTCCGAAGGTCGGATGCCGCCGCGCGCGGTCAGCGTGCCGCAGAACATCAGCGTTCCTTCCTCCAACCCGTTTTTGCCGGCGAATTTCTCGATCAGCGTCTTTGGATCGAGCATCGCCGTCACCGGGCCTTCCTGATAGAGCACGCGCCCGCCGTTCTCGGCAATATGCGCGCGCAGAACGAGCTGGTCCCAATGCGGCGCAATTTCTTCATAATCCCAGAACTCGGGCGCGATCGGCTTGTCGCACATCTCCTTCGACACTGAGACGCCGTATTTCTCGACCTCGCGGTCGGTATGATCGGAGCCGGCGCCCACCCACAGCCGTTCGCCGTGGCGCAACAGAACGAATTCCGCCTCCCCGCTCGAGGCTTCGCCGAGCACCTCGATGCTATCGTCGGTGATGAGCCGCGTCGTCGAGGCGCGATAGAAGATCGGCACGCTCGCCGGACGCTTGACGCCGAGCGCTTCGAGTTCGGCGATGTGTTTCTCCAGCGCCGCCCGGTCGCGGCCGGTCCAGCCGGCGATCACCAGACGATCGACTTCCACGTTGCGCCGCACGGGTCCGGATTTGCCATGCAGAACGAGCGACAGGACACGCGCCGGCACTTAAAACCTCCAACAGACGCAACGACTTGCGGGTATTGCCATCGCATTGCAATCGATCGGGGCGCATTGTACATGGGGTGAAAGCCTAGGCAATCGAGCGATAGCGCAACGCTGCCGGCGCAGACCTGCCGCGGCTGGCGCTGACTATCGCTTCCGGAGGACGTCCCATGCACGAGATCGCCGGCCAGGTTCACTGGCACGAACCGACCGGGTTCAAGCGCGCCGGCTTCGGCAAGTTCGGACGGCCGAAGACGCCCTACGACCTGTTCATGGAATCCGACGACATCCCGATCTATCGCGACATCGGCGTGAGCAAGGTGCAGAACTTGCCGCTGGCGCCTTGGCCACGGATGGGCGGCCGCGGCAGCTATATCCAGCTGCACGGCACCGAGGGCAAATGGGGCTCCTACGTCGTCGAGGTGCCGGGCGCCGGCGCGCTCAATCCCGAGAAGCACCTCTACGAGGAAATCTACCTCGTCGTCGAAGGCCGCGGCTCGACCGAAGTTTGGCTCGACGGCGAGAACAAGCGCCACGTGTTCGAATGGCAGAAGGGTTCGCTGTTCTCGATCCCGGTCAACGCCATGCACCGCATCGTCAACGCCAGCTCCGCGCCGGCGCTGCTCCTGGCCGGCACCACGGCGCCGAACCTGATGAACCTCATCAACAACACCGCGATGATATTCGATTGCCCGTACGCGTTCCGCGACCGTTTTTCGGGCGCCGACGATTTCTACAAGTATAAAGACGACATCGAGCCGGATCCGGTGCGCGGGCTCGCCATGCGGCGCACCAATTTCATTCCCGACATCGTCAATTGCGATCTGCCGCTCGACAACCGCCGCTCGCCGGGCTGGCGCCGCGTCGAGCCGTTCATGACCGGTAACACTTTCTATTTGTGGATCGGCCAGCACGAGAACGGCCATTACTCCAAGGCGCACGCCCACACCTCGGCCGCCGTGCTCATCTGCATCAAGGGCAAGGGCTACACTTATACCTGGCCGGAGCAATTGGGCCTGACGCCTTGGAAGGATGGCAAAGCCGATCAGGTCAAGCGCGTCGATTACGAGCCGGTCGGCATGGTGTCGGCGGCGCCCGGCGGCGCGCGCTGGTATCATCAGCATTTTGGCGCCTCGAAGGAGCCGTTCCGCCTCACCGCCTGGTTCGGTCCGCACAACCCCGGCCGCGAGCCCGGACCGCCGGGCGAGAAACACACCGACTACACCGCGATGGACATTCCCGAGGGCGGCACCGCGATCCCCTATTACATGGAGGATCCGTTCCTGCGCCAGGAATACGCCGAGCGCATGAAACGCGAAGGTGCCGAGAACCGCATGCGCCCGGAATATTACGAGCGCGATTACCGTGGGCTATTGCCGAAGGAATGAAAGACGATGCTTTTTCCATCGTCATGCGCGGGCTTGACCCGCGCATCCATGCAGCCGCAACGCCCCATGGATTGCCGGGTCAAGCCCGGCAATGACGTGTCGGCATGACCGACGAGTTGCAAGGCGGCCGCATCTTCTTCTCCAACACCGGGCGCACGTTCGGCGAAGAGGACGAATTGTGCGTGCTATCGGTCGGAGTCGATATCGGCTCGTCGACCTCGCATCTCGTGTTCTCGCGCATCGTGCTGGAGCGGCTCGATGCCCGCTACGTCGTCACCGAGCGCGAGAGCTTTTATCAGTCCGATATATTGCTCACGCCCTATGCGACCGAAGACGAGATCGACGCCCACGCGCTCGGCACCTTCATCGACAGGCAATACAAGGACGCCAAGATCGATCCCGACGAGATCGACACCGGCGCGCTGATCCTCACCGGCGTCGCAGTGCGGCGGAAGAACGCCCGCGCCATCGGAGAGTTATTCGCGCGCCAGGCCGGCTGCATGGTCGCGGTCTCCGCCGGCGACAGTCTCGAGTCGGTGATGGCGGCCTATGGCTCCGGCGCGGTGGCACGCTCCATTCGCAACGGTACGGCGGTGATGAATGTCGACGTCGGCGGTGGCACTGCCAAGATCGCCGTCTGTGCCGACGGCAAGGTGATCGACGTCACCGCGCTCGATATCGGCGCCCGGCTGATTGTACTCGACGACACGCGACGCATCGTGCGGCTTGAAGGGGCCGGCCGCTGCTTCGGCGCCGAGCTTGGCCTGACCCTCGCGCCCGGCAGCGTCGTCAGCGACCAGCAGGCATGCGCTCTTGCCGCTTTGATGGCGGATAAATTGTTCGAAGCCATGCGTGGCGGCGCGCCGCGCGCCGGCGGCGCCGATCTGCTGCGGCTCGATCCGCTGAAGTTCCGCGGCGAAATCTCCGACGTCAGTTTCTCCGGCGGCGTGTCGGAATATATTTACGGCGGCGAGGCCAAAGCGTTCGGCGACCTCGGCCCGCAGCTTGCCGCTGAATTGCGCGCGCGGCTGGCGACAAGCGGCCTGCAGCTGGCGCGCCCAGATGCACGCATCCGCGCCACCGTGATCGGCGCCTCGCAATACACGATGCAGGTGTCCGGCTCGACCATCTTCGTCTCGCCGCTCGACACACTGCCGTTGCGCAACGTGCCGGTGATCGCGCCCGATTTGCCGCTTGGCGACGACATCGATCCCGCCGCGGTATCGGCCGCGATTAAATCCGCTCTCAAACGCCTCGACCTCGGCGATGGATCGAGCCCCGTCGCGGTGTTCGTGCCGTGGCGCGGCTCGGCGACGTTCCGCCGGCTCGACGATTTCTGCAAAGGCGTCGCCGACGGCTTGGCCGCCGTGCTGGCGCAAGGCCATCCGATCGTGCTCGCCGGCGACGGCGACGTCGGCGGCCTGATCGGCATCCACTATTGCGAGGAGATGAAGGTCAAGAATCCCATCGTCTCGATCGACGGGCTCGAGCTGAAGGACTTCGACTATATCGACATCGGCGCCATCCTCGACACGTCGGGCGCGGTGCCGGTCGTCATCAAATCGCTGGTGTTCCCGACCGGCGCCGGCGTCGGCAAGGACTGGGAAGCCGCTCGCACCGTCCGGCCCGTTACCGCAACTGCCGGATGAGCAATCGACGACGATGACAGCTCCGTTCTTCGCGGGTTAAATGCCTGCGCAAACGACTGAAGGAAGCAGCGCATGCGTACGGGGGCCGACTATCTTTCCTCGCTCAATGACGGCCGGCGCGTCTTCCTCGACGGCGAGCTCGTCGAGGACGTCACCGTGCATCCGGCGTTCCGGCAGGCCGCGCGCTCGATCGCCACGCTCTACGACCTCGCCGCCGACCCAGGCCTGCGCGAGCGCATGACGTTCCCGTCGCCGAAGACCGGCGAACCGGTGCAGCGCGCCTGGCAAATTCCGAAGACCCATGCCGATCTGCGCGCCCGGCGCCTGTTCTCCGAGACCTGGGCGGAGGCGACTTTCGGCCTGATGGGCCGCGCGCCCGATCATGTCGCCGGCTTCTTTTCCGGCTATGCGGCGGTGCCGAGTTTCTTCGCCAGCGCCGGCGAGCAAAAATTCGCCGACAATCTCATCGCGTTCTACGAATTCATGCGCGACAATCACGTCTATTGCTCCTACGCCATCGTGCCGCCGCAGATCGACCGCTCGAAGCCGGCGCACCAGCAGAGCGATCCGACGCTCTATGCCGGCGTGATCAAGGAGCGTGACGACGGTATCGTCATCAAGGGCGCGCAGCAGCTCGCCACCGGCGGCGCGATTTCCGATTACATCCATCTGAGCTGCATCCAGCCTTTGCAAAAGGGCGACGAAAACTACGCCAATTGCCTCGCCGTCCCGGTTGCCGCCGAGGGCGTGAAGCTCTACCCGCGCAAGCCCTACGTGCGCGCCGGTAGCGCCGCCGATTATCCGCTCTCGAGCCGCTTCGATGAGAGCGATTCTTACGTGGTGTTCGACAACGTCTTCGTGCCGTGGGAGCGCGTCTTCATCTACCGCAATGTCGAGCTCTCGCGCGACCAGTGGCGCAAGACGCCGTCGCATCTGCTCGGCAACCATCAGGCACAGACGCGCTACGTCACCAAGCTGCGCTTCATGGCCGGCCTGGCGCAGCGCATGAACGAAACCACCGGCAATGCGGCCAATCCCGCCGTCGTCGGGCTGATGGGCGAGCTGTGCTCGCTGGTCTCGGTCTATGAGGCCATGCTGCATGCGCACGAGACCATGGGCACCATCGAGGACGGCGTCTTTTGGCCGTCGCGCACCGCCTATTACGCCGCCTCCGCACTGCAGTCGGAGCTCAACGGCCGCATGCTGGAGATTTTCCGCGAAATGGCGGGCTCGGCCTTCATCACGCTGCCCTCCTCCGATGCCGATTTCGCCAATCCCGAGATCGCCGCCGACCTCGACCGCTATATGCGCTCCGGATCGACCGACGCCAGAACGCGCGTCAAACTCATGCGCGTGATTTGGGATTTCCTCGGCTCCGAATTCGGCAGCCGCCACGCCCAATACGAAAAATTCTACGGCGGCCCGTCCTTCGTGGCGAAGCAGCATCTCTACCGCTATTTCGATTGGAAGCGCGCCGGCGCGCTGGTCGACAAGGCGCTCGCTTTGCCGCCGCTGGAATGAATGAGCGTCCTGTCGTGCCAGAAGCGATAGCGACAGACGCGCTGCAACGGTCATCATCGCGGTTCGCGGTTTATGCATTCGCCTGTGCAATCGCGCTCGTTGTCATGCCGACCTGCGGCGCGCACGCTCAACCGGCTGCGCTCACGCCATCGCAGTCCAATGCACTCAACGCCTACAACAGCGCCGTGAAGCGTTTCGAGGCAGTCCTGAACGAGCGGCAAGCGCAGCTCAACGCGAAGCAACCGCTGCCGCGCCGGCCGGGACAGGCGCTTTATCTCGCCCGCGTCGACGTGATGAGCACCTATAAGGATCTCACCGACGCGATACCTTCCCGGATCGGCAGGCCCAACAGGTTCGGCATTCCGCCGGCCTATTTCGACGCCGACATCGAACCGCTAATCGACGAGTATTTGAAGCTCTTTCACATCATGGAAGCACCGCCGGCCAGCGCGCAAAGGTCGGCCACGCCAGCCAAAGACGTGGTCGAACTGGCGACCGCCATCGCTCGCGCCAAGGGCCTCGACGCGGCCAATGCCGACGTGGCGGGACGCATCGGCCTCGGCATTTTCTTTGCCGAGACCAACGGCCATCAGAACGTCGGCAATGCGCGATCGGACAAATACAAGGGCAGCTTTCAAACCGGCGTATCGGAAGATCGGATTGGCCAGCGGAAATGGGCAGCGATCAAGCCGGCGATTGCCGCATTCGATCCGGCGTTGGTGGCCCGCGACGCCAAGGAAGATGCGCAGGCCGGGCATCTCGACCATCGCTTCAATCATTGGACCGCCGTGCGAGACGGCCTGATGAATGCCGACGCGGAGCTTTTCCCGCAAATACCGGCAATCGTGAAAGCGCTGCCGAACCCGATCGATCAGATGAAATTTTTCGAACTGATTCAGATCGTGCCGACGCCGACCAAGGCCGCGCTCAGTTCGGACAGCCTGCTGAGTTACAGAATTTCCGATCCGCGGATCATGGGCTATTTGCGCAACAACAGCATCTTCGCCTACGGCCACGCGGATCGGGCTAGAACGTCGGCGACCTATCGCGAAATTCTCGATGCCATGTGGCTGTTCAACGCCAAATTTGAAAAGGCGTTGTCCGAGTTCGAGGAGATCAAAGCAAAGCGGGGCTGATGATCATTGGCGCTTGGACCACCGGTGGAGTAGCGTCTATCGCAATTTGGATTAAAAGCTTGCCGGCGCGGTAGTCGACAAGGCGCTAGATTGGCGCTCGATTGGAAACGGAGTTCATCGATGATGGAAAAACTGCACCGCCGAACCTTTCTCGGCCTCGCCGCAAGCGTCGCGGCTCTTCCGGCCGCCGCAACGCCGGCTTTGGCGCTCGACTATCCGACGCGGCCGGTGCGTATCATCGTCCCGGTGCCGCCGGGCGGCGCGCTCGACATTCACGCCCGGCTGATCGGCCAGTGGCTCTCCGACCATATGGGTCAGCCATTCCTGATCGAGAACAAGCCGGGTGCCGCCACCAATCTCGGCGTCGAGGCGGCAGTGCGCGCGCCCGCCGACGGTTACACGCTTCTGCTGATTCCCGGCTCGGTGGCGGTCAACGATACGCTGTACACTAATCTTCCGTTCCACTTCCTGCGCGACATGATTCCGATCGCCATGATCTCGAGCTTCCCGCTGGTGATGGAAGTGAACCTGTCGCTGCCGGCCAAAACCGTTCCCGAATTCATCGCCTATGCCAAGGCCAACCCGGGGAAGGTCGCGATGGCAACGTCGGGCAACGGGTCGCCGCAAGACATCACCGGCGAATTCTTCATGATGAAGACCGGCACCAAGATGGTCAAAGTGCCTTATCACGGCGGCGCGCCGGCGATCACCGATCTGATGGGCGGGCAGGTGCAGGTCTATTTCAGTCCGCTGCCGGAATCGATAGCCGTCATCAAGGCCGGCAAGGTACGTGCGCTCGCGGTCACGACGGCCAAACGCTCGGCGGCGCTGCCGGACGTGCCGACCGTCGGCGAATCCGTCCCCGGCTTCGAGGCCAGCACCTGGCAGGGCATCGGCGCGCCGGCCGGCACGCCCGCCGAGATCGTCGCCAAGCTGAACGCGCAGATCAACGCCGCCCTCGGCGATCCGGGCATCCAGGCGCGCCTGGCGGCTTTGGGCAGCACGCCGATGCCGATGTCGTCCGCCGACTTCAAGAATTTCATCGCGGCGGAAATCGACAAATGGGCCAAGGTGATCCGCGCCGCCAACATCAAGGCGGAGTAAGCTCTGTTTCACCCGGTGAAGAACCGATCTATCACGACGCTGATCGCGACGCCGGCTAATGCCGCGGCGATGCCAATGGCCACTGTCTCAAGGACGGTGCGGATTATGCTGCTTCCGGCGACCCGCGCCCTTCCGACGCCAAGCCCGATCAGGAGCGCGAGGGTCATCGCGGCGGAGACCAGACGTGCGTCCGCCACCGCAAGGAAAACGAAGGGCAGGATCGGCACCGCAGCCGCAGCGAAATCGGCGATCAGCATCCACAGCGCCTGCTCCCAGGGGTTGGGCGGCGCTTCGGGCGAGCCATGCAAGGCGAGCAGAAGCCCGTCGAGCGCCACCCGGTCATTCATTACGGCGCCGGTCAGCGCCGCCGATTGCTGTTGTGTCAGTCCGGCAACCGCCAACTGGCCGGGAAGCGCCGCGCAAACGGCAGCCGCGTCGGCGGACAGCGCGGTTTGCAAGATGGCGCGCTTGGCTTTCGCCTCGTCGCGCGTCGTCTCGACGTCGAGGAAGACCCCGGCCATCATCGACACCGCCGCCGCCACCGCGCCCGAGGCGCCGGCAATCAGCACGGTCCGGGCATTCGTGGTCGTCGCGGCGACGCCGAAGATCAGGCCGAAAATCGAGACCGTGCCGTCTTCCATGCCGAACACGATGGTGCCGGCGGATTCCCGGAGCGACCCGCGTAGGCGCATTAGTCGTGAGGCGAATGTCATGCACGCAATCCCCTTGCCGCCCGCGCCAACTGCGAGCCCCAATCCGATGAGCCGATTTGACGGAATTTGCCGGCGGATTTCAATTCAGCCGAAGCCGCCGGCCGTGACGTTCGGTCGCTGCCGCGAGTACCGTGGTGGAACGCCGGCAGGCGAGCGCGCCCGAAGCGGAGGGGCGGCGCAAGCCGCCTTCTCCGTGGCGCGCGCCCCGCGCGCGCGAAACGCGGAGCGGGATTGAAGTGGATTATGCCTCAGCCTCGGCGAGCGCCGGTGCCGGCGTCTTCTCGCCCTTGGCCGGATCGAGCGCCGCCTCGACCGCCTGTTCGACGCGCTCGAGCCAGATGAACTCCATGGCTTTTCGCGCTACTTCGGGGATGTCGTCGTAGTCGCGCTTGTTGCGCGCCGGCAGCATGACGCGGCGGATGCCGGCGCCGTAAGCGGCGACGACCTTCTCCTTGATGCCGCCGACCGGCAGCACCAGGCCGCGCAGGCTGATCTCGCCGGTCATGGCGGTATCGCTGCGGATGGTGCGGTCGGTCATCAGCGAGGTCAGCGCCATGAACATCGCGACGCCCGCGCTCGGCCCGTCCTTCGGGATGGCGCCCGCCGGCACGTGGACGTGGATGTCGCTCTTCTCGAAGCGCGCCGGATCGATGCCGAGCGCCACCGCCCGGTTCTTGACGATGGAGAGCGCGGCCTGCGCGCTTTCCTTCATCACGTCGCCGAGCTGGCCGGTGAGGATGAGCTTGCCGGAGCCAGGAATCCGCGTCGCCTCGATGAAGAGGATATCGCCGCCGACCGGCGTCCAGGCGAGGCCGGTGGCGACGCCCGGAATACTCACGCGCATCGCCACTTCGTTCTCGAACTTCGGCGCGCCGAGGATCGGCAACAGATCGTCCCGCGTAATGCGGATCGGTCCGCTCCCCCCTTCGGCAATGCGCACCGCCGCGTTGCGCAACACCTGGCCGATCTGGCGCTCCAGGTTTCGCACGCCGGCTTCCCGCGTGTAGTTCTGGATGACGTCGCGCAGCGCCGCGTCGTCGATCTCGACCTGGCCGGCTTTCAGCCCGTTGGCTTCGAGCTGGCGGCGCAGCAGATAGCGGTGCGCGATCTCGAGCTTCTCCTCGGCGGTGTAGCCGGCGAGGCTGATGATCTCCATGCGGTCGCGCAGCGGGCCCGGAATGGTGTCGAGCATGTTCGCCGTGGTGATGAACACCACGCGCGACAGATCGAACGGCACCGCGAGGTAATTGTCGCGGAACGTATTGTTCTGCTCGGGGTCCAGCACTTCGAGCAAGGCCGCGCCTGGATCGCCGTGGAATCCGGCGCCGAGCTTGTCGATCTCGTCGAGCATCATCACGCAATTGCGCGAGCCGGCCTTGCGGATGGCCTGGATGATGTTGCCGGGCAGCGCGCCGATATAGGTGCGCCGGTGGCCGCGGATTTCCGCCTCGTCGTGCACGCCGCCGAGCGACACGCGCACGAATTTCCTATCCATGGCGCGCGCGATCGACTGGCCGAGCGAGGTCTTGCCGACGCCGGGCGGCCCGACGAAGCACAGGATCGGCGCCTTGCCTTGTGGCGCGAGCTTGCGCACCGCAAGGTATTCGATGATGCGCCGCTTGATCTTGTCGAGATCGTAGTGATCGTCGTCGAGCACCTTGCGAGCTGCCTTGATGTCGATCGGCTTCTCCTCGGGCAGCTTCCACGGCAGCTCGATCAGCCAGTCGAGATAGGTGCGCACCATGCCGTATTCGCCGGCGGCCTCCGGCATCTTCTGCAGCCGGCGCAATTCCTTGCGCGCGGCGTCCTCGACCTCCTTCGGCATGCCGGCATTGGCGATCGCCTTGTCGAGCTCGGCGATCTCGGCGGCCTTGCCCTCTTCGCCTTCGCCGAGTTGCTTCTGGATCGCCGCCATCTGCTCGCGCAGCAGGACTTCGCGCTGCCGCTCGTCGAGCGCCGCCTTGGTCTGCTTGCCGATCTCTTGCGACAGCCGCAGAATCTCGATGCGGTGGGAGAGCACCCGCGCGACCTTATCCATGCGCGCCGCGATGTCGACGGTTTCGAGGATCTCCTGCTTCTCTTCCGGCTTGATGTCCATGTAGGCGGTCGCGAGGTCGGCGAGCTGCGCCGGAACCTCGACCGACTGGATCGCGGCGAGAAGCTCGGCCGGCGCCTGCGGCAGCAATTGGATCGCCTCGACGGCTTGCCCCTTCAGATTGACAAAGCGCGCCTCGATTTCCGGCGTCCGGGTATCGGGCTCCGGAATGCGCAGCACGCGCGCAACCATGAACGGCCAGCCGCTTAAGTATTCGACGACCTGGATACGCTGCTCGCCCTGGCAGACAACATGATGGGCGCCGTCCGGCGCGGTGATGAAGCGCAGAATATTGGCGAGCGTCCCCATCCGGTGCATGTCGATCGCGGCCGGATCGTCGACGGAGGCCTCGCGCTGCAACAGGATGCCGATTTGGCGCTGCTCGCGCACGGCCTGCTGCGCCGCCGCCACCGATTTCGGCCGGCCGAGCGTGATTGGCACCACCATGCCCGGAAACAGCACGGTGTTGCGCACGGGAACGATGATGACGGCGTCCGGCGGCAATGGCGGCAGCGAACCGCCGCCGCCTCCTTCGGACGGACCATTTTTTGCGAGAATTTCTTCAGCCACGCTGACCTACGCTTTCTGCAAGGTAATCAAGAGACATCCGGCGACATTGGCACGGCGTACCGTCGAATAGCGGCCCGCCGGCAAACGTACCCGCCGGTAGAAACGCCCTTGCGGCAGTTCGAGCCGGTGGATGACGGCCGTGCGCAATTGATCGGGCAAGCTCCGGGTGCCGGCAATCACGAGATCACCGTCCTCGATGACGGCCTGGGCGCTGTCGGCATCGACGCCGGGCAACGCGACCAGCGCCAGAACCTCCTGCTCGGTCTCCAGAATGTCGACCGGCGGCTCCCAGGCCGGCACCCTCGCCTGGCTGCCCGCCGGGCGAAACAGCTCGCGGTGCATGCGTTCGGCCCGCGCGAGCACCTCGCACGCTTCGGACCACATCCAGTCGCGGGCCACGTCCCGGTTCACGTCGCGGGCCATGTCACATTCCCTCCAGCTTTGGCTGTAATATGTGTGAAGCGGGAACCCGAAATGCAACGCCGCAGCAGGCGGTGCGATTGGAACCGCGGGTGGCGACACGACGTTGAGCCCGAGGCGCCGTGGCGCCTACTGGCGAAGCACGGATATTTCGTTCACCGCTGTTTTTGCCCCGGCTTTCGCCGGACGATATGCCGAGCGCCGGGTGAGACTGCAGAACCTGTGTGGAGGTGCAAATGGCGCCATCTGTCACGGCGCGCCGGATTGGAGAGACCATCCCGGCGCCCGAGAAAATCCCCGTCAAACTCATCGTCAATGGCGTTGAACGGCAGCTTACCGTGGCGCCGTGGACGACGCTCCTCGACGCGTTGCGCGATCACCTCGATCTCACCGGCACCAAAAGGGGCTGCGATCACGGCCAATGCGGCGCCTGCACGGTGCTGGTCGACGGCCGGCGGGTCAATTCCTGCCTCACCCTCGCCGTCATGAAGGACGGCGCCGCGGTGACCACCGTCGAGGGGCTGGCGAAGAACGGCGCCCTGCATCCCTTGCAGCAGGCCTTCATCGACCGCGATGCCTTTCAATGCGGCTATTGCACGTCGGGCCAGATCTGCTCCGGCGTCGGCCTGATCGCCGAGGGCAAGGCGACGACCGACGACGAGATCCGCGAACTGATGAGCGGCAACATCTGCCGCTGCGGCTGCTATCCCAACATCGTCGCGGCAATCCGGCAGGCGATGGGGCGGCCATGATCAACTTCCATTACGCCCGGGCCAATGATGTCGCCGACGCGGTGCGTCAGATCGCGGCCGACCCCAAGGCGAAGTTCATCGCTGGCGGCACCAATCTGGTCGATCTGATGAAGGAGAACGTCGAGCGGTCGACGCGGCTGATCGACATTACCCACCTGCCGCTCAAGAGCGTCGAACCGACGGAAGACGGTGGCTTGCGCATCGGCGCGCTGGTGCCGAATTCCGACCTGGCCTACCACCCGCTGATCGCCGAACGCTATCCGCTGCTCGGCAGCGCGCTCCTCGCCGGCGCCTCGGCGCAATTGCGCAATATGGCCTCGACCGGCGGCAATCTCCTGCAGCGCACCCGCTGCTATTACTTCTACGACACCGCGACCCCTTGCAACAAGCGCGAGCCGGGCAGCGGCTGCTCCGCGATCAACGGAGTCAATCGCATCCACGCCATTCTCGGCGCGAGCGAGTCTTGCATCGCCGTCCATCCGTCGGACATGTGCGTGGCGCTGGCGGCGCTCGATGCTACGGTCCTTGTCTCCGGGCCTGCCGGCGCGCGCAGCATCGCGATGACCGATTTTCATCGCCTGCCCGGCACCACGCCGCAACGCGATACCAATCTGCAGGCCGACGAGATCGTCACGGCAGTCGAACTGCCGGCGCAAGGCTTTGCCAAAAACTACACCTACCTGAAGGTCCGCGACCGCCTGTCCTATGCCTTTGCGCTGGTCTCCGTCGCCGCTGCGCTGGATCTCGACGGCGGCACCATCAAGGAGGCGCGGCTCGCGCTCGGCGGTGTCGCCCACAAGCCGTGGCGCAACACGAACGCCGAAGCGGCGCTGCGCGGCAAGGCCGCCGGCCGCGACGCCTTCGCAGAGGCCGCGGACATCGTCCTGCACGATGCCAAGGGTCACGCCCACAACGCGTTCAAGATCGATCTGGCGCGCCGCGTCATCGTCCGCGCCTTGACGCAAGCCGCGAACGCCACCCCGCAATCGCAATCCGACAAGAAGATCCGGTGAAAGTCATGACGACCTATATCGGCACTTCCACCTCACGCGTCGACGGTCACGCCAAAGTCACCGGCGGCGCGAAATACGCCGGCGAGTTCAACATGCCGGGGCTCGCTTACGCCGCCGTGGTCACGTCGACGATCGCGAGTGGCCGCATTGCGCGCATCGACACCAGCGCGGCGCTGCGCGTCAAGGGTGTGCTCGACGTCTTCACCCACGAGAACCGGCCCAAGATGGCCGCCAAGTTCGACGCCTACAAGGACGATGTGGCGCCGGAAGAAGGCAAGCCGTTCCGTCCGCTCTACGACGACAAAATCATGTTCAGCGATCAGCCGATCGCGCTCGTCGTGGCGGAGGAATGGGAAATCGCCCGCTTCGCCGCCTCGCTGGTGCGCGTCGAATACAAGAAAGAGAAATCCGCCACCGATCTGCACGCGCAGCGCAACAAGGCCTTCACGGTCGAAAATCCCGTTAAGCCGCGCGGCAAGGCCGACAAAGCCTATGCGGCCGCCGGCGTGCGCCACGAGGCCGACTATTTCATTCCGACCGAGTTTCACAATCCCATGGAATTGTACGCCTCGACCGCGATCTGGGAGGGCGGCGGCAAGCTCACGGTCCACGACAAGACCCAGGGCGTGCAGAACGTGCAGCACTATCTGTGCGCGATCTTCTCAATGAAGCCGGACGATCTGCGCGTGATGTCGCCGTTTATGGGCGGCGGCTTCGGTTCGGGGCTGCGCCCGCAATATCAGGCGGTGCTCGCGGTGTTGGCGGCGCGCGCGCTGGAACGCTCGGTGCGGCTCGTTCTCACTCGCCAGCAGATGTACGGGCTTGGCCACCGTCCGGCCAGCATTGAGCATGTCGCGCTCGGCGCCAAGCAAGACGGCACGCTCGACGCGGTTATCCATGAGGCGATTGCCGCCACCTCGCAATACGAGGATTTTTTTCGCAACGACACCGGATGGTCGGGCCTCCTCTATAAGAGCCCGAACGCCAAATATATGCACCGCCTGGTGCGGCTCGACGAGCCGACCCCTTGTGACATGCGCGCGCCCGGCGCGACTACCGGCGTCTACGGCCTCGAATGCGCCATGGACGAACTTGCGGTCGCGCTTAAACTCGATCCGCTTGAGCTGCGGCTGCGCTGTTATTCGGACCGCAACCAGAACGAAGACAAGCCATACACCAGCAAGCAACTCCGCGAATGCTATCGGCACGGCGCGCAAGCGTTCGGCTGGGATGCGCGCAATCCGGAGCCGCGCTCGACGCGCGACGGCAGCGAACTCGTCGGCTGGGGCATGGCGTCCGGCGTCTGGGACGCGTGGCAGGTGGACAACAGCGTCCGCATCGTGCTCACGGCGAACGGCCACGCCGAGGTTTCCTCCGCCTTCTCCGACATCGGCACCGGCACTCACACGATCGTGGCGCAGGTCGCCGCCGACGTGCTCGGCCTGCCGCTCGACAGTGTCACCGTCAAGCTCGCCGACTCGACGCTGCCGCAAGCTCCGGTCGAGGGCGGCTCGTGGACGGCGGCTTCGATTTCGACTGCCATCGCGAGGACGGCCGAGGCGGTGCGCAAGGAGCTTTTGCGGCTCGCCAGGAAATTGCCGAACTCGCCGCTTGCTTCCGCAAAGCTGGAAGACACTGCGCTCAGAGACGGCAAGATCGTGGACAAGCGAGCGCCCGACAAGGCCGTGCTGATCGCCGACGCCATGCGCCAGGGCGGCGTCGACCGTGTCGAGCGGGAAAACAACGCCAATTTCAAGGAAATAAAATCTCATTCCCACAACACGCATTCCGCCGTTTTCGCCGAGGTTAAAATCGACGAGGAGATCGGCGTGATCCGCGTCACCCGCGTCGTCAGCGCGGTGGCCGCCGGCCGCATCCTCAATACCAAGACCGCGCATAGCCAGATCATGGGCGCCGTCGTCGGCGGCATCGGCATGGCGCTGCACGAGGAAGCGCTGGTCGATCACGCCTTCGGGCGGGTCATGAACGCCGACATCGCCGAATACCACGTGCCGGTGAACGCCGACATTCACGACATCAAGGTGATCTTCGTCGACGAGCCGGACGACATCATCAATCCGCTCGGCATCAAGGGCGTCGGCGAGATCGGCATCGTCGGCGTCGCGGCCGCGGTCGCCAATGCCGTCTATCACGCTACCGGCAAGCGCGTGCGTGACCTGCCGATCACGCTCGATAAATTGCTGCGGTGATCACAACGGCTTTTTCGCGGAGAACATGATCGCCTGCAGTGGCATGCGGGTCGGGTCGGTGCCGAATTCGCGGTGGAATTCCTAAACCAGCGCCTCGACGATTTGCTCTGGGGCGACTCCGCCCCGCGCTTGCACCTGGTCGATAAGCGGGCTGCCATAAACCACCCCGTGCGCGAAGGCGGTTACGTCGGGAATTTTCTTGTCCAGTCTCACCGCGGCGGCATTGATATCGGAAAAGCCCGCGTCGATCAGGGACGCTTTGATCGGATCGAAGGAATAGGAGAACGGCACGCTCATGAATTGCGGTGGATCTACCGGAAAAAATCGCATCATGATTTCATGCGTGATGCGGCCGAAGGGATTGAAGCGATGCGCATCCCAGATGCTGAACAGATAATGGCCGCCGGGCGCAAGCACGCGTAAAACCTCGCGATAGGATTTGTCCTTATCCGGATAGAACATGACGCCGAACTGGCATACCACCGCGTCGAAACTGCCGTCCGCAAAAGCCAGCGCCATAGCGTCAGCCGGCTTGAATTGGACCTCTTCGCCAGGGCGGAATTTTGCGCGCGCACTGTCGAGCATCGGCGGATTGAGATCGGTTGCCGTTATCCGCGCGCCGGCAGGCAACATGTCGCGCAACTGTCGCGTGACGATTCCGGTCCCTACCGCTGTTTCAAGGAGCCGTGCAGGTTTGCACGCTGCGGCGCGACGCGCCATCTCGGCGGCGTAGTCGGCGAATATGACCGGGCCCAAGCCTCGATCATAATGTTCCGGTATGTTGCCGACAAAGCGGGCTGCGTCGCTACTCATCAGATCACACCCGTTTCACGCTTTGGCGTGGACGCGGCGCGCGCTGCGCACGCCGTCGGCAAGGACACGAACGAGTTCGGTCACGGAAGCTACAGTCGCCGCCGTCGACTTGCCGTCAGAGCCGAGACTTTGGCGCACCGCCTCGACCAACGCCGAGCCGACCACCACGCCATCGGCGCTCTGCGCGATGGCGCGCGCCTGTTCCGCCGTGCGCACGCCGAAGCCGACGCAGACCGGGAGCTTGGTGTGGCGCTTGATGCGCGCGACCGCAGATTTGACGCTGTCCGGATTCGGCGCCGCGGCGCCGGTGATGCCGGTGATCGATACGTAATAGACGAAGCCCGAGGTATTGGTAAGCACGGTCGGCAGCCGCTTGTCGTCGGTCGTCGGCGTCGCGAGCCGGATGAAATTGACGCCGGCCGCCAGCGCCGGCAGGCACAATTCGGCGTCTTCCTCCGGCGGCAGGTCGACCACGATCAGCCCGTCGACACCGGCCGCCTTGGCGTCAGTCAGGAATTTGTCCACGCCATAGACATAGATCGGATTGTAATAGCCCATCAGCACGAGCGGCGTCGTTGCGTCGCCGGCGCGGAATTCGCGCACCGCGGCAAGCGTCTTCTTCATATTTTGCCCGGCATGAAGCGCGCGCAGTCCCGCCGCCTGGATCGCCGGACCGTCCGCCATCGGATCGGTGAACGGCATGCCGAGCTCGATCACGTCGGCGCCGGCCGCGGGCAGCGCTTTGAGGATCGCGACCGCCGTCCCGTAATCCGGATCGCCCGCCATGGTGAATGTCACCAGCGCGGCGCGGTTTTCCTTGGAAAGCGCAGCGAAGCGCCGTTCGATACGTCCCGTCATCGCGCGCCGCTTCCCAGGTGTCTTGCCACGGTATCGAGATCCTTGTCGCCGCGGCCGGAGAGATTCACCACCATCAGATGATCCTTCGGCTTCTGCGGCGCCAGATCGAGCACCTTGGCGATGGCGTGCGCCGGCTCGAGCGCCGGAATGATGCCTTCGAGCTTCGACAGCAGCTGGAACGCGTCGAGCGCCTCGTCGTCGGTCGCGGACAAAAATGTGATGCGGCCGACGTCGTGCAGCCAGGCGTGCTCGGGGCCGACGCCGGGATAATCGAGCCCCGCGGAGATCGAATGAGCTTCGGTGATTTGTCCGTCGTCGTCCATCAGCAGATAAGTGCGGTTGCCATGCAGCACGCCCGGCCGGCCGCCTTCGATCGAAGCGGCATGCATGCCGCTGTCGAGGCCATGGCCGGCGGCCTCGACGCCATAGATCTCGATGTCGTGATCGTCGAGGAACGGATGAAACAGCCCCATGGCGTTGGAGCCGCCGCCAATGCAGGCGATGAGCGAATCGGGGAGCCGGCCTTCGGCTTCCATCATCTGCTCGCGCGTCTCGCGGCCGATGATGGATTGGAAATCGCGCACCATCATCGGATAAGGATGCGGGCCGGCGACGGTGCCGATGCAGTAGAACGTCGAGCCGACATTGGTGACCCAGTCGCGCAACGCCTCGTTCATCGCGTCTTTGAGCGTCTTGGCGCCGGATTCCACCGGCACCACCTTGGCGCCGAGCATGTGCATGCGGAACACATTCGCCTTCTGCCGCTCGACGTCGACCGCGCCCATATAGACGATGCATTCCAGCCCGAACCGCGCGCACAGCGTCGCGGTGGCGACGCCGTGCATGCCGGCGCCGGTCTCGGCGATGATGCGTTTTTTGCCCATGCGCCGCGCCAGGAGGATTTGGCCGAGCACGTTGTTCACCTTATGTGCGCCGGTGTGATTGAGCTCCTCGCGTTTGAGATAAATCTTGGCGCCGCCGCAGTGCTCGCTCAATCGCTCGGCGAAATAGAGCGGCGACGGCCGGCCGACATAGTGGGTCAAGTAGCCATCCATCTCGGCCTTGAATTCCGGATCGGCCTTGGCCGCGGCGTAAGCCTGTTCCAATTCCAGAATCAGCGGCATCAGCGTCTCGGCGACAAAGCGGCCGCCATAAATGCCAAAATGGCCGTACTCGTCCGGCCCGGTGCGGAAAGAATTGAGCGGCTGCACGGTCATCGCACTCTTCCTCACGCCGCCGGATAGACTTGTTTTGCCGCCGCGCGCGCGGCGCGCACGAAGGCGCGGATTTTGTCCGGATCCTTCTCGCCCGGCGCGCGTTCCACGCCCGAGGAAACATCGACGCCCGGCGCACGTGTGATGCGCAACGCCTCGCCGACATTGCCGGCATCGAGCCCGCCCGAAAGCATGTATGGGACGCCGGGATCGATGTTCTCGAGCAAATGCCAATCGAAAGCCTTGCCCAGGCCACCCGGGCGCGTCGCCTCGCGCGGCGGCCGCGCGTCGAACAACAGCCAGTCGGCAACCGCGGCATAGCGCGCAATCGCGGCGAGGTCGCCTTTGGATTCGACGGCAATCGCCTTCACCACCGGCAGCTTGAACCGTGCCTTGATGGCAGTCACACGCAGGGGCGTCTCGCTGCCGTGGAGCTGCAGCATGTCCGGACCAAGCGCATCGACAACAAGAGAGAGAAACGTATCGTCTGCATCTACGGAAAGCGCAACTTTGCGGGCTCGGCCGCGCACGCGCGATTCCAAGGTCGCCGCGGTCTTGAAAGACAGATTGCGGGGCGACGGCGGAAAGAACACGAAGCCGACCATGTCGGCGCCGGCATCAAGCGCCGTGTCGAGTGCTTCGGGGGTCGAAAGGCCGCATATTTTGATAGTC
>Ga0335081_10003475_pt1 | contig 24797 bp, 22 predicted proteins | sample Lox_Sample_35_FD_206713 | JGI IMG/M metagenome (GOLD analysis project Ga0335081, IMG submission 206713) | Soil microbial communities from Loxahatchee National Wildlife Refuge, Florida, United States - Lox_Sample_3.5 | ecosystem: Environmental > Terrestrial > Soil > Wetlands | place: USA...
CGCGGATGCGGATGCGGAACAGCAGGCGCGCGCAAAAATTGTAGATATTGCCGATCCAGATGCGGTGCGCCGGGTCGTGGCGGTCGAGTTTGTACCCGTTGACCAGGCCCGTATCGGGGCCGACGAGCTCGAGCAGACGTGGAAGCTGGCCGACATCGTACTGTCCATCCCCGTCGGTGTAGAACACAAATTCCTTGCACGCTGCGCCAAAACCGCTGCGCAACGCGCCTCCATAGCCGCGGTTCTTGGTATGGGTGACTACCCGGAGGTACGGCGCATGCTCGGCCGCGAGTTGTGCCAGGACATCGGCGGTCTTGTCGCGGCTGCCATCGTTGACCACGATGACTTCGTAGTCGGCCACGTGTTGCTGGAGCACCGCGAAGGTTTTGCGAATGAGCGTCGGCAGCGACGGCGCATCGTTGTACGCCGGGAAAAAGACACTCAAAGACGCAAATCTCAGATCCCCTCGTCTCACCCTCACACCATCTTCTCACCGATGAAGATGAGGGATTGGCCGGCCGGTAAATTGTGGCCCGCGGCCAGCCATTCCGCTTCCATCGCCAGAGGATGGTACAGGAGCCGGTCCAGCCATGCGGGCAACGGATCGACGCCGCTAGCCGCGGGACGGTGCAAGAGAGGCTCCCAGATTCGGAATTTTACGAGTGTGACCGGCAGCAACAGCGAGTTGGCATAGGTACAGCGCAGGACGCGCAGGCCGGCACTCGACATGAGTCCCAGCAACCGGCGGCGGGTGAACCGCTGCCGCTCGAGAATGAAATCCGAATGCCGGCTGCGTAACAGGTCCAAGGCAGGCGTTCGGAGGAAGAGCAGGCCATCCGGCGCCAGCACCCGCGACAACTCTCGTGCGGCGCGAAGTTCCTCGCCCGCCGGCAGGTGGGACAGCACATCCTGCGAGATGACCAGATCGAAGCTGCATTCGGCAAACGGGAGGTTGACGATGTCGCCTTGCACAGCGCGTTCCACACCCATCCGGCGGGCATAGCGCAGTCCGACACTGCTGATGTCCATGGGAACGACAGGACAGTGCCGTTCGGTTTGAAGGAGGTAGGAGAAATAGCCCGTGCCGCACCCGGCATCCAGCGCGCGCGAGATCTTACGGCCGGACAAATAGGGCCCCAGCATGGCAAACAGAATGGCGCGCATCCCTCGGTACCACCAGAAGTCTCGCTCACTCCTGGCGATATTGCCGAACTCGTCCGGATTCATGAGACCGGTCATCGTGCAGGGCCGGCGTCATTCTGAATTTTCATAGCTGTGGTCGAAGAACCTTTTTGTAGCGCATCGCGCGCCGGGTCGCAACCCCAGCATTGAGTCTGAGTCACGGCTGGAAACCAAGCCAGGTACAACTGACGGCGGCTCTGCGATTCAAGACCAATCCAGAGTCAGCGTATGTCTGCTGATCTTGGTTAGCAGCAGTTTATTAACGGCAGTCTTTCACGTACCAGAAGCCGGTGGGAAGAGCTTATTTTGATGCTATCCTCGCCGATAGGATCCGGCATCAATTACTTGTAGTGATGTGTTTCCAAGGGGCCGCAAGCCGGCTACTGAGGCGCCGCAAGACACCGGGCCGGGTAAAACGGGCACCTCGACGAAAGCGGATGAACGGATTGAATCAGCGGCGGGAAGGTCTACGGTCGGTGCGGGCTCAGGCTTACATCGCGTTTGTCTGCGCCCTGGGCCTGGCCTGCCTGCTGCGGGCGAATTGGGAGATGGAGCACCCCATCCGCTTCGGTTGCTACCTTCTGATTTGTGTCTTGGCTTCGGCGCTCAAAGTGAACTTGCCCGGGGTCCCCGGGACGATGTCGGTCAATTTCCTGTTCATTCTGATTGGCATTCTGGAATTGGGAGCCGGGCAGACGATGCTCATGGGTTGCCTGGGCGCGTTGGCTCAGTGTGTGTGGAGGCCGCGGAGCGAAATCAGGCCGGTGCAGGCGGTATTCAGTGTTCTCAACAGCGCGGTGGCGGTGTTCGCCGCCTGGTACACCTACCACCTGCCCTTCGCTCAAGAGATCAACCAGGTCACCCCTGCGCTGCTGATCACGGGCACCCTGGTGTATTTCATGCTGAATACGACCGGCATCGCGGGGGTCATCGCGCTGACCGAGAACCGGCCGGCGGTGGAGACCTGGCGCAAGGGTTACTTCTGGTCGTTCCCGTTCTACCTGTTAGGGGCTTCCATCGCCTGGTTGTCCAGCCTGGTGAACGAGAACGGGCGCTCGCAGAGCATGCTGCTGCTCTTTCCCCTCATCTACGTGATTTACCGCTCCTACCGCATGTCCATGGGGCGGCTGGAAGATGAGAAGAAGCACGTGGAAGAGATGGCCGCCCTGCACCTGAGGACCATCGAGGCCCTGGCCCTGGCCATCGACGCCAAAGACCGTACCACTCACGAGCACCTTGGCCGCGTGCGTACTTACGCGCTGGAAATCGGCCAGGAGATGCACCTTCCAACGCCCGAGTTGGAAGCTCTTCGCGCAGCCGCTCTCCTCCACGACATCGGCAAGCTGGCGGTGCCGGAGCACATCATCTCGAAGCCCGGAAAACTGACGCCCGAGGAATTCGACAAGATGAAGATTCATCCGGTGGTGGGCGCGGAGATCCTGGAACGGGTGGCGTTTCCGTATCCGGTCGTGCCGATTGTGCGCTCCCACCACGAGAAGTGGGACGGAAGTGGCTACCCGGATGGGCTGCGCGCAGAGGAGATCCCCATCGGCGCGCGCATTCTCTCCGCAGTTGACTACCTGGACGCGCTGGCCTCCGACCGCCAGTACCGGCGCGCCTTGCCGCTCGAACAGGCGATGGCTGAGGTAGCCAAACTGGCGGGGAAGAGTTTCGATCCCGCGGTGGTCGCGCTGCTCCAGCGGCGTCATGTCGAACTCGAGAGGAAGGCCACCACCCAATCGATGCCACTGGCGCGCCTATCCACCGACCTCATCGTGGAGCGCGGCGATGCGCCCGACGCGGGCTTCGAGGTCTCCGATCCGGCGCCCGGCGTACCCAAGGAATTCAAGTTTCTGGATTCCATCGTGGCGGGGCGGCTGGAGGCTCAACTGATCTTTGAACTGACCCAGGACCTCGGCAATTCCCTGAGCCTGGACGAAACGCTCTCGGTGGTGGCAACACGCCTCAAGCGCTTGGTAACGTTCGATGCGATCGCCGTTTACCTGTGCCGGGAAGGACGCCTGCATCCGGAATACGTCAGTGGCGAGGGATCCCGCTTTCTCTCCTCGCTCGAGATTCCCATCGGGCAGGGCCTCTCGGGATGGGTGGCGCAGACGGGGCGCACGGTTCTGAACGCGAATCCTGCGGTGGAATCGGCCTATCTCGACGATCCTGCGAAGCACACCACACTGCGGTCGGCAGTCGCTGTCCCGTTGATCGGAGCGAACGGGACCCTCGGGGTGCTGACCCTCTATCAGGCCGATCATGATGCGTTCTCGGCCGACCACCTGCGCATTCTGCAAGCCATCAGCCCGAAGATCTCGCTGACCATGGAGAACGCCATGAAGTATCGCCTGGCCGAGACGCGGGCGACCACCGATTTCCTGACGGAGCTGCCAAACGCCCGCTCGCTATTCCAACGCCTGGACAGCGAACTGGCGCGCTGCAAGCGAACCAACGAAAAACTCACCGTGCTGGTTTGCGACCTCGACGAATTCAAGGTGGTCAACGACCGCTTTGGCCACCTGGTGGGTAACCGGGTATTGCGCGCCGTGGGGAGCGCTCTGCGGGCAAGCTGCCGCGAGTACGATTATGTGGCGCGCATGGGCGGCGATGAGTTCGTGCTGGTGCTGCCCGCCAGCGACGGCGACGGCATGAAGCGCCGCATCGGTGAACTGCGCCGCATCGGCGCGATGGCCGGCAGCGCCGTAACCGGCATGAACGACATGACCATAAGCGTCGGGGGAGCGTTCTATCCCGCCGATGGCAGCGACGCGGAACAACTCCTCGCGGAGGCCGACCGCCGCATGTATCAGGCCAAGCGCGCGGTCAAGCTGAAGGCGCCCCCGGACCACTTCACTCCCCACGTGCCGGCCGGTATGACGATCCAATAGTCGCGAAAAAGCGGCTGTGGCCTCCGGCGAACACCACTCTACTTTCCCAATTCCACCCGATACAAGCTCTGCTCGGCCCTGATGAAGATCGCACCGTGGGATATCGCGATGGAAGCCAGGGTGGCACCGTTGAGCGGGTTGGCGGCCAACTTCTGGAACTGTCTTCCGGCTGTAATCACGGTGGTCTCGCCTTCTTCGTTCAAAAAGTAGATGCGGCCCTCGGCGGAAACCGGCGAGGCCGAGTAGTTCCCGTTCAGCCGCGCACGCCACCACTCCGTCCCGGACGCCGCATCCAGGCATGTGACGATTCCGTTGTCGTTGACCACGAAGAGTTCTTCGCCGACACAGATCGGGGAGGGAGTGAGCGGCGCGCCGCGCCGAAGCGCCCAGGCGATGTGAGTGTTGGTGACATCGCCCTTGCCATCGGGCCGCACTGCGAGCACCGACGGCTCAAAAAACCCCGTACAGATGAAAATCAGGCCGGCGCCAAAGACCGGGCGAGGCACATTGGAGAACCCGTCGCCGTAACGCACCGCCCAGATCTCCCTGCCGGTGCGCGGATCGTACGACATGGCCCGGCGCGCGCCGGGGCTGATGAGTTGCGCACGTCCCGCGGCTTCGATCACTAACGGCGTGGTATAGGCCTGATATCCGGCGCGCGAGGTCTTCCAACGCGCCTTTCCCGTCTCCTTGTCGAGAGCCACGATGTATTGGACATCCTGCCCGTCACAACTGATGATCAGCAGATCTTCGAACAGTGCCGGGGAGCCGCCTGGACCATGCTCCGGCGTGTACCGCAGCCGTGTCTTCCACACGATGTCACCCGATGTGCGGATACACGCTGTACCGTAAGGACCGAAGTGCAGATACACGCGATCGTCTTCCAGCACGGGAGTAGGGGTCGCGAAGCTGTTTTTGACATTCAGGTGCTCCCCGCCGGAGACTCGAAACAGTTCGACGTTCTGCTGCTCCTTACCCGATTCCCGATCGAAGCAGATGGCTCGCAGCGAGGGGTCGCGGCCCACCGCCGCGGTCAGCCAGATGCGATCCTTGAGGATCGCGGGCGATGACCACCCTCGTCCCGGGATGGGGATCTTCCAACGCACGTTCTCGGTCTCGCTCCAGGTGAGGGGAAGAGCCTTTGCGTCGGAATGTCCCTGACCGTCGGGGCCGCGAAACTGGGGCCAGTCGCCGGCAAACAATCGGCCGGCCACACGGGAAAGCAACAGCGGCAATGCGGCCCGGCGAGTCATGGGCAATGCACTCACATTATCAGACTCGGGTCTCGCACGCCGCCAGGCAACTTTGCCTGGCGAATCTGCTAATGAGGTGCCCGCGCGCCGGAAACAGCCGCCTCCAGGATCTTCGCGGCAGCCCCGGAGTCGGGAACCGGTTGGTGGAACCGCTCCCGGTAGATGCGCTGCAGCACACGACGATATGCGGATACCGGCAGCCCTCGTTCGGCGGCACGTTCGCGAACGCGCTCTTCAGCCAGTTCGACACCTTCCATCAGGCGGTTGCCGCCCACGCGCCGGTACGTGTCGTCCGCTTCGAACCCGAAGGCCACCAACGCGGGCAGCGGGCGAGCATAATTGTCGGGCAGGCCCAGTTCTCCGAACGGGAAACTGGAAGCCCAGTCGGTGTGGTAGCCAATCCGCATGTTCGACGGATTTACGGAGACCTGCGCGTGGGTCACGCAGTTCATCACCGAAATGTCGTAACGGCTGCGCAACATCTCGATAAGCACCGCTGCCGCGCGAACCTGTGCCGGGCTGATGCTCGCCTGCTCCTGGCCAGGCTCGGTGCGAGCTTCAAAAGACACTCCGAGGAAGCTCTCGTTCAGGTCCACGTATAGCCATTGGTCGTCTTCCCAGACCGAATACCCGGCATGCTGCGCGGCGTCGCTCTCGTTGACGATTCTGAAGACTCTTCCAAATCGGTCGATCAGATAGTTGTAAGCCCGATGGCGCCGTACGAACTCGACCAGCGATTCCGCCACCTGCTTGAGAGCGCGGTTGTGGCCCGGTTCGAATGGCTCCTGTGCGCTCTCGGTGGTGTGGAAAACGATACCGACCGGTTGGGTGTGGCGGAGTTCGCTGGCGTCCTGCGGACGCTCGACCGGAAAGCGGCGGAAAGACCGCGGGTTGGTCGCGACCGCATATCGCGTGTCGATCCGCAAGCCATTGCTGTAAGTCTCGAAGTCTCCAGCTGCATCCACCTGCCAGACGTCCGGAAACGTCTCCGGGCGAAGGACGGGCGCGGGGATCCTCGGGGTATAGACGGGCAGAGGCTCGACCCGTACTCTGGCGCGCACCCCAAAGAACGAGACCGTGGTCAGGGCCAGAAGCAGCGCGGGCAGCCGCACCCTCAGCCGGCCACCGCGCCGACCCGGACGGACCCGCGGGGCAACCGACTGCAGATAACGAAGCCTCTCTAGAGGATCGTCAATCCGGCCGGCGCGCCACTCGACCCACGACCGGTTGGAGCGCACCGGCCGCTGCTGCGATTCCATACCTGAAGTAACCATCGGCGGACTTTTGCGAAAACTTTCGGATTCATGGAGTAGTTTTCGGGTAAACAGGTCCTTCTCATCTTTTTTCCTGAGAGGAATACCGCCGAGGACATACTACCCAAGTGATACCCGAGGCGACGGATCCTCTGTGCCGCGGGGCCATGGAGAACTCATGAATCAAGCCGAAGAATATACCAAACCGATCGGGCTGGACGTGGGCACGAGCCGTATCGTAGTGGCTCGCAGCGCGGAGGGCGGAAGGTATCAATACGATGCGCAGCTCAACGGGTTTCTGATCCTGCCGTATTCCAGGCTCGCCAAAAGCCTGCTCGAACGGGAAAACGTGTTTCACGAGGTGAAGGGTTCGGAAATCGTGGTGGCGGGCAATGACGCTCAGAAGTTCGCCGAGATCTTTCACGCGGAGACGCGGCGGCCGATGCTCGAAGGCGTCCTGAATCCACACGAGCCCCACGGCATGGCGGTGCTTCGCGCCATCATTGCCCGGTTGCTCGGCAAGGCGGCGGTCGAAGGCCAGAAGGTGTATTTCAGTGTACCGGCGCCGGTTCCCAACGAAAAGAACGGGATCGCCTATCACGAGGCTTCCATTCGCGAGATCCTGGGCGAACTGGGGTACGACGGCACTTCCATCGAGGAAGGACTGGCCGTGGTCTTTGGCGAACTGGGCACGTCCAATTACACAGGCATCGGAATCTCCTGCGGAAGCGGCGTATGCAACGTCTGTCTGGCGGTGCTTTCGGTCCCGGTGATCAGCTTCAGTGTGCCGAAGGCGGGCGACTTCATCGACAGCCAGGCCGCGCTGGTGACAGGAGAACTCGCTACGCGCATGCGGGTCGAGAAGGAGCGCTCGTTCCACCTGAACGGCCTCACGTCCGACCGGGTGCAGAACGCCCTGAACGTCTACTACGGGGAGATGATCGACACGCTTGTGGGAATGCTGAAAAGCCACATCGCTGCGACCCAGAGGCTTCCCAAGCTGGATCAATCCATCCCACTGGTGCTGAGCGGTGGAAGCGTGCTGCCCAACGGCTTTCTGGATCGTTTCGCCAAGGCCCTCGAGGCGGCGGACTTTCCCATCCGCCTGTCGGACGTCCGCCTCTCGTCGGACGCCTTGAACTCGACGGCCAGGGGCGCGCTGATGGCCGCGCTCTGTTAACGGCCGGGCAGCCGGTGACTCGGGCCATCTAGCCGGCGTAGACCGTTCCCTCTTCCACAAAGCACAGGGGATTCTGCCAGGGGTCTTCTACGTAGAACGACCGCTCGCCCCAAGGCCTTACGACGATACCACCGCCCGGGGCGTCGTGGACGTCCTCACGTGAGAGGCAATGCAGAGCGCCGGCTCGCGCGTAGGCCGCCTCCAGGTCGTTTACCATGAAGTAAAGCGCCTTGGCCGCGGGGTGCGGCTCCCGCACCGATGACACATCCAGCACCTGGAGGGTCACGGGCCCGCAGTTGAAGTAACAGCGCGATCCCGCCTGTTTGCGTCCCTGGATCCCCAGCAGTGAGGTATAGAACGCAATCGCTGCCTCGAGGTCCGCGACCTCAATATTCAGCCTGAAGAATTGCGGTACATCGGGCGGCGTAGCGTGCTTCGCCGCCTTCTGATCCTCTCGGTTCTGCTGTTTTTCCGCCATGTGATTGTTCCTCAGTGTTTGCTGTCTTTCGAAAAATGAGCCAGCCAGTCCCTCGCCAGCTCGATCCGTTTGCGCTCGATTCGGTAAATGCGCATCCGGCCCTGCTTCTCGTGGCTGAGCAGACCCGCGTTCTCGAGCACCCGCAGGTGCCGGGTGGTGGTTTGCCACGCATGATCGAAGATCGCCGCGATTTCTCCGGCGGTCATGGACCCGCCGTTGAAGTAAATCGTGAGCAATACCCGCCGCCTGGTAGCATGCGCCAACGCGTTAAAGACCGCCTCGTATGTGTCCACCCGAGGCTTGGCGCCTCGATTCTTCACAACCTGATATTAAGCCGCAGTGCTAAATATTGTCAATTGATATTTCGCAAACCCGCTAAATCTCTTACGGCGTGCGGCCGGCGAACCTGCCGTTTAGGTATCATGTTCAGGGAGCGAGGCCAGCATCCGTGTCCAAGACATTCATCGCGATTTTATGGATTTCCGCAGCCGCGGCGCTGTTCGGCGCGTCGCGCAATCTGGAGATTTACTGGATTGACGCCGAAGGCGGCGCCGCGACGCTGATCGTGTCACCCGGCGGCGAGTCCCTGCTGGTCGACACGGCCAACCGAGCGCCCGAAGACCGCGACGCCAAACGCATCATGGCGGCCATTCAGCAGGCCGGTCTCAGCAAGATCGACTTCCTGCTCACCACCCACTTCCACAGCGATCACATCGGAGCCATGCCGGCGCTTGCCAAGATGATTCCGATCGACCAATACCTGGATCACGGCGAGTCGGTGGAGTTGGCGCGGCCCCAGGTCGCGGCCGCGTACAAGGCCTATGAGGAGTTGAGCAGCGGCAAACGACGCATTCTCAAGGCCGGCGACAAGATAGCGCTCAAGGGCGTGGACATCGAAGTCATCATGTCGGCCGGGCAGCCGATCACCAGGGCGCTCAAGGGCGGGGGCGCCAAGAACCCCGCCTGCGCCGACTTCAAGGAGCACGCCCCCGAGCAGGATCCCGACAACGATCAGAGCGTGGGCTTCGTCCTCAAATACGGCAAGTTCGATTTCATCGACATGGGGGACCTGACCTGGAACTATGAGCAGAAGCTGGTCTGCCCGGTGAACCTGATCGGCAAGGTGGATCTCTACCAGACCACGCATCACGGGCTCGACCGCTCGAACTCGCCCCAATTCGTCTGGGCCATCCAGCCGACCGTGGCCGTAATGAACAACGGACCGCGGAAAGGGGGCCCGGCCAGTGTCTTCGAAACACTTCGAAAATCCCCCGGCCTCGAGGACATCTGGCAGGGGCACCTGGCACTGGGAACCCCGAAAGAAGTGAATACCGACGAGAAAATGATCGCCAACCTCGAGCCCACCGCGCAGTGCCAGGGGAATCTGCTGAAGGTCTCGGTGGCCCCCGACGGCAAGTTCACCATGACCAACCACCGCAACGGTTTCCGCAAAACCTACCAGGCGAAGTAAGAGCGCGGCACGAAAGAGTGCGCCCGATCCCTGCGGCTGGCGGTGTTGTACTACACGCGCCGTCGGCTACACCCGGCGGGCCGGCGTTGTGGCGAAATAGCGACGCCGCGAACCGCCCGCCGGGATTGCCTGCTCGATCAGTAGCCAAATGCCTGGAGCAATGTCTGGTTCCGCCGCGTGAAGGAAATGTTCGCCTGCTGGGATTGGCATGGAGACGGCGCCTGGATGTGGATGCTCCCGGTCAGATACGAATTGGACACGGCGTTCATGAGCGAAACCGTGAAGCTCGTCACCACCTGCCCCGAGAACAGCCCGAGAATACTCACCTGCCGGGTGGTTGACCCGCTGGCGTCGAACTGACTGCGGACTGTGAGGAGTGACGGCACCGACCGAGTCGTGGTCATGTTCACCGGAAACGTGGCGCCGGCCGGCACAGATACGGTGCCGCAGAAGAATCCGCCATCGAACTGCAGACCGGACCCGAGGATCGTCAAGGTGCCATGTGCCTCGCCTTGGTAATTCTTGAGCGTCAAATACGCCGGGGTGGGGAGGATGCTCGAGGTGTAGATGCCGCCATCGTAGGAGCCTGTAAATCCCATCGCGTCCTCGAACCCGTCAACCTCGTCCGGCGGTATTACGACCGTGATGCCACCAGACGCTGGATGGAGCACCAGCGTGCTGGCCCAAGCGCCGAACCGCGAATCAAAGGAAGCCTGTGCGGACGGCGTCTGGTCGTAGGCGGCATCTGCCTGGGCGAGAACAGTGTTACTGCAGAGGATGCCCCCGTACCCGCGTCCGCAGAAGCCCCTCGGCGGATGACGTGGAGACGGGCTCTCGGCAACCCGCGCCGGTTGTACCGTCCCCCAATAGGATTCCGATGCTCCCCACCCGTTGTTGTCGCCGAAGTTGTTGACCCACAGTACAGCCGGTGCGAATACGGTCTGCCCATTGGTGGAGGCGGACAGTTGGCACCAGATCCCCAGGTAGCCGCGGCCGCATACGTCCGCCCGCCCATCGCCATCGGCATCCACCACCTGGAGTGTTGCGTAATACTCGGCCGCCGCCCAGCCGTTTGCGTCGCTGAACGAGGCGGCGCCAACGGTGAAAACATCGCTGCCGAATGCTCCGCCCGTGGAGCGCCCGCAGTAGACGCCCGAACCTCCCCGGCCGCATACATCGGCCTTGCCGTCGCCATCAATGTCCGCGAGCTGAATCGTGCTGTAGTATTGCGGCGCCCTCCAGCCATACGAGTCGTTGAACTGGGTCGTCCACACCGCCAGGTTGACGAACTGAGAACCGTTGCTTACCGCGCAGATCATGCCCGCGCCGCCTCGTCCGCACACGTCCGCTTTGCCGTCGCCGTTTAAATCGGCAAACTGGATCGTGCTCCAGTAGGAGGGATCGGACTGCCAGTTGTTGGAGTTGCTGTATTGCGAAGACCACAACGCCGCCGGACCGAAGGAAGAGCCATTGGACAGTGCGCAATAGATTCCCAAGGTTCCACGTCCACAGACATCCTGTTTTCCATCTCCGTTGACGTCGGCAAAGCGAATGGTCTTCCAGAATGACGGGTCGGAATTCCACGAGTTCGCGTCGCTGAAGGCGGGCGACCAGAGGGTGAGCGGGCCGAACGAGGAACCGTTCGACAGAGCGCAATAAACGCCTCCAGGGCCCCGGCCGCACACATCGGCCCGGCCATCGCCGTTGACGTCCGCGTACTGAATCGTCCCCCAGTAATACTCGTTCGACGACCAGGACGAATCGAATGCCGAGGTCCAGGATGTGGCCGGGCCGAAGCTGCCGTTGAGGGCGAGGGCGCAGTTAATGCCCCCGGTAGCCGGTGACCCGCGATAGCACAGGTCGGCCACTCCGTCGCCATTGACATCGGCGAAGCGGATCGACTTGTACTGCTGCGGTTGATAAGGCCCTCCGGAATCGCCCATCGCGGTGCTCCAAAGCGAAGCGGTAAAAGGTTGCGCGACCGCACTGGAAGCGCCAGTGAGCGCCAGAAATGCAGCGAAATATTTTGCTGTCACTTTCGTTCTCCTTAGTGGGGAGTGCAGTCGTTGCTGACCGCCACGGTTTCGAGATCAAATTGCACATGGGTAGCATCATCGATGGCAACCAGTTTGGCGACACCGATGCTGCTGCCCACCGGGATATTGGCGTTGGTTTGAAAGACAAATGATTGGAACTGGCCAGGCGGAGTCACCGGGACGTCGATGCTTACGGGGTAGACGGCGAGGATTCCACTAGCTGACATAGACGGATCGCTGGGTACAACAGACTTAATCTCAGCGCGGCACACGGGGTTGCCGTCGAGGCCTAAAAACACGGCCGAACTCCGCGGGCAATTGAACGGGATGGTGATATCCCCGAAACGATTCCCCATAGGACAAGCAGCGGTCGGGCGGCCGTATGTGCCCGGGCAGACGCAGATCTCTGCTTGTACAGTCGGGTTGTTGACGCCGCCGGCCGAGACTCCGCCACAACCAGTCAAAGCGGCGATTCCGATCACTCCGAGAATGAGTTTGCAGAAGTATGTTCGTCGGTAGTTTTTCATAGTTCCTCTGTTTTGGATTATTTGGAGTAGATGCAGCCGCCGTCAGGCCCACACGTGACGCCGGTGCCGTCCGAGAAAATGGCGCCGACCGTGCCGCCGCCGCCGCTTACATGCCCATACCAGCCGCGATTCCCTGGGGTGCCTACGCCGCCCCTGCGGCACAGGGTGACCAGGTTGAAGGAAGCCGGCTGGCCGACAGTCCCGCCCGTCCCATCCGCGTTCATCCAATAACTGCCGGGCCGCACCACGGTGCATCGGCTTACGCGTTGCACTTCTACCAGGGTCAGCTCGCGGCCGTTCACGTAGACGCCACTGGTGCCGTTTGACGCCCTCGCCGACAACCGCCCGCCGATGTGCAGACCTGCCTGAATAACCCCCAGGGGAGGCTGTCCGGCATAGCCATACAGGCCCGAGCGCGAATCGTACCAGTAGCGCCCGCTCAAGGCATTCCAATGATACTGTTGCGCCAGCCGGTGCACGACGCGTGACTCCGCGGGCGTCAGCGCTCTTCCATTTACGATCAGTTCGTCATCGGGTTGGGCCTGGCCAAGGATGGCGCAACCGATCCATGCAAGGCCGATCCAGAATCGGGTACCAGGTTTCATGTTCTTCTCCGTTTTGCTTCAGAAAGCACAACCACATGGCGCAATACTGCAGAAAATCGGCTCACCGTGCCATCCGGAGCTTCCGTCCGATACGTAAACCGGGGTATGGAAGCGCTGGAAATCACTCAACTGCTCGATCGTTGGAGCGGTGGGGATCGCGGGGCGCTCGATGAGCTGATGCCCCTGGTTTACGGAGAGCTGAAGCGAATGGCTGCGGCTTACCTGCGGGGCGAGCGCCCGGGCGCGACCTTACAGGTGACGGCGCTGGTGCACGAAGCCTACCTGCGGCTGGCCGACTATCGGGAGCCGCGTTTCGAAAGCCGCAGACATTTCTACGTGGTGGCGGCCCAGATGATCCGGCGCATCCTGGTGGATCACGCGCGCCGCCGCCATGCCGGCAAACGGGAAGTGGTGCTGCCGCCGGACTCCGGATTGGTGGTGCAACCGGACATCGCGGTACTGGACCTGGATCATGCCTTGAATCAGCTTGCCGCGGCCGATCCGGAAAAGGCCTCGATCGTGGAACTGCGTTATTTCGCCGGCCTGAGTATTGAGGAAGTCGCCGAAACCACTGGCAGTTCTCCGGCCACTGTCAAGCGGAAGTGGACGGTCGCCCGGGCGTGGCTCTACCGCGCCCTGATGGAAGGCGCAGGATGAACGAGCCGCTTCGCCCGGAGGTGGAGGAGGCGTTTACGGCGGCACTCCAGCTCACCCGCGCCGAGCAGGAAGACTATCTCGCCCGCAGGTATGCAAGCCAACCGGGCCTGCGGACCGAAGTCGCTTCGCTCCTTCGCGCTCATCATTCCGCTCGCGGATTCCTGGAACCGGTGGCCCCTTCAGCGCCCATGAGCGTGGGGAGGTATCGCATTCTACGCCTTCTGGGCGAAGGCGGGATGGGCGCCGTTTATGAGGCGGAACAGGAGCACCCCCGTCGAATCGCGGCCCTGAAATTGATTCGGTGCGGCTATGCCACTCCCGAGTTGCTCCGCCGGTTCGAGCAAGAGGCGCAAGCCCTCGGCCGGCTGCAACATCCCGGAATCGCCCAGATCTACGAAGCCGGCACCGCCCGGAGCGGCTTCGGTCCCCAGCCCTATTTCGCGATGGAGTTCATACGCGGCATCTCGTTGGTGCAGCACGCCAATGCACATCATCTGCAAGTGCCTGAGCGGCTCGAGCTCATGGCCAAGGTGTGCGAAGCCGTGCAGCACGCCCACCAGCGCGGCATCATCCATCGCGACCTCAAGCCAGGCAACATTCTGGTGGATGAGACGGGCCAACCCAAGATCCTCGATTTCGGAGTGGCGCGCTTCACGGACGGCCCAACCCGCAATACCGGGCAGACCGGTTTTGGCCAGCTCCTGGGAACCCTGGCCTACATGAGTCCCGAGCAGGCGATCGCCGATCCGCTCGAGCTCGACACGCGGAGCGACGTTTACTCACTCGGCGTGATTTTGTACGAGCTTCTGTCAGGCGAGCTGCCATATCCGATCAGCAGCCGATGGCCCGAGGCCATCGAGGCCATTCGCCATCGGGAAGCCACGCCGCTCGGCGCCGTTCGCAGGGACTGCCGGGGCGACGTGGAGATCATCGCGGCCAAGGCCCTGGAGAAGGATAAGGCGCGTCGCTACCCGTCAGCCGCCGACCTGGCCGGGGATATCCGGCGATACCTCAAACATGAACCGTTGACCGCGCGGCGGCCCAGCGCGATGTATCACCTGGGGAAGTTCGCGCGCCGCCACCGTGCTGTGGTCGCGGGAATGGCAACTGTTTTCATGGTGCTGATTGCGGGATTCGCGTCCAGCATGTGGGAAGCGCAGCGCGCCCGCCGCGCCGGACAGGAGGCGCTCCGTGAAAGGGACAGGGCCGCAGCCGCGGAGATCGCCGCCACCCGGGAGCGCGACCGCGCGGTGACCGCGGAACGCGCTGCCACCGCCGAACGCAATCGGGCCGTGCTGGCCGAGACGCAAGCCGTCCACCAGCGGAACACTGCCATTGCCGAGAAAGAACGCGCTGACCGGGAATCGATGACGGCCCGGGCGATCAGCGATTTTCTCCAATACGATCTGATCGAGCAGGCGAGCCCCTCGGCACAGGCCCGGCCGCACGTCAAACCGGACTCCGACCTCAAAGTGCGCACTGTCCTGGATCGTGCCGCGGCGCGGATCGCCGGAAGATTCGACGAACAGCCGTTGGTCGAGGCGTCCATCCGCCAGACCGCCGCCACCACCTATATGGCATTGGGCCTTTATCCACAGGCTCACGAACAACTGGAGCGGGCATTGGACCTCCGCCGGCGTCAACTGGGGGAGCCGCACCCCGAGACTCTCTTGACCATGAACTCCCTGGGACAGCTCTACGAGCGGGAGGGGAAGTACAAAGACGCCGAGCCGCTCTTCCGCAAGGTGCTGGAATTGCGAACCCATATCCTGGGCGCCGAGCATCCGGCAACTTTGGTTACCATGAGCAATCTCGCACTGATTGAGCAGGAACTCGGCCGGTTCGCTGATGCCGAGCCGCTCTACCTCAAGGCATTGGAGGCGCAGCGGCGCGTGCTGGGCGAGGATCACCCGGACACTCGGATCAGCATGAGCAGCCTCGCGATCCTGTACCGCGCCCAAGGCAGACCCTCCCAGGCAGGGCCCATGTTCGCCGAAGTGGTGGAGGCCGACCGGCGGGCGCTCGGCGAGGAACATCCCGATACGCTGAGCAACATGAATAACCTCGCGGTGACCTATTGGGATCAGGGCCAATACGAACAAGCCGAAAAGCTGTACCGCACAGTTCTCGAGATCCGCCGGCGAGTGATGGGTGAGCAGCACCCCGACACCCTGAACAGCATGAACAACCTGGCGGTGTTGTACTACACACGGCGGAAATTCTCCCAGGCCGAGGCCCTGTTCCTCCAGGTTCTGGAGGCGCGGCGGCGCGTGCTTGGGCCGGAGCATAGCGAGACCTTAACGACCATGGGCAACCTCGGCCGGCTCTATCTGAATGAGGGCAAGAACGCGCAAGCGGAGCCGTTGTTTCGAGCCGTGCTCGCGGTCCAGAAGCGGGTTCTGGGCGAGGAACACCCCAGTACACTGAACAACCTCAACAGCCTGGCGCGGGTGTATCAGGACCAGGGAAAAGACGAGGAAGCCGAGGCGCTGTTTACGAGGGTGCTGGAAGCACGCAAGCGCGTCCTGGGCCACGAGCACGTCGGTACCCGCGACACTATGGAGCGGTTGGCGCGGTTGTATCTGAACGAGGGACGATACGTGCAGGCCGAGCCGCTGTACAACGAAGTACTCGCGATAACGCGCCGCGTTCCGACGCCCGACGATTCCGAGATTCCCGAAATCATGGCCGCGCTTGGAGAGGTGCGGATGGGGCAGCGCCGGCTGGCCGAAGCGGAGTGGATACTGCGGGAAGCGTTGAAACTCCAGGACGCGGGCAAGCCCGATTCCTGGCAGCAATACGAGTTCCAGAGCCTCCTGGGTGACAGCCTCATGAGGCAAGCCCGATTCGCCGAAGCAGAACCACTGCTGCTGGGCGGCTGGGAGGGACTTTGCCGCCAGCGCAACTCGATCCCCTGGGAAATGCGGACCGCATGGGATGACGCCGGGCGCCGGGTCGTGCGTCTCTACGAGGATTGGGGACGGCCGGACAAGGTTGCCGAGTGGCAACAAAAGCTCAGATAGCCTTTATTCCGTCGGCTCATCAAGTTTGTCGAACAGAGAGGCAAAATCGATCTCGCCGACCAAAGGTGTCGCCAGCACACTCCCCTGGGGGCGGCGGATTCCGCCTTGTACCACTTCCATGAGCGCACGCTTGTAGGGATCGACCACCCAGATATAAGCTATACCGGCAGCCACGTAGTCGGCAATCTTATCGAGCATCTCGCCAGGTTCGTCGCCAGGCGAGAGGGACCTCGATGGCTAAATCCGGCCGTTCCATCACCGGGCTGACCTTGTAGGGTAGCGCCTTCACACAAACATCCGGGATACGGTATCGGGGCTCGCCACTGATGCGAACCCGCTGTTCCGTGAAGCTTCGGAACCTGCACTCGCTCTCACGTGGCCCCAAGGTCAAGATGATCAGCGTTTGCATCCGGCTGTCGTAGTGTTCGCCCACGTTGCGCTCCAAGAGCTGCCCATTCACATACTCCTTGTCGGGGTGGTAGGTGGTGCGAAGATATTCTTCAACCGGAACGGCGGTACTCGGCGCCATAGTCTCAGTTTAGGCCAACAACAACCTGGGTGCCTATTTCCCTCGCTGCAGCCCCAGAGCGCGAATGCGCTTATGCAGATTCGTCCGTTCCATTCCCAGCGCCCGCGCCGCGCCCGAGACGTTCCAGTTGGACTCCTCCAGCGCCCGCAGAATGTGCTCCCGCTCGGCCGATTCCCGCGCCTCCTGAATCGTCGATTTCGGGCCCGCTTCGCGCTGCACCCGAATCTCCACCGGAATGGCATCGCGCGTCAGCCGCTCGCCGGCCGTAAGGATGGCCATGCGCTCAATCACATTGCGAAGTTCGCGTGCGTTGCCGGGCCAGCCATAGCTCTCGAGCAGCGGAAAGACCGCCTCGTCCAGCGCCTTGCGCTTGAAGTTATTGCGGGCACAGAATTCCTCCAGGAAGTATTCCGCCAGCAGCCGCACATCGTGAGGGCGCTCCCGCAGCGCGGGCACGCGGATCGGCACCACGCTCAAGCGGTAGTAGAGGTCCTCTCGGAACTTCTCCTGGGCCACCATCCCGCTGAGGTCGCGATTCGTCGCCGAGATCACCCGCACGCTGACACGAATGATCTGTTCGCCGCCCACCCGGTGGAACTCGCCCTCCTGCAGTACGCGCAGCAATTTGGCTTGCGACGCTCCATGCAGGTCGCCCACTTCGTCGAGGAAAATCGTGCCGCCGTCCGCCATTTCGAACTTGCCGCGGCGCGACGCCGTGGCCCCCGTGAAAGAGCCCTTCTCGTGGCCGAAGAGCTCCGTCTCGATCAACTCGGTGGGAATGGCCGCGCAGTTCACCTTCACAAACGGCCCCGACGAGAACGGGCTGGAATTGTGAATATGGGCGGCGAGCAATTCCTTGCCGGTGCCCGACTCGCCGATGAGCAGGACCCGCGCATCCGAGCGTGCCGCCATCGACGCCTGCTCGACGGCGCGCAGCCACGCCGGGCTGGCGCCGATCATCTTGGGGCCGCTTCCCACCATCTCCCGCAGCCGTTCGTTCTCCTGCCGCAGCGTGGCATGTTCCATGGCGTTCTTGATCGCCAGCAGCACCCGGTCACGGCTCAGAGGCTTCTCCAGAAAGTCGAAGGCGCCGGCGCGGGTGGCTTCCACGGCGTCGGAGATGGTTCCATGTCCGGAGATCATGATGGCAGGCGAAGCCGCGCCGTTCTGCTTCACCGCGCGCAGCAGATCGATCCCGTTGCCATCCGGCAGTTTCATGTCGAACAGGTAGGCGTCAGCCCGATTGGCATCCGGGTGGCGTCCGAACTCGGCCACGGACTTGCAGACATTCACGCCGTAGCCTTCGCGTTCCAGAATCATGCGCAAGGAGCGGCCGATATTCTCTTCATCATCCACGATCAGCACGCGTTTGGAAGCCATTGGTCTCGACGGGCAGCAGCACACGGAAACCTGCGCCGCCCAACTCTCCTTTCACTGCAACGATGTCCCCGCCCGATAAGAGTGCGCTCTTCCGCGCGATCGAAAGGCCGAGGCCCATGCCCCGTTTCTTGAACGAGATGGTGGGTTGGAAAAGGGAGGCGCGCGCCTGTTCGCTCAAGCCCGGCCCCGAATCGTGAACCTCGATGGCCACGCGCCCGTCCTCGCCCCGCGCCGTCAATCCCAGGATGTGGCCCCCTTCGCCCGCGGCGTCCGCGGCGTTCTCCAGCAGGTTGGTGAGAATCCCTTTGATGAGATCCTGGTCCGCCGTCACGCGGGGCATGCCGTCCGCGAGGCGGCACTCGTAAGCCACTTCCGGATGCCCGGTTTTCAGAAACGCGATCCGTTCCTGCAGGACGGAATTCACGTCCACAGACGAAGGGACCACGGGCGGCTCCGTGGCGAACTGCGAAAATGCCCGGACCCGCCGTTCGAGCGTTTCGATTTCGTCCACCACGATCTGGGTGGCCTGTTCCATGAAGCCGCGGTCCGCCTCGTCGTAGCGCGCCAGCATCTCCTCCACCGTGAGCCGGATGGGGGTCAGCGAATTCTTCACCTCGTGCGCCATCTTGCGCGCCAGGGTCTGCCAGCTTGCCAGCTGGCGCAAATAGACCAGCCGCTCGGTGCTCTCCTGCAGCTTCCCGGCCATGTCGTTGAAAGCCTGAATCGCGCGCCCGATCTCGTCGTCCCTCTGCGCCTCCACGCGGGCGTTCAAATCCCCGGCGGCCAATTCCGTGAGGCCCGTGGTCAACTGCTGGATCGGCCGGCTCACACGGTGCGCCAGGTAGACCAGCAGCGCCAGCGCCACCAGCCAGAACAAGGCAGCCGCCAGGATGTAAAACAGCTTGAAGCCGCGCGGCAGATCCTTCTCCCGCACCTCGGCCACCAGGCCGAGCCCATGCCGGATTGCGGCGGTGAGCCGATCCATCTTGACGTCGCCCAAAGCTGTCGAGTATAGCCAGATCTCGTCTCCGTAACGTACCAGGTAGTCCAACTCATCGCCTTCGCGGCCCGCACCAACGAACTGCTCCGTCTCGTCGGTCTCCGCAAAGTCCTTCACCGCCGCCGGCCAATTTGCCTGGTCGGCAGGCAAAAAGCGTCGCGGCTGCAACTCGCCCGCCTGGACCCGCCGCTTCAAATCCTCGCCCGCTCTTTGGCGGAATTCGTGACCGGTGGTCTGCAGCAGCCTGGAAAGCTCCTCGATATCCCCCGTGGTCGAGAAATTCAGGCTCGTATCCAGCAGCGAGGTCGTAATCCAAACCGTAGCCGCGAGAGGCGCCAGAGTCGCCGCCAGGAAAATCAGAGTGAGTCTGTTTCGAAGCCGATTCACCCGCGAGGTCCGCGGGCCGGCGGCGTGCGGGGAAGGTCTGCCAGGCGGAACGGGCCCGCTCTCCTGGTCCAGACCGGATTGTCAGCGCCGGGCCGGCGGCTCAGCCAGTCAATCAGCAGACCGGTCACGCTGATGCCCGTATCGCCCACCGCACTGGATAGGTCTTTCGCGGAAGTTACGCTCAGATCGAACCGCACCCAGAATGGGCGGTCCGGCGCCAGCCCCAACGCCGTGATGGCCAGCTCACCAAGAGCAAACTCCTCGGCCTGGGATGCCGTTAACAACGACTTGGAACGCGGCGGAGCACCGCGCACCGTTACGGAAAACTTCTCCATCCACAGGTCATAGCTGAAAATCAGGCGCTCCGTTACGGGACGGTGGAAGATCGTGCCGTGGTTGTCGGTAAACAGCGTGATCTGCGAATCGAACACCACCGTATCGGCGGCCTTGAGCCGCTCGAGCGGCTTTCCAGTCAGAAAGTGCAAACCGGGCGCCGCCCCCCGGATGTTGTCGCCATCGAAACTGACCAGCAGCGGCTCGTCCGCACGGGCGCGAAGCAGAGGAATCCCCAAGCCGGCCAGAAGCCAGCTCCTTCGGCTGATGCGAATGTCCCGCGCGGGTTGCGCCATCAATAATTCATGCCAACCATGAAAATCGGATCGATATGCCCGTCCCGGACAGGGAACGCCACTGCCAGAGAGAACACTCCCTGCCGGAGCCCTACCCCAACCGAATGCCTTAGAACCGCCGTATCCCCGTGGTCCCAGATGGCACCCGTATCGTAAAAAGCCTCAAATAACCCGTACCTGTACTCGACGGTGTTGTGCACCATCCGGTTTCCACCAAGCGGGTCGAGTTCATACTTGTTCCAGCCGCGCAACGTGGTGCTGTTTCCGAGTACGAAACGTTCGAACAGGGGGGCGCGGCCGGTGATCACCCCACCGGTCAGATCGTCAATCACGACGCTCTTGCCACGGGTCAACATGTAGCGGAACTGCCACTTGTGCCGGGCATACACGAAGTCGCTGCCGAGAAGCCTGGTAGCCGCGCGCAAGTTGTAGCCTGCATCGAGGTCATGCTGGTTCTCGGAATCTTCCAATCGCCGATGGTAGCGCAGCGCCGCAATCATGGCGTCGGCGGCTTCGGTAGCGGCAGCCGGCGATTCGTCCTGAAAACGCTCGAAACTGGCCCCCACGCTCAAAGTCAGGGGCTTTGCCAATACGAAGGTTACTTCCGGTTCGAAATTCTGGCGAGTCCGATAAACACCCGCGCTATCCTGAGCCGCCAGCATCGCGCCAGGGGTCCGTACCGCCAAATCGCTCAACGTGGCGCCATTCCATTGCTCGTGGTAATCCTCAATTTGAAAGCGAAGGTGGACGTCGTCCGAGCCCAAGCGGGTATTTTCATAGCGGGCCACCAGTCCGCTATAACGTTCCACCAACTCGTCGCCATCACTCACCAGGCCCAGCGTGAAACCATTGTGCCGCACCGTCGCGGTGCCTTCCAGAGCGCCGCTCCAGCCCTGTTTTCCGGTATACACAAACTTGGGGACCGTCACATCAAAGCGGGTTGGCCGGAGTTTCACCTCGAACATCACCTGCACGTAGCCCGGGGTCTTCCCACGGAGCACCCGATGTTCGACCGTGCGGGCGTGAAACTCCTTGCGCAGCCGGTGGGCCAGATCGTCGAGAGCGGATGGATTGAGCTTCTCCCCTATGAGCGCCGCAATCTCCTTTGCCAGTCCGGAGCTGATCTTCTCGTTGTGGTCCGCGGGCGACGCCACCGTAGCCGTCCAGCCATCGCCGGCCACCACTACTCGTTCCACCGTGTACTGCGTGTTGACATTGAACTCGGAGTCCTGCGTTCCGGCCGAAAGCAAGCCGCCCACCAGCAGCCACCCGAGCCAAACATATTTCATGGCGCCCAGCAGAGCACACCATTTGCCACTGCTAAATTCTTGAAACTGCGGATAATAGACAGAAGTGCGATGTGAATCGCATTCACAGGTGTGGAGGGAAAAAAAAGCGGCAGCCGAGGCGCCGGAAGCGGCGACACGGCCAGACTTAGAGAACCTTGGCCAATTCCGTCGCAAAAGCGCTGCGCGGCGTCTGTTCGCGATCCTTACCGCCACGCTTCTTGCGGTCGGGCCGCTGTTGCATTCGGGTTGCATGGGGAGTGGATGCGGCGGCTGGTGCGGGTGTCTGTGACCCGCGTGTGTCTTTGCCTTTGGGCGGCTGCGCCGGGTTGGCGCGCAATAGCCGGTCCTCTAACGGCGCGCGGTCGAAGCGCCGGATGATCGACTGCATCTCGTCCGCGGTAGGCGCTTCTACAAAAGCGAAGCCCTTCGATTCTTGCGTTTCGTGGTTTCGGATCACCTTTACGGCATCCGCCACCAGATCTTCGGCGGCGAGCCATTGCTTGATGTCATCGGCGGTGACCCACGTGGGGAGGTTGCCAAGAAAAACGGTGAAGCTCATTCAGTTGATTATTTAACTCCGTCGGTTGGATTTTTGAGGCGCGTTCAAGGGGAGGATTCCGATCTGCCACCTAGATAGTAACAAAGTCCCAAAGCGGATTGCAAACGCTGGATTTGGACAATCCTGTCCGAGACAACCCGCTTCGACACACCCACCGGGACGGTCGTTTCGCGGCGGCCCGAAATGCCTGCCTGGAAGCTTATTTTCAGCTATTTAGAAGTGCCCAGTATTGTCTGGCAATTTCGTCCACCCGGTGCTTTGTCCGGATGTGCAGCGCTGCGCGCGCTCCGACCTCGCTTCCCAACTCGGGCGTCGACGCGATCACGATCATGTGCTCGTAGAGCGATTCCCGTTCCGCGACACCCACGTCGATGCGCAGACAGGCGTCTTCCGGAAATCGCGAGGATTCCGGAGCGTCAGTCAGCAGCACCGGTTTCCCGATTCCCATGAATCGGATCGAAATACCTGAAGTTTCTCCGGTAGACGGATACCGCAGGTTGATGCAGGCATCCACCGATGCCGCAGCCTTCCAGAACTCACGCTCGGAAAGGTAGGGGAGCCGCACAACTCCAGGTTCCGAGAGCATGGGAGCCACGGCGCGCTCCAGATCGGTGGAAACGAACGATCCCGCCAAGAGGAGCCCTGCGTGCGGCACCTCGCGGCGTACCGCGGCGAACGCCTTGAGGACCGCGACTACCCGCTTGGATTCCCGCAGGAAGCCGAAGACTCCAAACAGAAACGTCCCCGGCGCTGCCCCCAGGCGCTGGCGGTAGCGCATCACCGCCGCGTCCGATGGAAGAGCGGGCGGCGCAAACAAGTGAGGAACTTCGATGATGCGCGCGGATGGGACGTGCGCGGCAACGGCTCGCGCGGCCGTGGGATTGTGGACCACAATCACACGGGCCGCCTCGGCGACGCGGCGCAGCATGGGCCACGCGAAATAGCGACTGTCGGCGCCCGACCCTCCACGCATCCGCCAGAGTTCCCGCGCCAATCCCCGATGCCACTCTCCGTAGTTGTAAGCGAACTCCTCGACGTACTGCCGCTCGCCGAGTTGGCCCAGCAGAAAATGATTCAACACCGCGTCATGTAGGACGACAATCCCGGGCCGTTCGATCGCGCGGCGGTAAATCTCGGCGTGCAGCGCGTTGTTGCCCAGATGATACAGCGCGATATCCGGCCGCTTCGCCGACACCTCTACCGTCCCGTGTGCGCGAAGGGCCGCCAGGAGGGCCGCCGCATAGTCGGCGACTCCAGTGCGCGCCGGAGGTAATGGAGAGTAAAAGCCGACGGTCATCGATCACGCGGGGCGCTTGCGTTTTCCGAACAACGCCGTGCCCACCCGCACGCAGGTGGCGCCCTCTTCGATGGCAGCCTCCAAATCGTGCGACATGCCCATCGAAAGCTGAGAGAGCCCGTGCTGCTCCCCCAATTCCCGCAATCTCCGGAAATAGGGGCGCGACAACTCGGGATCGTCCGACCACGGCGGCATCGTCATCAGGCCGAGCAGACGCAGGTGCGGGCAGGCGCGTACCGCGTCAATTAACACCGGGAGATCCGACGGCTCCGCGCCGCTCTTGGCCCGCTCTTCCGACAGCTTCACCTCCAGCATCACGTCGAGCGGACGCTCGGTTTCGTTCAGACGGCGCGCCAGTTTCGGGGAGTCCACGGTCTGGATTACCTGGAACAATTCCGCCGCCTTTTTGGATTTGTTCGACTGCAGGTGGCCTATCAGGTGATAGCGCGCACCTGGAAGCGCGCCGACTTCGGGCGCCTTGGTCTCGAATTCCTGCACATAATTCTCGCCGAACTCCCGCAGTCCGAGCTGGTACGCTTCGCGGATGATGGATGCCGGGAAGACCTTCGTGACGGCCAGCAGAGTGATTGCCGACGGATCGCGGCGCGCCTGCTCCGCCGCCCGCGCGATGCGGCCGCGGACCGCTTCCAGCCGCTCCCGCAGAGTGTCCATCGCCGCTTGCACGTGACCAGTATGCCACGGTGCCGGACTGGCGAATTCATACGAATGGAATTTTGGATAGCAGATGTCCGTAGAAGAACGCTTTGAACGAATCGAACATGTCACGGCGGGTTTGGCCGAGCAAGCCCGTATGGACCGCGAAGAGAACCGCCAGGCTTTGAAGCGACACTCAGAGGCAACTCAACGAACTCGCCGTTCGAGTGAACGATTTGACGATCAAGATCGCTGAGACCAATCGCGGTGACGCATCTCGCTGAGGAATCACGCCTGGGCGACCGGCAACTGCACGAAGGCATCGACACCCTGGTCTCTGCAATTGGCGAGGTCATCCGCGCCTCCCGCCCTTCACCTTCCAACTGATGCCTGATCGGGCCGCAGCGAATTGACCGGCTCCCAGAACACTCTGCATCCGCTTTCCATCACCTGCTGCCTGCGGAAGAGACTTGGCAGCCGCAGCTTGCCGACGACCTCTTCGTCCTCGCAGGTG
>Ga0335081_10003476_pt1 | contig 24794 bp, 22 predicted proteins | sample Lox_Sample_35_FD_206713 | JGI IMG/M metagenome (GOLD analysis project Ga0335081, IMG submission 206713) | Soil microbial communities from Loxahatchee National Wildlife Refuge, Florida, United States - Lox_Sample_3.5 | ecosystem: Environmental > Terrestrial > Soil > Wetlands | place: USA...
CCGCCCGCAGTTCCTCGGTCCGGCCCTCGAACATCTTGGCGCGCGAGCCCAGTTGATCGAGTGGAAGCTCGATCGCCCGGGACTCGAAGCGCGCCGCTTGGGCGATCTCTCCTGCAGCGCTGCGGGCGACCTGGGCGATCGAGCGGAGCAGTAATGCCTGACGCTCCTCGGCCGCAAGCTTGCGCAGGCGGCTCACGAGCGGAGCGAGTCCCTCCCGGCGACGCGCGTTCACCGCGAACAGCTCGAGTGCGCTCACACCCAGCAGGTCGCGCAGCGCGACCCGGATGAACTCGACCGCCACCTCGCGGTCGGCGCGATCGAGATGGTCGATCTTGTTGATCACGGGCAGCAGCCGCGGGACGCGCTCGGCCGCCTCCCGAAACAGCTCGCGCTCGCCCTCGGTCAGCGGCTGGCCGGCGTCCAGCACGCACAGGGCCGCGTCGACACGCGGGAGGAACCCGCGGGCGACCTCGGTGTTGTGTGAGTGAATCGAGCCGATTCCGGGCGTGTCGACCAGCTCGAGCCCGGCTCGCAGCAGGTCGTGGTCGATCTCCACCCGCGCCTGCTCCACGCCCAGACGGTTCGCGGGATTGTCTGCCTCGGTCACATACGCGGCGAGCTCGTCGAGTGGGCGTTCCTGGACGGTGCCGTCCTTGAAGTAGACGCGCAACCGGTCGCGGTCGCCGGCGGAGATCGTGGTGACGACCGACGTCAGCGGGACCACTCCGGTGGGCAGGACGTTCCGTCCGAGCAGGGCGTTGATCAGGGTGCTCTTGCCGCGTTTGAACTCACCGAGGACGACGAGGTTGAACCGGTCCTCGGCGAGCCGCGTGCGCGCCGCGGCCAGATGCCGGCGCGGACTCTCTGCGAGTAACCCATCGGCGAGCAATAGGAGCTCATCGAGCAAACCCAGCCACGGTCCGCGCTCGTCGAGATCCGGCGTCTCGCCGCGCACGGGTGAGGAAGACCCCCCGGCACCGTTTAGAACCGCTGCATCCACTGGACCTCCGCAGGCGTCGATTTCGTCTGTAGAGGCCATCAGCGGCCGATGCCGCGTTCCGAGCGAGCCTCATCGCTCGCCTCCCAGCATACCGGGTGTGCGTGTCGATCAGAAGCGATGGCGGGCGAGGCGCAGACCGCCACGCTGCCGCTTTCCCTCGGTGAGCGACGCCATCGCCGGCACCATCTCGCTTGTGACCAGCCCGGCTTCGTCGGTGAGCTCGTCGACGATCTTGAATGACTCCGCGATCCGCTCGGGCGTGTCGACGATGATCGTCACGACCGGGACATGGCGGCGCAACTGGAGCAGGCGGTCGCCGTGCGGCGGGTGATCGCCGTGGAACCCCCAGACTCCGCGCAGGCAGGTTGCTCCGCCGGCTCCGCTCTCGCGCAGGCGGCGGACGAGCGCCACATGCAGCGGACTTCGCCCGTGGCGCGCTTGCTCGGACGCGTAAACCATCAGCTTCTGCCACATCGCCAGTGCCGCGCTCGTCGGTCGTAGGAAGCGGCGTCGGCGGGGTGAGAAGTTGGCCATCACGCTTGCACACGCGCGCACGTTCGAGCGTGAGTAGGGGGCGCGCCAGCAGGCCGCCGAGCTCCGGCAACACGCGTGCGATTTCCTCACCGGAACCGATCGCGATGATCATCATCGGCACCTCGGAGTTGCGTCCGAAGAATCGCGCCCGCTGCCTCACGCCGTGGGCCGTGCCGTCCACGCCGAGCAGGGCGGTTGCGCCGGCGATGCCGCGGCGGTGCAACAGGTCGCAGATCGCGACAAAGGCAGGGGCGCTCCCGATCCGCTCTTGGCGTCCGACATAGATAGTCAGCTTGGTGGCCTCGTGCAGTTCCTCGGGTAGCACGACCGTCCCAACCTCCCCCGTCAGCATTCTCGCCCGCTCGAGCGTGATGAGACCGTGACGCTTAAGGTGAGTGACCTCGTCGACGAGGTTCTCGATTCGGGCTCGTGTGTCGACGGCGATCGAGACCAGGGGAAGGTCCTCGGAAAGAGTGAGTAGGCGGTCGGTACGAAGATGGTGCTTGAGGCCGAATCCCTCCGCGCCGCGCAGCATCACGCTGACCTTGACCTCCTTGCGTCCGTACAAGTCGAGCAGCGCATCGGCGACGAACCGGTCGTCGGTTCGGTGGCGCTCGCCGAAGTAAGTGGTGAGTTTGAGGCAGTCGTTGTTCACAGATGACGTCCGATGAAGCGACCGAGTGCGACGGCGCCAAGCCCCACGACGAGGGTGAGCAGCACGTTGCCGCCTGCGATCCCGAGCTCGCCGTCCTCGACCAGGCGCTGGCTCTCGAGCATCCACGTCGAAAACGTGGTGTAGGAGCCGAGCGTGGCTGTACCGGCGAGCACCAACCCGTCGCCGGTCACCCCGAGGCCGACCAGGAAGCCGAGAGTCGCCGCGCCGCTCATATTGACCACGAATGTGCCCAACGGAAAGTCGCGGGTGGCGCGAGCAGCCACCAGCCCGTCGACAAAGAACCGCAACAGCGCGCCAATCCCGCCGAGCAGGCCGACGCCGATCCAGACGCCGATGCTCACACCACCGTCCTTGCTCTCCGGACGTACAGCGTCGCCAGGTGGACACTGCCGTATCCGAGCGCGATGCTCGACACCGCGTAGGCCAACGCAAGCCCGTAGCGGTGCGCATCGAGCATCTCAAGCAGCTCCAGCTGCATCGTCGAGAACGTCGTGAACGCACCGCAGAACCCTGTCCCCAGCAACGGCCGGCGGTACGCCGATAGTGGGAGACGCTCCTGCAGCCGGGTGGCGAAGTAACCGAGCAAGAACGTACCGAGAATGTTCTCTCCGAACGTGACCCACGGCCAGCCGGGTGCCGCGGCGGCGTGCGTTTGCAGCAGCGCGACGCGCAGGAGCGCGCCGACCACTCCGCCGGCGAAGATCGCTCCCAGCTCGCGTCCGTCCCGGCCCGGCACGGGTCAGGATGCTAATCGGTCGCCGAACACTTTCCGGTACGAGTCCTCACCGTAGCTCGTGGGCAGCGGCTCGCCTTCGGAGATCTTGAACGGACGGGCGCCGTCGGATCCCCTCTGCGCGCGTAGAAAAAGCGCATTCTCTAGACCACGGTGATGAAAACCGCTCGCAAGATCGAACATGTGGGTGACGAACAACACCTTGACACCTGCCTCGAGCAGCGCCACCACCAACTGCCGCGCGATCTCGGACCCCTCCCGCTCGTTGGTAGCCGCGAACGACTCGTTGCACAGGAGCAGGCAGTTTGAGGTGATGCAGTCGGCGATCTCGCTCATGCGCGCCAGCTCCTCATCGAGCTTGCCGCTCTCCAGCGCCTCATCCTCTTCGCGTTTGTAGTGGGTGAATACCCCGTCGCAGACGTTCACCCGCAGCGACTGCGCACCGACGAACATTCCCGCCTGAGTCATCAGTTGCGCCAAGCCCACACTGCGGAGGAACGTCGACTTGCCGCCCTGGTTGGCCCCGGTGATCATCACCAGCGATTTCTGATCGGCCGCGACGTCGTTGCCCACGACCGGTTCCGAGGTCGTCAGTCGAAGGCACACGTCGTACAGACCGTCCGCCGAGAGCGCAATCGCGCCGGGAGCGACGGCCACGGGGAACGCGGTGGGTTCGCCCAGCTCGGCCAGGCGCTCGGCGAGATGGACGCACCCGAGGTAGAACCCGATCTCGACCCGCAGCATCGTGAAGAAGCTGTGGACGTGCTCCACCGCCTGGGCGAGCGCGTTGGCCACCAGGTTGACCCCCCGCTCCTCGAGTGCGCTCAGTGCCCTGAAGCCGTTCTCGTCGCGGTCGGGGATCGTGAAGCTGTAGCCGGACCGATCGAATACGCGCTCGAGCAGACTCTGCTCCCGCTGCTGGCGAAGCGTGTACCCGGTTCCTTTGTTTCCGGTCGTCAGCCGGGCGCTCATCAACATGCCGCCCTTGAACTGGAGCGCCTTGAGGTGGTTGTCGATCAGCGCGAAGTACGGCTCATCGAGTTCCTCGCGCAGCATCGCGAAGAAGCGCGCAAATCCCTCAGAGTCGAACTTGTCGCTGTGCTCGTCAGCCATCTGCCGCAGCCGCCGGAGGAAGTCGACAAATAGCTCCATCTTTTGCACCGAGTTCCCGAGCAGGCTGCGGGGCGAGTCCCGGAGCAGCGAACCCCACACGCTATTCTCCGCCTTGAGCGCTTCGCCGGCCAGGCTGTACAGATCGTGCGCGACCCCCGGGTGGCCGAGGCAATCGGTCAGCAGTTGCTGGCGATAGGCAATTGCCTCGGGGTCACGCAGGCTCAGCAGCAGCGCTCGCTTGGCCACCTCGTAGATCAACCCGTCGCCGGCGGCCATCGCTCCCAGCAGCGTGTCCAGCGCGAGATCCTGCATCAGTGCCTGTTCCTGGGGCGGAAGGTCGGAGGCCAGGTCGAAGTCGCGGTCGGCGTGCATCAGGAACGCCTTCATCTCGCGACTCGTTTGCGCAGGGTTTCGTAGGTGAGGCCGTATTTCTCGACGATCGCCGCCGCGTAGGCCAGCCCATCGGCCGGCTTGCGCACGAGCTTATACGTGCGTACCGCCGGATCGTCGGGTACGACCGTGCTCATCATGCTGACCGTGGTCGGGCCGAGCGTTGAGAGCTCATCCACGAATGTCACGAACACGCACAGCGCATCGAGGTCGATGATCTGCCTGACCACCTCGCTACCGACGAGAACGGCATCGCGCAGCGTGGTCGAGCCGAAGCTCTCGTTCATGATCAGCAGGCTGGCGCCCGTCGCCTGCTCGAGGATCCCATGAATGCGATACAGCTCGTCCTCGAACTTGCCGCGCAGCGTCTCGAGCTCCTCCTCGCGCTCAAAGTGAGTGAATATCCGGTCAGGAAGGAACAGGCGGGCGTCGTCGCCCGGCACCGGTAGCCCCAATGATGCGAGGAAGTGGAGCTGACCGAAGGTGCGCGCGAACGTGGTCTTGCCTCCGTTGTTAGGGCCGCTGACGACCAGGATTCGCTCACCATCGCTCAGGTGAAAGTCGTTGGTCACTATCGATACACGGTCGCCGGTGAGTTTTGCCGCGAGAGCGAGGTCAAATGTGCCGATGGCGCTGACTTCTTTCGATCGCGCTGAGGTGCGCGGAAGCGCGAAGGCCAGCCCTTTCTTCTTCAGAGGTTCGATGTATTCCAGGTAGGCGAGGTAGAACTGGATCTCTCGGTCGAAACGGCCGATCGTCTCGTCGAGATACTGCTGGTGGCGTGCGCAGAACTGCTCGAGCTCGGCGAACGCCTCCGGATGGAGCTTTGCGACGAGGTCGAGGATTTGTGCCTCAACGTGGTTCATGTCGGCATGCTCGCGAAACCGCGCGCGATGGTCTGGGACCGCTCCCTGCTGGAATTTGGCGAACGTACGCTCGATCTCGTCGCTCATGTCGGCCTGGTCCTCATACCGTGTCACCTTGACTCTGTTGCCCCTGAGGTGAATCGCATATCTGACAGCGCCGAGATCGCCTGCCACGCGCCGCGTGTCGGTCGTGAGCGTCGTGAACTCGTCGGATTGGACATAGCCGTTTATGTACTCGCGCAGCTCCAGGAACCCGCGTGATCGAAGCGCCAGCGCGCCGAGCTTCTCCTGGAGAGTGCAAACGGCACTGCAGTAAACGGAGGCCGCCTGGAGGAACCAGCGCTCCTTCTGCCGGCCGTAGTGGAGCTTCGCCATCAACGCCAGGTGTTTGCGCATCTCCTGCATGGCGCCGGCGAAGTCACGGATGGCGCCGAGCACCGCCTCCTGCTCCAGATCCGCCAACGCATGGTGACGGTGGTGAACGGCCTCAACGTCGTGCAGGGGGACGTAGTACCAGCCGGCGAGGTCATACTCCTCGCGTCCGGCCGTGAGCGCGGTCACGACCTGGTCAAGCCGCAGGTCCGCAAAGAACTCAGGCTCGCTGGGGTGCTTGTCGACGCCGCGGGGATCGCGGTCGAACAGAATGCTGTGAAACGTCGTCATGAGCTTCCACCGGATCATCCATCGGTAGAAGCCATCAGCCGCGTCGGCGGTTACAAGGCGGGCCTCATCGCCTGCTCCGATCATACCCGAGACCTCCGAGACGGCTTGGAAGCGTGGGATACTGTGCCTCCGAGCGATGAGGCTCGCTCAGACCGCGGCCGCCGCCGCTGATGGCCTCTGTGAGAGTCGGCGATCGCACATTCAGGTTTGAGCTCTAGCAACCGGACAGCAGCCGCCGTAACTCTGGGGCTCGTGCTGGCCGGGGTGGTGGTAGCAATGGCAGGGAGAGCGCCACTGTCCCACTCGACGGGGGTGGACGCGCGATCCGCCCAGGCTCCCACGATCGCGCTTGTGATCCTGTTGGTCGGCGTTGGAATGGTCGCGATCGGTGCCCTGGTGGTATTGGCGTGGACGGGCCGGCGGCGGAGGGACGACCCTCCCGAGCACGAGCCGGCACCGATCGACGCTCCGTGGATCTGGAAAGTCGTGGCGGTACTGGTTCCGTTCGCGGTGGGGGCGGCACTGGTTGTCGCCGCCGTGATCGGGACGAGGTCGGCGAACAACTCGACTCGTTTCGGTAGCGGGGCGTTCGGGCTCGCCTCTCCCGGTTCCTCGCCGCCAACGGGAGGGCATGGCGGTTTCGTGCTTCCCGGGTGGCTCCCGTGGACGGCGCTCGCGGTCGCGGTCGTCGCCGTCGGCGTGGGACTCGTCCTGCTGTGGGGTCGGCGCGAGCGCGACTCGACGGAGACCCCGGAAACAGCTAGCGCGAGCCGTGCCGCGGTGGAGGCCGCGATCTGCGCGCTCGACAGGGAGTCCGATCCGCGCCGCGCCGTTATCGCCGCGTACGCCGCGATGCAGCGAACGCTCGGCGAACGTGGCGTTGTCCGCTCGCCGGCGGAGGCGCCGCGCGAGTACCTAGAGCGGGCACTGGTCGCGAGCCGCGCAACCGAGCGTGAGGCGAGGACGCTGACCCGCTTGTTCGAGGAAGCTCGCTACAGCAAGCATCCGATTCCCGAGCGTTTGCGCGAGGTGGCACTGTCTGCGCTACGTTCGCTGCAGGGTCGGCTGCAGGCAGAAGGGGCGGAGTGAGGCTGCTGGCCGAGATCGCGCTCGTCGTCCTCGCGGCGATCGGAGTGGCCGGCTGCGCGTCGCTCCTGCTCGGCACGCCGCCGACACGTCGTCGACGTGCCCGGGCGCCGGCGCCGCCGCGGCCGGATCAGTTGGTCGCGCTCGAACGGCTGACGACGTCTGCGAGGACGAGCGCGGTACACGTTCATGCCTATCTGCGCCCGGTGCTCGTCGAGATCACTTCTGGCCGGCTCGCCGCGCACGGCCACAACCTCGATCGTATGCCGGAACTGACCGGGCGAGCGCTCCTCGGCGATCGCCTGTGGGACATCGTGCGCCCGGGCCGTCCATTTCCCGAAGACAGGCGGGGGCCGGGCGTCACACCGCAGGAACTGAGGGCGATGCTGGAGGTGCTCGAGCGGTTGTGAGCGCCTTGATTTCGTCTCGGACGCGCGGTTTGATCGCTCTCGCCGGCGCCGCCCTGATCGGGGCGCTCGCCAGCGGCCGGCCCGAGCTCGCGCTGATCGCGATGCCCCTCCTCGTCTTCGCCGGGGCCGGCCTGGTCCTGGCCCGGGAGCCGCACCTCGCGGTCGAGATCGAACTCGACCGGACGCGGCTGCTCGAAGGCGAGCACGCGGTTGCCACCGTACGGTTGCGAAACGACGGGGGCGGCGCGGTCCTGGTCGAGGTGGCCCTCCTACGCACCAGGAATCTGGCGCTCGAGCCGGTCGGCGCGGCCGGAATCTTGCTTCGCGCCGGCGTCCGTTCCGAGCTTACGTTTGCGGTGCGGCCCCAGCGCTGGGGCGCCCACGCCGTCGGCCCGGTGGTCGTGTGCGCGCGGGATCTCCTCGGCGTGACGACTTGGGAGGGACGACTCGGCGGACGCGTGGACCTGCGCGCATTCCCGCGCGAACAACGCCTGCGCGAGCTCGTCGCGCCCCTACGCACGCAGCCGTTCCTCGGGACCCATGTCGCCAGAGTCCGCGGCGAAGGCATCGAGTTCGCCGACGTCCGTCCGTTCCACGCCGGCGATCGGGTCCGGCACATCAACTGGCGGGCTACCGCGCGACGTGGCGTGCCCCAGGTGAACGAACGCCATCCCGAGCACTCGAGCGACGTCGTGCTGCTCCTCGACACATTCGAGGAGGCCCGCGACTCGGCCGGCGGCACGCTTGATGACGCGGTGCGGGCCGCCGCCGCGCTTGCCAGGGCTTGTCTGGCGCGGCGCGACCGAGTCGCGTTGGTCGATTTCGGGGGAACGCTGCACTGGCTCGAGCCGGCGTTTGGGACCACCCAGCTGTACCGCATCATCGATGCGCTGCTGGCAAGCGATATCGCTTTCAGCTACGCGTGGCGGAACGTCGAAACCATCCCCCTGAGGGTCCTCCCACCTGGAGCCCTGGTTCTGGCGATCTCGCCGCTGCTCGACGGGCGCTCGCTTGCGATGGTCGCCGATCTGCGTAGACGCGGGTTTGATTTGACCGTGATCGAGGTTTCTCCGCTCGATCACGTCTCTCCCGGAGAGTCCGATGATGACGCGGCCGCTTATCGGCTCTGGCGCCTTCAGCGCGAGGCGATTCGCGCCCGGTTGCAGTCGCTCGGCATCGGCGTCGCGGTATGGGGGCGCGACGGCGACCTCGGTCCGGCACTGGAGGGGGTGAACATATTCCGGCGCTCCGCGCGGCCGGCCGTGCACGCGTAGCCACCGCCCTGGCGGCGCTAACGCTTCTGGCAGCGCTCTCCGCGCTGGTGCTCGTCGACGCGAGTGGGGCGAGCCAGCTCGCATGGCTTGGCGCCGCCGTGGCGCTGGTGTCCTTGGCCGTCGGAATGGCGCTTGGATCGCCTGCGGCTGTGCATGTGGCGGTTGCAGCGCTTGGCGGGATCTTCCTGCTCCGCCATGACACTCGGCTGCTGCTCGCTCCGGTGTACGGCGCGGGCCTGCTGCTCATGGAGGACCTCGCGATCCAGACCATCGACCTGCGCGGCGTCGGTGTCGTCACACTCGAGGCCCTCGGCGCCCGGACGGCGAGCGCGCTCGCGATCGCGGCGATCGGCGCCTGCGCGTCGGCGGCCGCCGCGCTTGCGGTCGCCGCGGCGCCGCGCCGCTCCGTCGGGGTTACCGCGCTCGGGGCTCTGGCCGCTGTGGCGGCGGTCGCGGTGATTGCGTGGCTGGCTCGCCGGCGCTACGGGGCGTCGGAGTGACCATGTACTGGTGCCACCACTGCTACGCCCTGAACCCCGGGCCGGCCGGGCCCTGTGTCCGCTGCAGCCAGCCGGTCGACGGTCCGCCGGATCTCTCGTATGACGACCGATTGATCTGGGCCCTGGGTCATCCCGACGGCGACCGGGCGGTGCTGGCCGCCCAGACGTTGGGCGTGCGCCAGGTCAGATCTGCGCTGCCCGCGCTCCGCCGAGCAGTCGACGAGGACCGCGATCCCTACCTCGCGGTCGCCGCCCTCCGCAGCGCGATCGCGATTGCCGGACGTGACGAGCTGCGCGACTGGCTCGAGCGGTTGACGCAACGCGACTCATTCATGCTCCGCGAGGTGGCACATCAGGCACTCGGCTGAGCGCCGCGTTCACCCGCGCCGCGACTCGGCTAGCGCGTGGGATGTGATTACGGCCGGAGTCTCACTGCGACTCCTCGACCGCCGGCACCGGGACCGACGACAGGCACTCACGCACGACGTCTTCGGGCTGGACTCGCTGAACCCAGAGCTCCGGCCGTAGTGACAGCCGGTGTGCAAGCGCTGGGACGGCGGTGGCTTTTATGTCGTCAGGCACTACGAAGTCTCGCCCATCGAGCAGCGCCTTCACCCGGCTCAGCCTCATAAGTGCGAGCGTGCCGCGAGGGCTCGCGCCGACCTGGACACTCGCGCTCTCCCGGGTTGCGCCGACCAGCGCCACGATGTAGCGGCCCACGCTCGCGGACACGTGGACATCCTCGACGGTGCGCTGCATCGCCACCAGTTCCTCACGGTTCACGACCGATCGCAGCTCGACTTCGTCTTCGCCGCGCTCAAGCCGTTTAGCCAGCATGTGCCACTCATCCTCGGGCGTCGGATAGCCGACGCGCATGCGGATCAGGAATCGGTCGAGCTGTGCCTCCGGGAGGGGATACGTGCCCTCGTACTCGATTGGGTTCTGGGTGGCCAAGACCAGGAACGGACGCTCGAGCGGTCGCGTCCGATCCTCGGTCGTCACCTGGCGCTCCTGCATGGCCTCGAGCAGCGCGGCCTGGGTCTTCGGCGGGGCGCGGTTGATCTCGTCGCCGAGCAGCACGTTGGTGAACACCGGACCCGGCCGGAACTCGAACTCCGCCGTGCGCTGATCGAAGATCGATGCTCCGGTGACATCGGAAGGCATGAGGTCCGGGGTGAACTGGACGCGCGAGAACCTGGTGCCGGTCGCAGTCGCGAGTGACCGGGCGATCAGCGTCTTGGCGAGGCCGGGATAGTCCTCGATCAGCACGTGCCCGTCCGCGAGCAGCGCGCACAGCGCCAACTCCAGAGCGGGGCGCTTTCCCACGACCGCTCGCTCGACCTCGTCGAGAACGCCGGCGGCGCGCTCGGCCACCTCCGGCAACGTGAGCTGTTCGGACGTTCCGGTCATTGTGTCTGCGGCGAGTCTGACACCTGCCCGGCCGGCGCCGGCGCGCCGGCGAATATGCGCCCGTCGATCTGCGCGAGCGCCCGTGCCCACGCGTCGTCCTCGGGTCCGCTCGTCTCGTGCCGGTAGGCCCATCCATACCTCCGCGCGGTTTCCCCAACCTCCCAGGCGAGTACGGCCAGTCGACCGTCGAGGTGCCGTCTGACCGCGCGAGCCGCGTAGCCGTCGGATATCTGCATCGCATGGCGCACACAGAGCCCATGGCAGCGGTCGTAGCGGTCGCGGACGTCGGCTAGCGCCACCGAGGCCGTGACCAGATCAAGCCGAGAACGCTCGATACCGTCGCGCGCGTTGCACGCGGCGCAGTATGGGGTGGCGAGCAGCTCGGCTCGAACGTGGTCGAGACCGTCGGGCTTGCTCCGTTTCCCGCGCTTGGCCGGCACGGGCAGCTGCGACAGGCGGGCGAGAAAACGGTCGAGCTGGGCGATCCTGGCCGCTCGCTTGTGGTCGACGGCGAAATCTGCGGCCACCGCGTCGTGAAGGTGACTCGAGCAAAACTCACCGGGGTCGCTGCGAAGCGATTCGTCGCCGGCAGCCGCGCGGGCCGAGAACCAATCCAGGTAGTCGCGCTCGGCGACGCCGGCGGAGAGGCAGACCGGACAGGCGTCGATCTCGACGATTTGCTTGAGCCGATCGATGGTCGAGCCGCGGCGGGGAAGGTCGGGTAGCCGGTTGCGCCAGTGAGCACGGCGGCGCGCATCGTCATCCGATCCGGCAAGGATGGTGAGGACAGCTGGAGTTTCAGGTTCCTGAAGCCGCGCGAGGAGTCGCTCGGTCAGCCGTGTGAGCGTTGGCGGATCTGCGACCGGGAGCGATTGGAGAACGTGCACGAGGCACATCCCGCCGTGATCGGAGTAAAGCCGGGCCAGGCCGGGATCGGCGAAACCGTCGAGAACGAGTCTGCAGCCGCGCCGTGAGCCGGCTTCAAGAGCCTCGCACGCAGGGCACGGTCCCGCTTGCGTCTCTCCTCTGATGTTTTGCAGTCCCCCGGCGAGCGCCTCGCGCACGACCGTGGTCAAGATGTGGCCCCCGCCGAGCTCCTCCACCAGACGCCGGCTGTGAGACGGACACATGCCGAGTCCGGCGCGGAGCCGCGCCTGCACCTGAGGGCTGCTGAAGCTCTCGATCTGAAACCACGAGAAGAAGCTCCGCTCGATCTCGCCGACATAGCCGCAGGCGGGGCACCCAGGTTCGCGGAGCAGCCGCTCGAGCTCGGAGATGAGACGGGTACCCGGGCCGGAGGTGGGCGGGACCGGTGCCTCAATTGTCCCGGGGTCCTCCGTCGTGATCACCTCCTCTGTGTCGCTGACGCCGATTAGCCGGTCCGGCTAGCCGTAGAAGCCATCAGCGCCACGAGGCGCGGTCCAAGGCGAGCTTCATCGCCTGGGTCAAGGATAGACACGCCGGCGGCCCGCCAGGCGTTTGCTCGCCTGACGGGCCGTTGCTCCGTTGCCCCTTGTGTTACCGCCGCCCCCCGGCGGCACTTGGCCCCTGTGTCGTCAGTGCCCGAAGTTCGCCTGACAGGCCGCGACCTTTTACGTGTCGATGCCGGCCTGCGAGAGGCAGTTCCGAAGAGCTCGGCCTGGACCCGGGGGAGCAGCTAACGCAACTTCACCGGAGAATCCTCGAGCGCGATCCAAGCCTCCTCGGGACCGAGCCGCCGCAAACACCGCAACGGAAGACGGAACCCGCCGCGGCGTCCTCGAACCTACCGCGACCGGTGACGCGGCTGGTTGGCCGCACCGAAGAGCTTCGCGCGCTCGGCGATCTGATGGCCGAACCGGACGTCCGACTCGTGACGCTGACGGGCCCGGGCGGGGTCGGGAAGACGCGTTTGCTGCTCGAGCTCGCCAGCCGCCATGAGCACCAATACGCCGACGGCGCCGTGTTCGTCCGCTTGGAGCGGGTCACTGACCCAGCGTTGGTGGCGGCTGAGGTCGCGGGCGCCATCGCCCTGCGCGACGGGACCGAGGGGCCGGGCCCCGATGCCCTTCCGAATTACCTGCGCGACCGTGAGCTACTGCTCGTGATCGACGACTTCGAGCACCTCACGGCTTCGGCGATCCTGCCCGCGGAGCTACTGGGCTCGCGCCTCGGCTGCGCGTGGTCGTCTTCCTCCAGTGCGCGCTCGCCTCGGACCGGAACCTCGAGGTCGACGCCGCGTTCACGCGAACGGTGGCGGGTATCTGCCGCGCACTCGACGGCCTCCCGCTGGCGATCGAGCTCGCCGCGTCGCGCGCCTCGGTGCTGGCTCCCACCCAGATCGCGGAGCAGCTGGCGCAACCGCTGTCGATGGGGCGCCGCGCTCGAGAACGCCATCGATACCGGCGATGAGCAATCGGCTACGAGCGGATCATGGTGTCGATCGACTCCAAGCTGTAGCCGGAGAGCATCCTGCGCGATGAGTGCCTCGCGGTGCTGAGCATCGCTGAGCGAGGAGCGCTAGTGGAAGGCGTCACCGCCCTGGATCACGCGGCGGCGCTCGCCGAAGCGGCCGCTTGGCTCTCGACGCGCGACCGTTCGGAGCACGCGTGCCGCGATCCAGTCGGGCAGCTTACGTTCACGCGTGAGTGACCTTCGGCTCGGAACCTGTGCGAAATCTCCACGCCCGCCATGCCGCCTCAAGGCGCGGGGCGCGGGTGCCGATCCCGAAGGTGTCGAGAAAGGCTAACTCGTCGTGAGGCGGGGGCGCAAAGCCAGGGATCTCGGGTTTCGAGATGGCCCAGCTGCCGATGTTCAGGAGATTGCACGCCACTTCGATGGCGGCCCTGCATGGAGGTTCAGCCTTGGTTTCTCTCGTTCGCTCACGCCTGCGCGTGGCTCGGCGTGCCGCGGCGCTCGCCTTCCTCGGCGTGTTCGCCGTGCCCGGCATCGCTCTTGCGTCCTGCCCGGCTCAGCCGGTCAGCACCCCGTTCTCGCAGTGGGGTGACAACAACAGCTACTTCCTCATCCCGGGAGGCTCGCTCGAGGGGACGTCCGATCAGGTCGGCTGGACCCTGTCGAACGCGAGCCTGACGCCGGGGAACGAGCCGTTCTACGCTAACGACAGCGGGGATAGCCAGTCGCTGACGATCTCGGGCGGAGGGAGTGCGACCTCGCCCTTCTTCTGCGTCGACAACACGATGGGGTCGTTGCGGTTCTTCGCGCAGGAAGTCAGCTCCGGAGCTGGCCTTCGGGTACTGGCGCTCGTGCAGAACTCCGACGGCAGCGTGACGACGGTGCCGATCGCCCACCTCGCCGACGGGTCGATATCAACCTGGGCGCCGACCGATCCGATCACCGGCAACACCTCCGGTCTCGCCGACGACCAGACGCTGTCGGTGGCGCTCGAGTTCAGGGTGCGCTCCTCGGCGGCGAGCTGGCAGGTCGACGACGTGTACGTCGATCCCTACCGATCGGGATGAGGACGTGACCGAGTCGGCCACCGAGCAGCTGCTCGAGCGTAGCTGGGAACGTCGTGAGCGACGGGCGTCGCAGCGCGAGTTGCTCGTCGACGCGGTCGCGGGAGCGCTGTTCGCCGCGGCGGCCGGCGCGCTCCTGCTCGCCGCCGGCGTGACCCACGGCCACGCCGGCGAGGCCGGCCTGTTCACTGCCACCGCCGCCCTGCTGATCGCGGTCTACGCGCTCGTCGGGCGCATCGAGTTTCCTGTTGGTGCCGGCTATGTCGTCCCCACCCAGCTCATCCTGGTACCGATGCTGCTGGTCCTCCCGCCGGCCGCGGTGCCCCTCGCGGTCGGGATCGGGATGGTGCTCGGGAACACCGTCGACTGGGCTTTCGGCCGAGTGCCCCCGCGCCGAGTCCTGTCGGCGGTGCCCGACGCCTGGCACGCCGTCGGCCCGGCGGTGATCCTGCTTCTTGCCGGATCGCCGCTGGTCGGCGTCGGCCAGCTGCCGCTGCTGGCGCTGGCGATCGCCGCCGGCTGCCTGCTGGATCTCACTTGCTCGCTCGCGCGGATGCGGCTCGCCGGCGTGGTGCCCGAGCTCGATCTGCACCTCCGCGTGATCGCGCTCGTGTGGGCGGTCGACCTCTGCCTGGCGCCGCTCGGCTTCCTGGCAGCCATCTTAACCCGCCGCCACCCGGCCGCAATCGTGCTCGTGCTGCCGCTCGTGTTTCTGCTGTGGTTGTTGGCGCGCGACCGCACGCAGCGGATCGACAAGGCCCATCAGCGCCTCAAGCTGGTCGAACAGGAGCGGGTGCGACTGCAGTCGGCAGTGCGCCGTCTCGGCGACGCCTTTGCGGCGAAACTCGAGCTCAGCGGCCTGCTCGAGATCCTCCTCCACGGGTCGATCGAGGCGGTCGATGCCGCGGCCGGACGACTCGAGCTGGCGGGCGGCGTCCTGCCGGTGCGACTATCGGTTGGCGTCGACGGGTGGCTCGACGCGATGAAGCCCGAAGGAGCCGACGACGCCAGCGCTGATGGTCCCGTCCAGACCCGGCGGGCCGGGGTGTGGAGGCTGAGCGTGCCGATGCGGATCGCCGCATCGCCGCGAGAGCTCGCGGGCTCGATGTGGCTGGTTCGCGCCGGCCGGGCGTTCGAGGAGGACGAAATCGCCCTGATGTCCGAGCTCGTCAGCAAGGCGAAGCTCGCGGCCGCCGAGATCATCGCGAACAACGCGATCCGCGAGGAGGCCATGACCGACGCGCTCACGGGCCTCGGCAACCGCCGCCGGCTCACCTCCGATCTACGAGCGGCCTTTGCGGAGGACGCCGAGACCGCCGGTCCGTCGCTGCTACTGCTGTTCGACCTCGACGGCTTCAAGGCCTACAACGACACGTTCGGTCACCTTGCCGGAGACGAGCTGCTGACACGCTTGGGACAAAGGCTGAGTCACGCGGTCGATGGGTTCGGTCGTGCCTACCGGCTCGGAGGCGACGAGTTCTGCGCCCATCTCGACCTCGCCGGCGCGGATCCGGATCGACTGATCTCGACTGCGGCTGGCGCTCTGACCGAGACCGGCCCAGAGTTCACGATCGGCGCATCACTTGGCGTCGTCCTCTTGCCGCAGGAAGCGGAGGACACCGCGCGCGCGTTGACGCTCGCTGACGAGCGGATGTACGCCAACAAGCGCGGGCGGTCGACCGGCGCGGGGTGCCAGGCGAGCGAGGTTCTGTTGCGCACGATGCGGGCCAAGCAGCCCGAGCTCGATCAGCACGCCGGTCACGTCGCCGAGCTTGCGACCCGAGTGGGCCGCCGGCTCGCGGTCACCGGCGAGGCCCTCGACGAGGTCTACCGGGCCGCTCAGCTGCACGACATCGGCAAGGTTGGCATCCCCGACGCGATTCTCAACAAGGCCAGCGACCTGACCGAGGGTGAGTGGGAGTTCATTCGCAACCACACGATCCTCGGCGAGCGAATCCTCCAGGGTGCGCCGGCGCTGCGGCCGATCGCGCGGCTCGTCCGCGCCAGTCACGAAAGATGGGACGGGACGGGCTATCCGGATCGCCTCCGCGGCGAAGAGATCCCGCTCGGCGCCCGAATCGTCAGCGTCTGCGACGCCTATGAGGCGATGACCACCGAGCGAACGTATCGTCCTGCCGTCTCGCCCGAGCTCGCCTGCCGGGAGCTGCGCCACTGCGCCGGAGGCCAGTTCGATCCCGCCGTGGTCGACGCCTTTCTCGCCGTGATCGCGGACGGGGGAGACGAGGCGCCGGCCGACGCCGCGCACGTCGCCGCGGCGCACGTCAAGACGCTCCTTGAGGCGAAGCCGATCCGCGCGGCGGTGTAGGTCAGTCGGGTCTCGACGGCCACAAGGGCCGGCGAGTACCAACCAGCAGCTCGAGTACCAATACCAGCAGCTCGAGCGACGATCCTCTTGATCGCCGCGTCGCGCAGGATCGGGTTGGCGACCTCGGCGGGCAACATCTGGCGCGTTAGCCTTCCGTCATGACCACCACTCAAGACATGCTGGACACCGTTCCGACCGGCGTCCCGTTCGGCGCCGAGCTAGTCGCAGCGGCGATCGACACCTGCTTGAGATGCACGCAGTCGTGCACGACCTGCGCGGGCGCGGACCTCGTCGAACCGGACATCGACGAGATGCGCGATTGCATCGCGATCTGCCTGAACTGCGCCGACGTGTGCGCCCTGGTGGCGCGCCTCCTATCGCGCCCGGCCCACAACGACGAGTACGTCATCCACCGGTTGCTGCAAGCGTCCGTGCGCGTATGCACGGCGTGCGCCGACGAGTGTGCCAAGCACGCTCACCATCACCGGCACTGTGCCCTGTCCGAGAAGGTCTGCCGGGAGTGCATGACCGCCTGCCAGAGGCTCCTCGACACGGAGTCGATGGCAGAGGTCCAGAAGCTCGCCGGCGCCTGACGTCGAGGGGTCACCAAAGGGTGACTCTCTGGACGATCCCGACACGGGAGCGGGCTGAGGTCTCGAACGGCGAGTTCGTCGGCCTATGCACGAGTTTCCGCGCGCTCGGGCGCACCCGCGCGCCGAGCGTCGATTCGTTCCGGATTCTGGGTGGTGAACGGCGCCGTGCCGGCGTATTGGGTCATATCACCACACTCGAGGCTCTCTGGACGGCGAGTTCGCGCAAACGGACATATATGGGTCACTTCGACGCACTCGAGCTGCGGGGGTCGCCGAGTGTTGGGTTCTCACCCACCCCACGCCGAGTGTTGGGTTCTCACCCACCCCACGCCGAGTGTTGGGTTCTCACCCACCCGACGCCCGCGCGACCCAAACCACCGCCGGTCGATACATGTACGCCGCGGGGGAACCCCGAGGCGGCTCGGATCGCCGGCGTCCGCCTCAAGCGGACAGGCTGGGGTTTCTCCGACGCTCGCCGAACAGGCGGCGGCGAACCTACGCCATCCGCTGTCGCTCACGCTGCTGGCGCTGACGTTCTCGACCGGGACCGTCGACGCCGTCAGCTATCTCGGGCTCGGCCACGTGTTCACGGCCAACATGACAGGGAACGTGGTGCTTCTCGGCTTCGGTATCGCGGGCGCCGGCGGACTCCCGGTCGGGTCACCGATCGTCTCTCTGCCGGCGTTCGGGATCGGATCCGGCATCGGCGGCGCGTTGGCCCGCCGGATGCTGACCGGATTCCGACTCACGTTTCCGTTGCGCTCGGACTCGAGGTCGCTCGGCTCGCCGGCGCGGCGATCCTTGCCGCCGCGACCGATCCGCACCCGGCGACGTTCGCCGCCGACTCCACGATCGCGTTGATGGCGGCCGCGATGGGCGTGCGGAACGCAACCGCCCGGCGTCTCGCCGTCCCCGATCTGACCACCACCGTGCTGACAATGACCATCACCGGGCTGGCGGCCGACTCAACCCTTGCCGGCGGGACCGGGAAGGGGAGCCTCCGGCGCGTGTCCGCGGTGGTCGCGATGCTGGCCGGCGCCGTGGCCGGCGCGCTGCTCCTCAGGACGGGCCTGACGCTTCCGTCGCGGTCGCGGCCGCCGTCGCCGTGGCGACGTGCGTCGCGTATCGCACCGCCGCGGCTTAACCCGGCTGGTCGCGGAGGCTCCCGATCCTGAGCGACCCGTCGCCGGGCTCGGACTCCGGCTCGGGATCGGGCGCCGGAGTGCTCGCCTCGGCGGGGTCGGGGACGAGATTCTCGAGGAGTTCGGCAGCCGGGACGAAGAACAGGTTCCCGGTGACCGCCGTGGAGAAGTCAAGGATGCGGTCGGTGTTCCCCGGCGGATCGCCGATGAACATGTTGGTCAGCATGAGCTCGATCAGCTCGGACGTGCGCGCGTAGGCGATGTAGTACGTGCCGAACTCGGCGACGCCGACGCGGCCGAACGGCATGTTGAAGCGCATGATCTGGCGCTCCTCGCCGTCGGGGCCGGTGATGACGTTGAGCGCGAGGTGGGAGTTGGGGGCCTTGTCTTCGTCTGGGAACTCGATGTCGGTGAGCTTGGTGCGGCCGATCACCGCTTCCTGCTGCTCGGTCGACAGGGCATCCCAGGCCGCGAGGTCGTGTACGTACTTCTGAACGATCACGTAGCTGCCGCCGGCGAACGCCGCGTCCTCGTCGCCGATGAGCACGGCCTCCGTGGCGGCTAGGCCCTCGGGGTTCTCGGTTCCGTCGACGAACCCGAGCACGTCGCGGTCGTCGAACGATCGGAAGCCGTGCACCTCGTCGACGACATCGGCGAGTCCACGCAGTCGGTCGGTCAGGCGCTGGGCGAGCTCGAAGCACAGGTCGAAGCGATGCGCGCGGATGTGGAACAGAAGGTCGCCGGGCGTGGCGACGGCGGTGTGCCGCGATCCAACAAGCTCGCGGAACGGGTGCAGCCCAGCCGGCCGGGGACCGCCGTTCACCCGATCCCAGAGAGCCGCTCCGATCCCGACCACCAACGTCAGCTCGGCCTCGGGCACGCGAAAGCCCACCGAGCGCTTGATCCCAGAGGCGTCCGCGAGGACGTCCGCCACATCCACCTCGGAGCCGGACCGGACCGTGACCACGAGGAAAATGGACGACTCGGTCGGGTGGCTGAGGATCGGCTGGGGCTCTGTGGGGGGCACGTTGGCCCCAACATACCTGCGGGGGTCAGGCGGCGGTATACAAATTCAGCGCCGGCACCAGAAACTGTCGAGCAGCGAGCGGCACCCGACCCGACGCTGCGCGGCGAAGACAGAGATGACAGATGTCATGGTCGATTTCGGCCGGTCGCCACTTACGCGTGAAGCCGGGCGGTCCTAGTCTGCGTGTCATGGCCTTGAGAACCGTCATCTTCAGCGCGTGGGGCGTGTTCTGGCTCTACTGGCTGATCGCCGCCGTGGGCGCCAAGCGGGGTGCCAGCGCCAGCGGACGGATCCCCGCCACCGGTCTTCTGTTCCTCGTGGCGTTCGTGCTAACGCGCGTGTTCAACACCCACACCCTGGCCGTGCACAGTCTGGTCCTCCAGGTCGTGGGGACGGTCCTGTTCGCCGCGGGGCTGGCCTTATGCGTGTGGGCGCGGATCTGCCTCGGCCGGAACTGGGGGATGCCGATGACAAAGAAGGAGGAGCCAGAGCTCGTCACCTCTGGGCCGTACCGGTTCGTCCGCCACCCGATCTACTCGGGAATCCTGCTGGCCCTCCTCGGTACGGCCCTGGCCACGAACCTCTACCTCCTGATCGCGTTGGTCATCGGGGGCGCGTACTTCGTCTACAGCGCGACGGTGGAGGAGCGGCTCATGTCCGACTCGTTCCCGGCCGCCTATGGCACGTACAAGTCGGCCACCAAGATGCTGATCCCGTTCGTGTTGTGAGCCGGCTCAGCTCGAGAGCATCACGCGGACCTCTTCCTCGCTGAGAATCGGGACGCCGAGCGATTGGGCCTTGGTCAGCTTCGAGCCGGCGGACTCGCCGGCGATCACGAAGTCGGTCTTGGCCGAGACCGAGCCCGATGCCGTGGCGCCGGCGGCCTCGAGCAGGGCCTGAAACTCCTTGCGCTCGACCGACAGCGTCCCGGTGATGACGACGGTCTTGCCCGCGAACGGGGAATCGGCGCGAACCTGGACCCGGCGGTCCTCGTCGCGGACGTCGAGGCTCACCCCGAGCTCGCGCAGGGCCGCGATCTCATCCTGGGTCGCCGGCTGGTCGAGGAACTTGCGGAGCGCCTCGGCGACGACCGGACCGACGTCGTCGACCTCGCACATCTCCTCGACGGTGGCGCTCTGCAGCTGCTCGATCGACTCGTAGCCGTGCCGGCAGATGCGCTTCGCTGTCCCCTCGGACGTCAAGGGAATCGACCAGCCCACGAGCGCACGCCGCAGGCCCACGCCCTTGCTCTTCTCGATCGCGGCGAGCAAGTTCTGCACCGAGCGCTCGCCCCAGCCCTCGAACCGCGCCTTACCGTCGGGCATCAGCGTCGCGTGGTCGAGCCGGTAGATGTCGGACGGCGTCGACACCAGGCTCGCGTCGACCAGCTGCTCGAGGCGGGCCTCGGACAGGCCTTCGACATCGGCGCCCGCCCGCGAGCACCAATGGATCAGCCGGCGCAGACGTTGCGCCGGGCAGCCCTGGCTGTTCTCGCACATCACGACCGTCGACTCCCCGACGAGCACCAACGGCCCGCCGCACGACGGGCATGCCGCCGGCGGCTCGATCACCTCCTCGCTGCCGTCGCGCTTGGCGGGGTCGACGACGCCCGAGACGAACGGGATCACGTCGCCGCGCCTGAGGATGTACACGCGGTCGCCGACGCGGATGTCCCGGGAGGCGATCACCGCGAGGTTGTGGAGGCTCACGTGCTCGATGTGCGTGCCCGAGACGAACACGCGCTCAACCCGGCCGCGCGGCGTGAGCTGCCCGGTCTTCCCCGGGGTCCAATCGACCTCGAGCAGGCGCGTGACCGCGACCTCCGGAGGGAGCTTGAATGCGATCGCTCCCTTGGGATGATGTCCCGTCTGTCCCGCCGCCTCGTACGCCGCGCGGTCGACGAGCTTGATGACCACGCCGTCGAGCTCGTAGTCGACGTCGTGGCGGCTGTCGAGGATGCGCTTGATGTAGGCGCGGATCACGTCGGGATCGCGCGACTCCTCGTAGCCCTCGACGGTGAAGCCGAGGCCGGTGAGCTCGTCGGCGAGCTTGCGCTCGGCGGTGCCGTCGCCCAGGCGGATCAGGTCGAAGGCGTAGAACGTCACCGGCCGATCCGCGACCTTGACCCGGTCCTTGGCGAGCAGCGTCCCGGCAGCGGCACTCCGCGCGTTCGCGAGCAGCTTGTCCTCGTGGGCCGCGTTGTACGCCCGCCAGTCCGAGCGCAGCATCACGACCTCGCCGCGAACCTCGCAATCGATTCGGTCGGGCAGTACCTCCGGCATTCCGTGGACTTCCCCGCCGCGGACGTTCACGGTCACGTCCTGTCCCACTTCCCCGTTGCCGCGCGTGGCCGCGCGCGCGAGGCGGCCGCCCCGGTACAGGACTGAGACCGACAGCCCGTCGAACTTCGGCCACAGCGCGAACGTCTCGTCGGGAAAGCGGCCGAGGAACGTATCCAGCTCAGCGTCTGTCGTCGCCTTCTCGAGCGACAGCATCGGGACCTCGTGACGCACGTCGGCGTAGAGCTCGCCGGCCAGCTCGGCGCCGACCTCCTCCAGCGGGTTATCGGCCGGCGTTAGCTCGGGATGCTCGTCGAGCAGCGCTCGGAATTCCGCCTCGAGCGCGTCGTACTCGGCGTCTGTGATCGCCGGGTCGCCGGTGTAGTAGAGCCGGCGGTGGTGGCGCAGATCCTGGGCGAGCTGGTCGATCCGGTCGCACGCGGCCGTCAGCGGGGGCATCCCCGAGCACTATAGGCAGGCCTTCCGCCGGCTCTCTCGGCGCGACTGGTAGCGTCGGCGCATGGCGACCCGAGGGGTGTGCGTACTGGCCGGCGGGATGGCCGAGACCGTGGAAGTCGCGGCGGCGGCCGACGTCGCCGGCTTCGACGCGGCGTGGACGAGCGAGTTCAACGACCGCTCGGCGATCGTCGCGCTGGCCGCGATGGCCTACAACACGACCAACTGCCGGATCGGGAGCGGCATCGCGTACGGCGTGGGCCGCTCGCCGTTGATCCTCGCCAACGACGCCCGCGGCCTAGACGAGATCAGCGGCGGCCGGCTCGTTCTCGGACTCGGCACCGGCACCAAGGGGATGCAGGTCGGCTGGCACGGGGTCAAGGACCCAGAGTCGCCCGCGGTGCGCCTCGAGGAGTTGGTGCCCCTGCTCCGCCGGATCTGGAAGCTCTACGAGGGCCCGGTCAAGCACGAGGGCCGGTTCTACTCGATGAACCTCACCCCGACCGCCGAGGTGCGACCGCCGTTGCGTGAGCGGATCCCGATCTATACCGCGGGTGTGAACCGTCGCATGATCGAGACCGCGGGCCGGGTGTCCGACGGTCTGGTCTGCCACCCCACGTTCAGCTCGCGCTACGTCCACGAGGTCGTCCGCCCGGCGATCGCCGCCGGCGCCGAGCGAACCGGACGAGTTCCGGGCGAGGTCGAGGTCGTCGGCATGCTGCTGTGCTCGGTCAACGAGGACGAAGAGATCGCACGCCGGGAACTCGCCGCGCAGATCGCGTTCTACGCCGCCCCCCGAGCCTATGCGCCAATGCTGGCGGCCAGCGGGTTCGACGCTGAGGCCGCGCGAATCCGCGAGGCGTTCGCCGCGGGCGAACACGCAGCGATGATCGCGGCCGTCAGCGACGACATGATCGACGCGATCGGCGTCGCCGGCACGCCCGAGCAGGTGCGCGCCGGGATCGCCCGCCGCGAGGACGACTTCGATCACGTCGCGCTCTACTCGCCGAGCTTCAGGATGACACTCGAGCGCGTGCAGCAGAACACGCTCGACCTGATTCGCGTCGGGGCCTAACCGCGAAGCAGGTCGGCGCGAGTCAGCGGCAGCCCGTGCGGGCCGTCGTGACGTGCGCCGAGCACCTGGTAGAGGCCAAGTTCCGCGTTATCGAACGCGTTCGCCGAGGCGAGCATGTACAGGTGCCAGGTACGTACGCGCTCGGCTCCCACGAGTCGCTCGGCCTCGGACCGGCGGTCCAGCAGGTTGGACACCCACCGCCGCAGCGTGATCGGGTAGTGCTCGCGAAGCGACTCGACATCCCGGACCTCGAGGCCTGCGGTCTGCATCGACATCATCAGGTCGGCGACCGGGTGAAGTTCACCGTCGGGGAACACGTACCGGGATATGAAGGTCGGCGCCGTCGGGGGCTTGGACGCCACCCTCGCGATGCCGTGATTAAGGAACAGGCCCCCCGGACGCAGGAGGTCCGACATCGTCTGGACGTAGTGATCGAGCTCAGAGCGGCCGACGTGCTCGTACATCCCGACGCTCGCGATCTTGTCGAACGGCGGATCGACCAGCTCGCGGTAGTCGGCGACGCGGATCTCGACGCGATCCGCGAGTCCTTGCGTGCGGGCCTGGTCACGCGCAAGTCGCGCCTGCGCCTCCGACAGCGTGATCCCGACCGCGTTCACGGCGTAATTGGCGGCGGCGTGAAGCACGAGCGACCCCCATCCGCAACCGACGTCGAGGAACCGCTCGCCGGGGACGAGTCGGAGCTTGCGGCAGATGAGGTCGAGCTTGTGCTCCTGCGCCTCCTCGAGCGTGTTCTCCTTGGTGGCGAAGTAGGCGCATGAGTACGTCATGCTCGATCCTAGGACCAAGCGGTAGAACTCGTTCGAGATGTCGTAGTGATGCCTGACCGCGGTTCGATCGCGCGCGAGCGAGTGGCGTCGGCCGGTCGGTGCCGCCTCGATCGCGGGGACGGGCGGCCGTCGAAGCACGGCGAGACCGGCTGCTCGGGCGGCGGCGAGGGCGAGCAAGACACGATCGCGCAGCGAGAGGTGAACGTCGCCGAACACGCTCCGCGTCGAGAGCACCTCCTCGAGGTCGCCGCATGTGGTCAGCGAGCCGTCGACCCAGGCCCGCGCCAGGCCGATCTGCCCCGGCTCGTGGAGGAGATGCGCGAGCGCCCGTCGATCCTTGGCGACCACCACCGACGCCGACCGTGCATCGGCGCTTCGCGGGTCGGCAGGAGGCTCGCCCTCCAGCACGCTGCCATCCCAGAATTGAACGGTCACGGGGAGGTGCGCGAGTCGCCCGTCCGCTACCCGGCGCAGCGTGTGCTCGGCCGTCGAGGCGACGTCACCACGGCGAGCGCGACTTGGGGCTCGGGGTCGCGACCTGATGTCCGCGAGCCTCGATCCACCGAGAGATGGATCATGCAGACGACGCATAACTGACTAATATAAGCAATCATGGACTCGCCGAGAAGGCGTGTCCATAGTGCGCCCTCCGCGGTGCACCGGGGCGATGCGCGCGTCAGCCCGCGAACGCCATTTCGCCGCGGAGTCAGCCCGCGGACTCTGTACATTTCGCTGGCGCGTAATGCCCTCGCCACCGCTTCCGCCCGCGCTGTCCGAATTCCTGTCCGCGCCGAACCCTTCGGTCATCGCGACGCTCCGGCCGGACGGCACTCCTCACACCGCGGCGACCTGGTACCTATGGGAGGACGGCCGCGTGCTCGTGAACATGGACGAGGGGCGCAAGCGCCTCGAGCACCTCCGCCGACATCCCCAGGTCTCGCTGACGGTCCTGGGCGACGACAGCTGGTATCGCCACGTGACACTGCTCGGACGCG
>Ga0335081_10003478_pt1 | contig 24790 bp, 20 predicted proteins | sample Lox_Sample_35_FD_206713 | JGI IMG/M metagenome (GOLD analysis project Ga0335081, IMG submission 206713) | Soil microbial communities from Loxahatchee National Wildlife Refuge, Florida, United States - Lox_Sample_3.5 | ecosystem: Environmental > Terrestrial > Soil > Wetlands | place: USA...
CTGTGCGCATCGAACGGTCAGTTTAGCAGGAGACGATCTGGTTGGATACGGAGATTACGCTTTGCTTTCCTTGACGTGTTCGCGTTTCTTTTGCCCGGTAATATCTTTCCCAACGAATCGATACCCGGCGAGCGATCCGATCGCATCGAAGAATGGTTTGCCTGAAGCCTCCACGACCACGGGATGTCCATCCTTGTGCCGGCACGCATGCTCGAGTGCGTCAATCGGTTTTTGGCCCGCGACGGCCTCCCGGAAGATCGATGAGACCCTTTCCATTTCGTATGGCATCAGGAAATCGACGAATGACTTTCCGCTAAACTCGATGGGCTCGTAACCCAAAAGCCCTGTCGCTTTGTCGCTCGAATACTTGTAGATTCCGTTCGGATACAGTTCCCAAACCCATGCACCGACCGCCTCCGTGAGCCGTGCGAACCGATCCCGGTTTTCGGCGAGCGATAGCTCGGCTTCTTTTCTCCCCGTGATGTCCTGGATGGTCGCAAGGACGGATACGTTCCCGCTTGCATCGAGAATGGGCAGGTTATAAACCGAGAACCAGCGACCATCTCCCGGGCACTGTTCTTCCCAGCTTATACTCTTTCCTGAAAATGCTTCTTCTTTTACACAGGTTGGACAAGTTCCTGATGTTTCGCGAAAGAACTCCCTGTAATCCTCTCCACTTCCGCTTCTCCCCGCTCTTTTGATAAACGGGGCATTCATGAACTCAATCCGCCGGTTCGGGCCGCACAAGAGCACCATCCCATCGAACGTGTCTATCATCGTGCGATAATGCGATTCCGAATCCCGGACCGATTCTTCCATTTTTTTTCGTTCACTGATATCCTCGACGAGTCCGTCATATCCAACGAGCGTGCCGCTGGCATCGCGGCGCGGGACGATCGTGTTCCGCACCCACCGAATCGATCCATCTTTGTGAATAATGCGGTGCTCCAACGGTCTCGTGGATTCCCCGCGCATCCGTCGGTCCGCCTCCTCGGTCACAAGAATTCTGTCGTCGGGATAGACCATCGTGTACCACAGAAATGGGTCCGCAATGTGGTCCTCCGGGCTGTAGCCTGTCACGGCGAGACAACCTGCCCCGTGAGAAGTGGAAATGGCGCGTCCTTCTGCGATCGACACGGAATAGACATAATCGGTCACCGACCCCAACAACCGCCGGTAACGTTCTTCGCTCGCCTGCAATGCATCGAGAATGCGCTTCCGTTCGGTAATATCCATGAGCGTTCCGAACATCCTCGTGACCTCTCCTGTGTCGTTGAGAACGACCTGCCCGATCCCCAGAAGATTCTTCACCGAATGGCCAACGGTGATCTTGAACTCCAGCTCAAACGGAGCACGTTCTCTCAGAGCGGAGACAATAGCCCGTTGTACACGGATCTTGTCTTCCGGATGGACGGAACGTATCAACTCGTCAATGGACGGCTTGTTGACCGTCGGGTCCAGTCCCAGGATCCGAAACGTCTCATCCGACCATTTCGATTGGCCGGTGTGCACATCAAAATCGTAACTGCCGAGGTGGGCAAGTCGCTGCGCTTCGGCAAGTCGCATCTCGCTCTGTCGGAGCTGCTCTTCCGTGTGCTGGTGCTCGGTGATGACGAGATTCAGGCGGACATTGCTGTCCTCCATCGGATTCTTCCGAAGCGATCCGCCGACAATCACGCTCGGATGGCAGAGGACAACCTCTTTGACCGTCTCCGGATGGAACCGCTGCAGATCATACTGGCATATGCCCAAGGCAGGATACTGTGGAAAGAAATAGTTGAGCATGGCCTCATAGTCATTGAGCCGCTCGATGCCCCCATCCCTTGAAAGCAACCAGCTCATCTCGCTCGCAACGCGCAAAGCCGCGAACCCGTCCGCAATGGACGACTCTGCAGCTTCCTTCAGTAATCGTATCATGAAATCGGGATCAAAATAACCCCTTTTTCTGACTTCGATCACGAGTGATTTCGCTTCAAGCGCACTGTCGACTTCAAGACCCTCGGCTGCGAGCTTTCCCAGGATCGCCGTCGGCGTGATGTCATCGACGAGATACAGGCAGCGCTCGTCACGCTCCAGTCCTGTGCGAAGAAACGGCGTTATGACGTCAAATTGTTCACGTTGACTGGAAAACAACAAGGCGAGATGCTCGTGAACCGCGAGATGGTCGACCGTTTCCAGAATTCCATTTGACGAATTTTTGGTCATACTCTTGTGCGGCAGCGTTCCCCTGTTCCCCTACTCACGTATTGGACGACAGTAAAGTGACCCGGGTTTCTCTTGTGTGTTTGGCAGAACGGGAGAAGTCCGATGCAACCACGTTCTCGAATTTTCAATTTCAGGGCGTCGGTCATTACTCGATTCTATCGCCATCAGGCTTCTTTGCCCAAAAAAGAGGCGCCGAGTGAATTCATTTGAAATGTACTGGAAGTCGTTGCTAATTCAAAGCCGCCAAGTCATACCCGGTCGGGAAGGTCTGCTCATTCGTTTCATGCCATCGGAATGTCAAATTTGAGAACCGACGACTCACTGAATATTCATCGCAGACCGGGAATTTCAACTGCTTTTCCATGCCGTTGTCTAAGAATTCAAGCAGTCGTTCGCCTGCCGGAATCAAGAGAACTTAAAAGACTGCGAATGCTGCATCACACAATGATAGCTCCGCACGCCACGATCGTAGCACCCCAAGCTGGATATTGTCACCACGATTACGAATTCCCGAACAATATTCGTCGCATCAAGCGGATGTTTCGGCGTCGCTGCCCCGACTCCGGCTGGAGCGGCAAAAAGACGCCGTTGCGTCATCAGGAAGTTGACCAGATGGTTCTTTTTTGCGTACTTTGTGCGAGAGTGTTGTTCAACGAACTCCTCGAGGTCCGTGTTCGTGCGTTCGATGACCATTTGACATTCCAACCGGAAAAAATACACTAGGGATCACGCCATGGAAGATGCCCTGCTCATTGACAGATTTCAATTTGCCTTCACGATAGCATACCACTATATCTTCCCCCAGTTGACCATGGGGCTCGGGCTGTTGATTGTCATCATGAAGGGACTGGCTCTTCGCCGCAATGACGAACGACTCAACAACGCGGCGCGGTTCTGGGCAAAAATCTTCGCGATGAATTTCGCCGTCGGTGTCATCACCGGCATACCGATGGAATTTCAATTCGGAACCAATTGGGCAAGGTTTTCCACCTTTGCCGGAGGGGTGATCGGGCAGACTCTTGCCATGGAAGGCGTGTTCGCCTTCTTTCTTGAATCGAGTTTTCTCGGACTATTCTTGTATGGTGAAAAACGCCTGGGTCAGAAAGGACACTTTGGAGCGGCGTTGCTCGTTTTTCTCGGTTCGTGGATTTCGGGCTATCTGATTGTTGCGACGAACGCCTGGATGCAGCACCCGGTCGCATTCGCGCTCGTGAACGGATCGGTCCAGGTCAACGATTATTGGGGCTTGATCTTCAATCCGTGGGCAGTCTGGCAATACACGCACACGATGATTGGTGCCGTCATCACTGCGTCGTTTGTCGTAGCCTCGGTCGGAGCGTATTACCTTCTCGCAGAGCGGGATTTGGAATACGGCAGGGTCTTCATCCGGATAGGAATTGTTGCCGGCGTCGTCGCTTCCATTCTCGTCTTGTTTCCTACCGGCGACGCACAGGTGAAGAACGTGTACGAATATCAGCCGGTTGCATTTGCCGGCATGGAGGGCGTGTTTGAAACCAAGGAAGGGGCGGAGCTCGTTATCCTCGGCCAACCCGACATGCAGAAGATGAGCATCGACAATCCCTTTCACATCCCGAGATTGCTCAGTTTTCTCACACACTACAGCTGGGATGCAGAAATAAAGGGTCTGCCTGCTTTTGCCAAAGACACGTGGCCTACGAACATCCCGCTTCTGTATTTTTCCTATCACGTGATGGTCGGCCTTGGCACGATTTTCATTGCTATCATGGTGATCAGCGTACTGCTGCTGTGGAACAAGAAGCTCTTTACGTCCCGATGGGCGCTGTGGATCCTGATGCTGAGCTTTCCGTTCCCCTACATAGCGAACACCGCAGGTTGGATGACGGCAGAACTCGGTCGCCAACCCTGGCTTGTGTATAATCTCATGCGCACGGCCGCAGGCTCCTCACCCACGGTTTCCGCGGGAAACGGTCTTTTCACCCTCCTCGGGTTCCTCGGGATGTATTTCGTCATCGGCGTCCTTTTCCTCTTTCTTGTCATCAAGTTAATCAACGAGGGACCGGATGCGGCGGCCAACGTTCATTGACCTCAACACCATTTGATTGAGAACAACGATGGAAACACTCTGGTTCGTGATCATTGCATTCATGCTGTCCATGTACGTGGTGCTCGACGGTTTCGATCTTGGGGCTGGCATCATCCATTTGTTCGCGGGCAAGACCGTGGAGGAGCGTCACACCATACTACGATCCATCGGACCTGTTTGGGACGGCAATGAGGTTTGGCTTCTCGCCGCCGGGGGATCGCTGTACATGGCATTTCCACTCCTGTATGCTTCCAGCTTCAGCGGGTTTTATCTGCCGCTGATCATGGTCCTCTGGTTGTTGATGTTGCGAGGTTTGGGGATCGAGCTTCGTCATTCGGTCCGTCATCCCCTGTGGATCCGATTCTGGGATTTCACCTTTTCCCTCGCCAGCATTCTCCTCGCTATCTTCTTCGGAGCGGCACTGGGGAACGTGGTTCGCGGAGTTCCGCTCAATCAGGATGGTTACTTCTTCGAGCCACTCTGGACAACATTCACAATCGTTCCCGAGGCGGGAATTCTCGACTGGTTTACCGTTGTTATGGGATTGGTTGCGTTCTTTACGCTCGCTGTCCACGGTAGCAACTACATCGCCATGAAAACAGAAGGAGAGATTCAGACCCGTGCGAGGTCTATCGCGTTCAAGGCATGGTGGGGCACTGTGGCGTGTTCGGTCATTGCATTGGTCGCAGCTTCGTTCATACGCCCCCAGATTTGGGATATCTTCTCCAATCACCCTTGGGGGTATGTCTTCGTGCTCGTGAGTCTTGTCGGCACGTCCGGCATGATGTATCACAACAGGCGAAAGCAGGACTTTTTTGCGTTCCTGTCGTCTTCGGCGTTTATCGTCGGTATGCTGGCGTGCACGGCGTTCGGATTGTATCCCAACGTTCTTCCTGCTTCGACCGATCCGGCGTATAGTCTTACCATTTATAACACTGCGGCACAACAGTATGGTCTGAGTGTCGGATTCACGTGGTGGTTGTTCGGCATGCTTTTGACAGCGGGATATTTTGTCTATGTCTATCGCTCGTTCCACGGCAAAACCAGGACAGACGTCTATTGAAAACGATGCATTCTTCACGCAGTGACGGTCGTCCGGAGCTGGCCCTCATACGGAAGGCGCAGGCGGGGGACGATCGTGCCTTTGCACGGCTTGTAAAGGATTACGAATCGATCGTTTACAGTTTTGCTTACAAAGTCTGCCGTGACAGGGAGAAGGCGGAAGAAGCTTGGCAGGACACGTTTGTCAACGTCTTCCGTAAACTCAAGCAGTTCGACGGAAAATCAAAGTTCACGACGTGGCTCTATTCCATCGTCGTGAATAATTGCCTGATGAAGCACAGGCACACCAAGCTGGAGAAGGCGGTCGTCCGCATCGACGCGCCGGAGGGCTTTCACGAAGACCCGGTGGTCGACGCGGAAGGACACGTCATCCAGACGATCGCGTCGTGGAAGGACACGCCGATCGATACGTTGATGAACAAGGAGTTGAGATCGCTGCTGGACGGCGCAATCAAGAAACTGCCGGTGGATTACAGGGTCGTTTTTGTACTGCGTGATGTCGAAGGCCAATCGGCCGAAGAGGTTTCCAGGATGCTCAAGCTGTCCATCCCCGCCGTGAAATCGCGGCTGCGGCGGGCAAGAGTGTTCCTCCGCGAACAACTCAACGACTACATGACAACATGAACCTCAAGAAGATTGATTGTCTCGACGTGGCGAAACACGTGTGTGGAGATCTTGACGAACACATCGACTCACCCGAATGCCGGGCCATCAAGAAACATCTTGAGTCCTGTCCGAACTGCACTGCCTACCTGGACAGCCTGAAGAAGACGGTCCTCATCTATCAGCACATCCCCAATCCGAGATTTCCGAAGCGTTCGCGAAAGACGCTCTTCGCAAAACTCAAATTGAGAACCTAAACAGACGACGGGTAATCCTGACGGAGTTCTTCGACGACAAGTCTCGGGACTCGCTTTTAGAAAAGCCTCAGCTGGTCCCGGTTTCTGACGAACAAGTCCTTTCGCAGTTCAACTCTTTGCTTGTTCAGTCCGTAGCGATCGCACGAAGAAGAGAAGAGTTGTTGGATCGTCTCCGCTATTTTCCCTGTTCCCGACATCCTGATGCCAAATTCCGATTCGGTCAACTTTCCGCCCCGAACGCTCCGAATTCGACTCTGAATTTTCAGCGACTTTTCCGGCAGTTCGCGTTCAAGCCAGTCAACGAACAGATCCTTGACAGCGAACGGAAGACGAACGATCAAATAACCCGCCCCGTGCGCGCCACGGTCAGAAGCAGCTTTCAAGATCGATGGAATCTCAACGTCGTTCAGCCCGGGAATGACGGGGGCCACGTTTACTGAGACGGGTATTCCCCGCGATGCGAGGGTTTCGACGGTCTCGAGCCTTTTTTGTGGCGGCGATGTTCTCGGTTCCATCGTCCGGGCGAGATCCTGATCGAGCGTCGTCACGCTGATAATCACATGGACAAGGTTGAGCGATGCAAGTTCTTCGAGGATATCGAGGTCACGATGGATCAGGGCGTTCTTGGTGATGATGGAGACGGGGTGACTCAATTCCAGGAATACGCGAAGGCAATCGCGGGTCAAATGCAGCGCTCGTTCCACCGGTTGATAACAATCGGTGTCGCCGGAGAGATGGACAGTTTGTGCGATCCAGGATTTTTCGAGGAGTGCCGTGCGAAGAAGTTCCGCGGCGTTGCGCTTCACGAGGATTTTTGTTTCAAAGTCGAGTCCCGACGAGAATCCAAGATATTCGTGTGAAGGCCTCGCATAGCAATAGATGCAACCGTGTTCACATCCTCGGTAGGGGTTCAGGCTGTACGTAAACCCGACGTCCGGGCTGTCATTCTTCGCCAGGATCGACTTTGTGTCGTCCACATAGAATTTCGTCGCTATCCTCGCCTCGGGCGCAGGGATGTCGAAGTACTGGGCGATGTCTGCCGGGGGAAGCTCAACCTTGATCTCCTCAAACCGATTGGGAGGATTGAACCCTGCCGCTCTGCCGATGTGTTCGCGCCCCATCATGACGACACAACGATACGACATTTTTGTCGTCTTGTCAACAACGCTCGGACGAAGGGATTCCTCCGCTGCGTGCGGCGTGCTCAAGGCTCCAGCACAAGGGGCCTGGTGCGGGGTGATTTGATGTAGGCAAGTACTGCGAAGACAATCCCGGAAATGAGTCCGGCAATTCCCAGAATAATGCCCGTGTAGTAAACGAAATCTGAAATGGCGATTGCATCATCCAGCATCTGCCAATGGATCAACAGGTTGTACCAGTCGTGTCTGCTTTTGTCGCCCCCGAGGAGCGGAAGGGTTCGGAACGGCGCATCATAAATGTACGACGAAAGCGAGATCCAATGGGTACCGGCCAGACTAAGCCAGACATTGGCGAGATACGACTTCTGTCTGACAGCGACGGCAAATAAAAGAAGCGGCGTCATCACCTGCCAGAACGATCCCCCAAGAATGTACAGCGTCCTTCCAAAGAACATAAAGAGGAAATGTCCCCCTTCGTGCAACGGTGTGATAATGCCAACGTAATAGAGATTATAAAGCATGGCCTGGGGATACGGTGGAAATGCTGAGGCCGAATCAGCGGATTGGTAGAGCAGGACGCCGCATACGAACATTGCAAGGAGCTTTAGCCCAAGCGGCACAAGTCGCTCGATCGGATCGACTGGTTGCATGGGGAGCGAACTTTTGACTGGCCATCCGTGATCAGGCTGTGGCCGAGGAGGTGTCACACGCTGCGGGTCCATTGGCTGCGTTGCCGGTAATTCTAATCGTGAGATTCACTCGGGAAAGATAGCAGTTTTGGGCAACAAAACAAATCGCTGCTGCGTCGACACCGGCGGGCGTGTGAGGGAGGTGGCAGGGCAGTACCTGGCCTGTCAGGTTTTTTCGTCGAGCGCGCTGCGCACTTTCGCGAGCATCTCCGCGTGCGCATAGGGCTTGGCGAGAAATGCCTTCGCACCAGATTGCAGCACCCTCGATTTTACTTCCGGCTCGAGGTAACCGCTGGCGATGATAATCTTCAACGACGGATTAATGGCCAGCAACTTCTTCACCAGGTCCTCTCCACTTAGCTTCGGCAGATCCATGTCCGTCAGAACGAGCCGAATATCTGAATAGTGGCGCCGGTACACATCGATCGCTTCGAGACCATCTTTGGCATAAAGCACGGTGTAGCCGTTGCCCGTCAGCGCCATCCTGGAGATCTCGTATAACATGGGTTCATCTTCCACGAAGAGGATGGTTTCGCCGCCGCCACCCGACCCTTCCGACACTTCTGTTCGATGATCCACATTCGCTGGTCTGGGAGTCTCGACCGGAAAATAGATGCGGAATATCGTTCCATCCCCAATGGCACTGTCGACACTGATGTGTCCGTTATGAGTCTGCACAATGCCGAAAACGACAGCAAGCCCGAGACCGGTTCCTTTGTCCGCGTCCTTCGTGGTGAAGAACGGCTCGAAGATCCGTGCGCGGGTTGCCTCATCCATGCCCGTTCCGCTGTCCTTCACCTCGATGACGACGTGTGCGGCAGCGGACGCTCTCGGAAACTGCATCCGCAGCTCGATTCCATCGATAACGGCCGTGGCTATCCGCAGCCTTCCACCCGCAGGCATGGCATCTCTCGCGTTCACACAGAGATTCAACAGCACCTGGTGAATCTGCGTGCCATCCGCGAGAATACGCGGCAGATCGGGACGCAATTGCATCACTATCTCGACAGTCTTGGGAAATGTTTGAAGCAACAACTTGTGAATTTCTTTGACAATATCGTTGACCTGTATTGATTCGAGTACGACGTCCCCTTTGCGTGCGAACGTCAGGAGCTGGCGGACGAGCCCCGTGCCCCTCCTTAGAGCCTGATCGATCGCGTCGATGCTCGCCTGACTTTTCTCGGGATCCCCCTTCAAACGGTCGAGCAGACTGACGTGGCCCATCACGATGCCGAGAATGTTGTTGAAATCGTGGGCAATCCCCCCGGCGAGTGTACCCAGGCTTTCCAGCTTTTGGGCCTGTCGTATCTGTTCTTCGAGCGATTTTCGTTCAGTTACTTCCGCGATCACTCCCTGTACGCCGACGACTTTGCCCTCCACGAGGACCGGACGACTGGAGCTCCGTACCCATCGCGTCTTTCCGGCCTTATCCACGACACGGTATTCTTGCGGCCCCAAAATACCCTTTGCCACTCCCTCGAGCCTTTGCAGAACAAACGGCAGGTCCTCTTTGAAAATATAGTCGGAGACCGGCTTCCCAAGCACCTCCGCCGATTCGTAACCGAGAATCTCCCTGACAACAGGGCTGACATACGTGAACCGTCGGTTGAGGTCGATGGCAAAAATAACCTCGTTGATGTTTTCCACGAAATTCCGGAAGCGTTCTTCGCTTATTCGGAGTTCGTCCTCGGCCCGTTTCCGTTCTTTTGAGTCATTCGATTCCTGTAATGCCCGTTTCACCGCAGGGACCAGGCGTGTCAGACGTCCCTTGAGTACATAATCGGTGGCGCCAAGCAAGAGACTCTCAACGGCCCGATCTTCTCCGATGGTACCGGAGACAAAAATAAACGGCACTTCCGGCCGTAATTCCTTTGCCAGTTCCAGTGCTTTCTTCCCGTCGAACGATGGGAGCGAAAAGTCAGAAATGACGAGGTCGAAGTCCCGGCGTTGGAGCGCCTCGATGAAATCACTGCGTGTCTGAACGCGGTCGAACCGGGCGTGGATGTTGGCCTGCTCGAGAGTCGCGTGAATGAGTTCTGCGTCATTCACATTGTCTTCAAGATGCAGAATTGAAAGCTCTTTGCTCATCGTCCTGCCCCCGAAAATACGTTACGGAGTCGCCCGAATGCTGCTCGGCGGCGGCTCGTTGATGATAGCCCAGAAAACCCCGAGCTCCTTCACGGCATCGACAAACTCCGAAAAATCCACCGGCTTGACGACATATGCATTGACCCCGAGATTATAGCTCATCACCAGATCTTTTTCTTCCCTGGACGAAGTGAGCATGACGACCGGAATCGTTTTCAAGTTCGCATCGGTCTTGATTTGGCGCAGGACTTCGAGTCCATCGACCTTTGGCATTTTGAGGTCAAGCAAGATCGCGGCCGGATTTCCCGCCCCCCGCATCTTGAATTGCGCCCGACGGTAAAGATAATCCAGCGCTTCCTGGCCATCGCGAGTGACCACCACTTCGTTCGCGAGGTTGTGCTCCTCAAGCGCCGAAAGTGTCAACTCGACATCCCTCGGATTATCCTCGACCAACAGAATTCGTTTGAGCTCGGTCATACAGTCTCCTTCCTACCCTTCGGAATTGAAAAATAAATGGTCGCTCCCTTGTCGACAGCACCCTCAGCCCACGTTGTTCCCCCGTGCCGCGCGATGATACGCCGGACGTTGGCCAGCCCGATCCCCGTCCCTTCGAACTCATCCAGTCGATGGAGTCGCTGGAACACTCCGAACAACTTATGGGCATACCGCATGTCGAAGCCGACTCCGTTATCGCCCACAAAGAAGTTGTACGCGCCATCCTTGTCGGCACAGCCTATCTCGATCCTCGCCTTTTCGCGAGGACGGCTGTATTTCACGGCATTTTCAAGCAGGTTTTGAAAGACAAGCCGCAGCATCGATGCATCCCCTTCAACATTCGGCAACCCATCCACGACCCACTCAATAGCTCTTCCCTGGACGTCGTGGCTGATGCGCTCGATCAGGCTGTTGACAATTTCCTTCGTGTTTACCGTTTCGTGCTGCATTTCCGTGCGTCCCATGCGTGAAAACACCAGCAAATCGTCGATCAGCATACCCATTTGTTTCGCAGATTCCCCAATAGTCTTGAGAAAGCGCTGTCCCTTTTCATCAAGCGACGCGCCGGATTGTTTCTTAAGAAGATCAGCGAAGCCGTCGATGTGACGGAGCGGCGCGCGGAGGTCGTGTGAGACTGAATAGCTGAAAGCCTCCAATTCCTTGTTTGCTGCTTCAAGCTGTGCGGTCCGTTCGATGACCCGCTGCTCGAGCTCAGCGTTCAGCGTCCGGATTTCTCGTTCTGCCCGCTTCAGGTCGGCAATGTCCTGCGTAATCGTGCGAATGCCGACGATTTTTCCGGCACGATCGCGAAGCAGCCTGTCCCGGATAACGACGGGAATGGACGTGCCGTCCTTTCGGCGATAGGTTCGTTCGACGCCGTCGCTGGGGGGCATGGTGCCGGCCAGCTTTGCCAGGACACGTTCTCTCGTTTGTATTTCGTCCGCAGTGAACTTCCATCCATACTCACCAAGCACTTCCTCGGCGGTAGTACCGAACAACGACAACTCTGCCTTGTTGACCTTCACAAATCGTCCTTCTGCATCCAGTTCGTGATACGCCACGGGTGCATCGTCGAACATCTCCCTGAAACGCTGTTCACTCTCCCGCAATCGCTCTCCTACCTGTTTGCGCTCGGTAATGTCGATCGAGAGAATGACAATCCCTTCCGGAACCGGATATATTCTCAACTCGAACCATCCGTTGCTGCCGTCGGGGAAGGTGAATTCATTCTCCATGGACTGGGCCACACGCTCCTCAAGACTCTTGCGAAGAACGGCGAACACGTTCGTGGATTCTATGCCGGGCCACATGTCCATATACCGCTTGCCCAGTAACTCTTCCTTCGGGCGGCGATTGTGCTCGTCAGCTACATTGTTGAGGTAGAGATATCTCCAGTCGTTTCCTATGATCTGGCAGCCTTCGAGCATATGATCCAGCGTACTTTTGTACCGCTGTTCCGCATTCCTGATCTTGTCTTCGGCCTGTTTGCGCTCGCTGATATCTTCCTTGATGGCAATGAAATTCGTGATTCTTCCGTTGCTGTCCCGGACAGGTGTGATCGTCATCTCCTCCGTGTAGAGATCCCCGTTTTTCTTCTTGTTCACGATCTCTCCACGCCACACCCGGCCCTCTAGTACAGTGTCCCAAAGATTTTTATAGAATGTCTTGTCTTGCTTGCCGGACTGAGCAATCCGAGGGGTCCGGCCAATCGTATCTTCCATGGTAAAACCAGTGAGAGCTACAAAAGAAGGATTCGCCCAAAGGATGGTTCCTTTCACGTCGGTGATAAAAATTGCATTGGCGGCAGCCTCCAGAGCAGTCTTCTGAAGAAGGAGCTGTTCCTCAGTATGGCTGCGCTCTTCATTCTGTCGTTCGAGGCTTGCATTGACTGCCGTGAGCTCGGCTGTTCGTTCGCGAACACGTGTCTCAAGGCGTTCATTGGCCTTTCTCAGGCGGGAATGGAAAACGCTGAACAGTATACCCATCCCGACAAACACTCCTGCCGAAAGCACGCTCATCGGACTCTTCAAGGCGAGCGAATGCTCGGGAGGAATGAAAAACCACCAAACTATTACGGTGGAGATACCGGTGCCAATCAATCCACCTTCCATGCCGCCAATCCAGGAACTGAAGAAGACCGCAGGATAGAAAAGAAACCATACGTACGGATGTATGCCGGACCAGAATACTGACTGAAAGAAGAACGCGACGATCGGCGGAAGCACCGCAAGGGTTCTGCCTGCTCCCCATATCGAGTTTCGTTCTTTCATCTCGTTACCCCTCCTCTCCTCACAGCCCGCGGCGCACTTCAGAGATTCAGATCTGCATTCTCTGATTCTGTGTCACCATTTCGTGTCAAGACAACAACTTTGAGAGGGCAACCGCGGAGGCGGCCTTCGAGAATTCCGAATGTTTACCTCCCGGCACCTGTGAAAAAAAATTGGCCCCCTTCATCGTCTACGAATCCGGAGGCCATCAGAATTTGACACTGCCACACGATATTGAACCAAGTGCATGCTTACTTCTCCCATTGCAGGCAAAACAATGCGAGAAACGTGCTTCGGAGAACCCGAGCGGCTCCAATTGAAGCAACACTGCAAGACTGTTCATGTCACAACAAGAATTGAACATTTTGGTTCCCCGAAGGTCTCGCTCTGGTTTCACCTGCAAAGAAACCCAATTGTAGAGAATATACGATTCAGGATCGGTTTCCGCCCCACAAGATTTTGTAGTCCTCCAAAAAAGGCTCGGGCAGCTCGTACCATTGGAATGTCTAATCCTTGAACGTGCAAACTGATGAAAAAGCGCGAAAAACCGAAGTATTTGAAGGGACTTGCGACGCCGAGGAAAGGCCCGGACAGTTGAACGTCCTCTTATTTGATGCGTTATGTGGGTTTTACGGAAAACTAGAAGTCCACCGTCGCGCGGAGTTCTTCCGGCGGCTTCAACTTCCTGAAGCTTCCGTAGACCAGGACGTCGTAGACAATCTTGAGTCCGCCGGCAAAGAAAAATGGCAGGCTGAGAAGTGACGGACTCGCGAGCAACACTCCTGTGAGTGCAGGTGAGATGCTTGCGCCGACGGACCGGGCAATGGTCGTCACTCCGGAAGCCGCCGAACGCTCGTCTTCGGAAACGACCGCCATCGTGTACGATTGTCGGGTTGGAACATCCATTTGTGAGATCGTGAATCGAAGGATAAGCATACCGATCGCCAGAGGCAGCGTCGGCATGACGGGCACGAGACAGAGCAGGACGTTCGAAGGAATATGCGTGAATACCATTGTATTAACAAGTCCAATGCGCCTCGCGATCCGCGCAGCGAACAATGCCGATACCCCTGACACAAGATTTGCCCCGAAGAAAATTCCCCCGAGCACTTCCACGCTTACACCAAACTTCAAATAGAACCAATAGGCGATCATGCTTTGGATGATGAATCCACCTGCGAAGGCGTCAAGTCCGAAGAGAACACTCATCTTCAAGACCACCGGTTTGGAACGGTGCAGCCCAAAGGATGCACGTGACAAGGGAGGCAGGGATCCTCTGGAAGCTTCCGTCGCAGAAGAAAGCCGAAGGAACAACAGGGCCAGGATCAGGCCGCACCCTGCATAACCGAGCACAAGAACCCGAAAAGAGTCTAATTCCGAGAAACCCAAATTCTGTATTCCCCGGGCAATCAAGCCTCCGGCAAGCGCACCGATTGCACCAGCGAACGATCCCGCGAGATTGTACCACGCAAACATGTGTGTCCGGTGTTCGTCCTTCGACAGCTGCGAAAGTGCCGCCTGCTCAATCGACAGGAAGGGCCCGATTTCTTTTCCGCTCGGACTGATGACGCCAACGCTCGCGGCAACCACCAGCAAGATGAAATTGCCCGTGAACGCAAACACGATACCGGCCAGGATCATCAGGATTGCCCCAAGAATGAGCATTCCTCTTCTGCCAAGACGATCCGCACGCGTCGTGATCCAGAGCGAGACCACCGCATCCCCGAGAAGTGCAAGCGTGAAGAGAAGACCGATTTCCCCTGCACTCAAACCGACATCCGCAAGATAGAGAGCGAGGATGACGGAGACGAAGCCATAGGCAAAGAGCCTCGTGATGCGTGTGATGAAGAGAGTGGCGATATCGCGGCGTAATGGGGTCATCTTCAACGTGAATCGTACCGTGCCATGGAATGTACGAGTTGCGCGTCTCAGATCAAACGAAATCTTTCCCCACTTTTGCAGATCAGGTTCGCGTCGACCGATAGGACATGGGATCCCCTTACTTCAACATCAAGGATTTCCGTTCTGCGACAAAATCCCCTGCCTGAATTCTGATGAAATAAATGCCGCTCGGAAGATTGGATGCATCAAACTTCGTTTCGTACTCTCCGGGAGCCATGCGTCCATCGACCAGAGTCGCGACCTCCCTGCCAAGAAGATCATAAACCCTCAGGAGGACATTCCCGGAATTCGGAATGGACCATGCCACCGTTGTGGTGGGATTGAATGGATTGGGGTAGTTTTGATGAAGTGTAAAGCCCGGAATTGTTGTGCGAAATCCCGGAACGGCTTCAACGATTCCGTGATTCCCTGCACGCGCAATGACCTTGCTCTTCACATCGAGAGCACTATCGGGGGCGTACGAATACGGCGGCGTAAAAACGCTATCCGTCCCTTCGATGAGCAGCTGGGTCTGCCCCGGAGCGGTGTACCACCCTGACACCCACGTTACACCGTTGGAAGAATCCATAAAGGACACATTATTGCCGGCGGCGTAAAGTTTGCCATCCGGTGTCCCCGTTGTTGTGAGCAATTCCCAGGGATTCTGGACGTTTTCGAAGTAGTTATTCTCGACTCTGCACTCTGCGTAGAGGCGCGTGCGGACGCAATAGTTATTCCCGACGGCACTGAAGTAGTTATTGTAGACGTGCACCCTGCCATAACGCACCGAGGGAAGGCGCTCGGTACAGAGCTGGTCGTACCAGCAATGGTGAAACGTCACGTGAAGGAACCCGAGGTCCGCGGTGCGCAGATCGCTGGAACCGACGAGATTGACGTTGCGGTGCGTCGATTGATTGATGTAGCGGAAACGGCACCAGCAGACAGTGACGCTATCCGATCCGTTCGTGATGTCGAGCTCGCCATCTGCGCAATCCGTAAAGGTGCATTGCGTAACGACAATGTTCTTCGCTCCATCAATAATGGTTATCCCATCCCCGTCTCCAAGGCCCAGGGGATTGGTGAAATTAAGACATCGAATAATGACGTTACTCACTCCGATTCCCAGATACAGGTCGCCGTTAATTGATGAAGTTGAGTCCACTCCCTGGATAGTCTTGTTGGAAGATACGATGACATCACCGCCCAGGACGATTGTCCCTGACACGTTGATTATTATAGGGAAAGGAGATGCAGCATACGTTGTGAAATCGGAAGCGCTTGTGACGGTCACGCTCGTGCCCCCCGTGCCTCCAGTTGCATTTCGGCCGAATCCGTCATATCCGAACAGAAGAGCGGGTGAGAACAGCATTAAGAGAAGGATGAGCCGTGCGTCGGCGCAGCCGAAAAGTTTACTGGTCATCATTTGCCACCGTTGAGGAAGGGCGTTCTTGTGTGGTTATTGTCTGTATCCGTTCTGCCGCCACTCTGCGTAGACGGCGGGGAGAAACAGATCTTTGTGTTGGATAATCAGAGTGAATAACCGCACTCGATTGTCCTTCTCGATTGATCCTGCAACCGTCGCCTTGTTCTCAGACGATGGTAACCATTCATACAGAAATCCTTGCGCCGCAAACACGTACACAGGTTTCTGCACTTTTTTCGCGGGTGCAGCGTCGAACGCAACGTCAAGGTAGTTCGGCGGAAGAAGGACAGCATACGTTGAATCGCTGCGGACAAGAGCGTTCTTCCATTGTTGATGGTCGCTGGAAGAGACGGACGTCATCTCCAACGGGCGCAACGGAATCGGCGTCACCGTTGAGCAATCGATCGTAACAGCATCGATTCGCCATACATCGGTCAGCGAAGATAAGCGGATGTGCAGTGGACCGTTAATAGCACGAAGGTTCTGGATCCGAATCGCTCGCGTGAACGGTGCTACATTGGCTTCAGGAGGCATAAGGCCGACTTCCTTCCATCCTGACCTCCCTTCCACTTCTATCCGAAGACTGCAATCACGAATCCATTCCCGGATCGTGTTCTGTAGTTCCGGATTCCGTTCGAGTGCATCGTAAAATTGCATCGTCGCGTCACCCAGGACCGAACCCGCCGCACGGTACGCTTCCGTAACAAGATCTGTGTTCACTGCATCGACGATGAGCGTTGCTTCCGACGCTTCGGGCGGTAGAACAAATTCCAGGCTCAAGTTGTCGCGAAATCCTGACGAAGGCTCAGTATTTGCGAGGTCCGACTGCCAGTAGCGCTTGTCTTTCAGCGCAACGTTGGCAAGGATGTTTCTTCCTGAATGATCCTGCGCCGACACTGGAGGATGAGCCTTCAAGACGGGCCACAGAGTATTGTCAACGTCTAGAACGGCCGAAGATGCTTCGCCTTCATCCCCCACGAAGAGATGTACGCTGTTGATCAAGTGGGTTTCAGGCCGTTCATTGGAGACGCGAACGCTGAGATTGCCAGCAATGGAGACGAGAGAGGGGAGTACGCTGAATGTTTCCGTTTCGAACGCTTTTGACACTGATGTGCCAAATGCTTCGGCCTCAAGTCGAAAACTCGTTCCATCGTTTGCATACACATAAGGACAGGAGCCGACACCGACGGGCCGGCTGATGTCGAATTTGGGAGGATCACTGACCAATTGAACAATATATGGAGCGGCCACCAAAACCATTGGAACAACCCAAACACCTTTCCAAATGCTTGTCTCGAGACGTTCGATGAAGGCAATCGTGGTGAACGGCAGCGAACCGTCGAACGGTTTCGTGATTCCGTTTTTGGTCGACGTGCCCTGTCCGTTGAGTTCCGTCTCTGAAAACGAAAACGTCTCAAACGTATATAAGGTCGAATCAGCGGTTAGAACGCGAAGAGGACCCTTGCCCCCAAGCTCACGCAATTCACTTCTCTTGGTCGTTTCGTATGAAGCCGGGCAACCGATCGATGAAACAAGGGCCGCTAGGAGCAAGAAATGAAGCAACCCAAATGATTGCGCTTTCGGTTTCACACAAGCGTACTGTTCGTGAGTGTTCATGGTAAACCTCTCTTCAAAAGGCAATAACCAGAGTCAACCTCTTCGCGGCAATGTCAATGGTGTACGTTTTCGACTCAAACGATGTACTCATCGAAGTTCGCAGTGGAATGGACAGCATCAGATCCAACATCGAGGAATCAAGCACGAGCCCTAGCTGCAACACCGGCGAGACAAGGGACGCTGAAATAATGATGTCGCTGGATGAAACGCTATACCAGTTTTCTGATGCCCCAAATCCAATGATGGGTGTAAGAGAAGAATGAGGATCCATGCGGTAGAGAAGCGCCGTATTGAACCCCGTGAGACTACCTGTACCAGCTCCTCCGAGTGCAAATCCCCATCCGCCCACGACCGAAAGAGTCCTATCCCAAAACAAGGGAACCTCCATACCAAATGAAATAGGAATAAATGCGTCGGAGACCTGCCCTGTCAGTAATTCCAGGTCGTGGAAACTTCCCAGTGCAAAGCCGATTGAGAGTTCCAAGCGGATCGTTGCAAACTTTGGCCGCGAGACCCCTTTTTCCGGTGCGACAAGAGGAAGGTAGAAATCGTCGAACGGTTGAATCGGGACGTGCGGCGTTTTCACAAACAGCGAAGGCGGCGGATGTAACAAGGTGCCATCTGCATAGAATATTTCAGGATTCGTCGAGCCCAACAAGTAGCTTCCACGCAACAACTCACTCCGGAATTGAACCTTTTCGGCGCATTGTCGAAGTGTTGCGTACGTAATTTTACACGCCGTATCCCGGAGGGAGCCTTCCGGGGCCTGCAGCTTCATCCCCACCCAGAAGGAGCTATCCGGCATCTGATAGAACCACGCCGACTGGAAATCGTTGACGCCTTCGAAGAGATCATAGGTCGTGCGCTCATTGAGGTCGATTTCCGCCCCAACTTTCGAGCTGATGATGAGGAGACGCGGTCCCTGCGCTGCGACCTCGACCGGCAAGGCAATGATACAGCAGATGAGCAGAAGCGAACTCAAGAATGGATACCGCATGGCATTTCTCGGTTTGACAGTGCGAGGTGATTTCGATCCGCTGCTGAACAAAAGAAAGGTACGAAGATCCTCGAATTGAGTTGTCATGAATTCGTCACGATTTTGTAAGAATCTGGCGGGGACTTAACAGGAGTGACACTTTCCACACACGATGGAATTTGTGACTTGTCATATTTGGGAAATCCACCGTTACCAGTTAGATCGTGATTCTTCGAAAGCTCCACGTGTGGAAGTGATCTGTGCCTTAATCGGAAAAGTCGTGGCCAAGAAGTAAGACTTGATGCAGGAGTGGGTGCCTTAGAACCTTGGAAGCTGCAAGGGAAAGTTCACATCGCTTCTTTTGGCTCCGTGCGCGAACGAAGGCTGGGGGGATTGGGAGTTTTTTGGGAACTACGTCAGGCCAAATCGATCTCGAAACCGTCGGAGACCGCTCGTACCGACAATCGCTTGAGAGGCCGTTGGGCAGGACCGTGTGTCGCGCCCCCTTGCAGGTTGAACGTGCTGCCGTGAAGCGTGCAATAATACTGGTTCCCTTCGAATTCCAATTCATTATTCGCGTGCGTACACCGCAGGAGAAGCGCGAGGAGGCTCCCATCTTTTTGTTTCTGCACAGCGATGTCATACGCAAAATGAGCCGGCCTGACAATATGAACATCCGGCGTTGCTATGAGATCGGCCGGGATGTACGCCCTATCATTCCGTACCGGAGCGTCATAAACTGCATAGGGTGCACAGGACAGTTGAGAAAGACTCAGGAGTCCGGCGTTGAGCGCAAGACACAACGTGCACGATGATTGAATGAACTCTCGCCGTTCCATCGCTATCCCTCAAAACGAGAAACCAACGCCAAGGTTTAGAAACGAATTATCATTCTTATATTGCTGAACGGACAGTGGATCAGACACCAGCGCGGGATTTTCGTTTCCCGCATGCACGATTCGCACGTCCGCCTTCAGGACGACGTTCGGAATTGGCAGGTAACACACCCCGACGATGACGTGTTGTTGATTCAGAGTGCCGTCGATGATGCCGTCCGATGGAATCGCTGAATTCAAATCAAGCCTCTCGTATCGAACGAAGAGGTTCAGTGCATCGGATCGTCCGGATGCAAACAGGTCATATGCTGCCTCCACGTAGGCACCGTACTCCTGTTGCGGCGTATTGTTACTGTACGCGCGATCGATCTCAAATGCATCCGGGACAGAAACGATCGTTCCGAGCGCTCTGATGCTCAAGTTCTGCGATTCAAGTTCAACATCCGCCTCCCCAATGAGCACTGGCGTACCGAAAACCCCCGAAGCCAATCCAAGGCTGTCGGCTTCCGTGGCGCTCAACCCGACAGTGCCTCCGTAATAGCCTGAAACTTGAGCTCTGAGTCCGCTGCTGTTCCATCGCAGCGCACCGGTGACAGCCAGGTTGTTCGCATTCGCGGTTCTTCCTTCGAATCTGCCTTCCCGGATACCGCTGCCGTGTTCGAACCAGGCGCTATTGAGCCCATTGACCAATGCCACACTGTAGTTGAGCGGAAACGTCGAGGGTTTTCCATAGAAGCCAACGCCCAGCTCCCGCCAGGTAGAAGGAAGTATCCACGTTTCCACCTGCGTCCGTTCGTTGCCATTGAACCCGGTTGGCAGATGATCTTCGTTCAGAATTCCTATCCGCGGGAGAAAAAGTCCTGCGGTCACATAATGATCCCGGTCGAGCGTGAATTTCAGAAACGCCTGTTCGAATGCGATTTCTCCCCCGCTTTCTCCTCCGCTGACTTTTGCGTCTTCCATTTCGAGTTCGCTGAAGAACGAGATCGATTGATTGAACTGGTGTCCTACGAATAAAACGACCCGCTCCAGGTCCATCGAGGAAGTCTTGTTGTCCGAATCCAATTGGTAGACTGCATCGCCATAACCGCCGATACTCGTTGAGCTCACGACACTTTCGCCTAATGTGTCTTCAGCGGTCGGACCGTTCCTTTGGGCGAGGCCAGGGACAGCACAAAACGAGAGAAGTAATGCAACGACAGGAACGACGACGACTTTCATTTATGCCTCCATTTAATCAAGTGAGGGATTGGATCGTGGCGATGCGTAAGGAATGCTTTTTTCGTTGTTTTTCGATGAAAATGAGCATAACAGTTAAAAACATCTTATAAGACTAAATTAGTCCTATTTGATGGATTTGTCAAGCAAAAACTCAATTTGTCCCCCGTAGCCCACCCGGAGGACAACGAAGAACTTTGCAGGAACTGACTTCGGTGAGAGTTGGACTGATTCACGGTCTTGTTACGAATGGGTTGGGTACATTTCGGTTTCTGACCACGGTTCGCATTCGTTCCTCGCTGGACCGCAATCTCTTCAAATCTTATCCGATTTCTTACCAATGAACTGGAAACGCCAGGAGACCACCGTATTTTTCGAAGAAAATGCCTTATCATTCCAGAAGGATTTTGGATTTCAAAAACATTGACCCGCAAGTTCATCCGATTATTCCAGGACCTGTCATGAAGAACAGACATCTTGTTTCAAGTGTCATCACCGCTCTTCTTCTCTGTTCGCCGTTAGGAGCACAAGAGAAAAATACCGCGACCCTCGATGTCGGCAAAGCACGGTATAAGATCAGCCGGAATATTTACGGCCATTTTTCCGAACACCTCGGCCACTGCATTTACGGCGGATTCTGGGTCGGTGTGAACTCGAAGATTCCGAATGTCCGCGGGATCAGGTCCGATGTCGTCGCGGCAATGAAAGAGATCAAAGCTCCCGTGCTTCGGTGGCCCGGCGGTTGCTTCGCCGACGAATACCATTGGAAAAATGGGATCGGTCCGGATTCTTCGCGTCCTTCGATGGTGAATACGAATTGGGGCGGAGTGACTGAAGACAACAGCTTCGGAACCCACGAATTCCTCGACCTTTGCCAGCAGATCGGCTGTGAACCCTATATTACCGGAAATCTCGGCAGCGGCACAGTCCAGGAATTGTCACAGTGGGTCGAGTATGTGAATTCGGACAATATCAGTCCCATCACCGAGTTGCGGAAGAAATACGGGCGGGATCAATCGTGGGGCGTCACCTTTTGGGGCCTCGGCAACGAGTCGTGGGGGTGCGGCGGAGACATGAAGCCTCAGTACTATTCGGATGTCGCGCTGCGCTACGCGAATTTCATGAGAAACTATGGCGCTCACCGGATCAAGAAAATCGCCGTCGGTCCCGGCGGGGACGATTACGACTGGACAAACGTCCTGATGCGCGAAATGGGGAATTCCATTTGGGGTCTTTCGCTCCACTACTACACGTGGTGCAACGACATCCAAGCCACCGACGTCACGGAAAAGAACTGGTACAGCACCATGCAGAAGACGCTGAAGATGGAAGAGATTATCGAGAGAAATTCGAAGATCATGGACCAGTACGATCCGGGCAAGAGTGTGGCTCTCGTCGTGGATGAATGGGGAACGTGGTACGCGGTCGAGCCCGGAACGAACCCGGCTTTCCTGTTTCAGCAAAACACACTTCGCGATGCGCTCGTTGCCGGGATCAATCTGAATATTTTCAACAATCATTGCAGCAGGGTGAAGATGGCCGCCATCGCGCAAGCAATCAATGTGCTGCAGTCGGTCATACTGACGCAGGGGGACAAAATGGTCCTCACGCCGACCTACGATGTCTTCGACATGTATAAGGTGCACCAGGATGGAGTGTTGATCCCGACATCACTGCAAACGGACAGCATCGCGGTCCCGGGAGGCAGCATTCCAGCGCTTAACATATCCTCTTCACTCGACAAGGATGGAACGATCCATATCACTCTCTGCAATCTCAGCACGTCGAAGGACGAACTGCTGACCTGCGACATCAAATCGTTCGCCGTTCAAACGGCGACGGGAACGATCCTTACTGCAGACAAACTCAATGCAGACAACACGTTCGACGATCCGAACAACGTGACAATCAAGACGTTCGGGGGATTCAAAACGTCTGCGCATCAAGTCGACGTCACCGTTCCAAAGCATTCGGTCGTGGCGCTCGAAGTGAAAGGGACTTCCGAGGTCAAAGCTCCTGCGGTTGACGTGACGAAGCTGAAACACGGGCTTTCGTACAATTATTTTGAAGGAAGCTGGCGGCGTTTGCCTGATTTTTCGGAGATGAAGCCATTGCGGTCGGGGACAGTGAACAACGTGGTGTATCCGGCGGGAACGGCGGAGCTTGACTTCGGTCTCGCATACAGCGGTTATATCAAGATCGACGCGGCAGGGATGTACGAGTTCTCACTCACCTCCGATGACGGGTCAAGACTGACCATCGACAACAATGACATCGTGCTCAACGACGGCTTGCACGCGATGGTGGAGGTCTCCGGATCGGTGTTCCTGACAAAAGGGTATCATACCATCGGTGTGTCGTTCTTCCAGGCAGGGGGGGGAAGCGGACTCAAGCTCATGATGCAGGCTCCGGGTAAGGAGAAAATGCCCGTCGGGGACGAGCTCCTCTATCATCCGGAACAGTAATAGCGCCGTGTTGTTTGATGGTATGGACAAATTGACGTCGTTCGTAGGAACGCGAATATTCGCGTCTCTACAAGGACATAAACCAAACAACACGGCGATCATCGACACGTTGGGGTTTCATCACCCGTCCGCCGGCTATTTTGGTGCAAAGAAACACTTGGACAAAGGGCTCTCTCCCTTTCGGTTCGCCTCGCTCGTGGGGATTTGATTAATCAAATCCTTATAGAATCAGACGTAGGCTACAATCTCCTTTTAAATCAAATTTCCCCGTCAAATCTCCATTCGCTCGATCATTGCGTGTTCTCTCCATCGTCTGACGGCTGATCCCGCGTCTGTGAGCGTTTTGCCTCCTCCCGCGTCATCTCCGCATATTCCTCATCCGGTGTCAACGTTCGCGCACGGATCCACACGCGTATCCAGAAGCCAATCATGACAAACAAACACAACCAATAGAACCACCACGAACCGCCGACAATCCACTCGAACACTCCATAACCGGCAGTGACAAACACCCAATAGAACTTCTTTATTCGATCGAGGAGGTCATTGGACTCTTCCGCGAGCTGAGGAACATCGCGGTTGGCGACTTGTTCAGCTGAACGTGACGGTCCGGCCTGTCCGACTCTTTCCTTCAAGACGTCCATGCCGCCGCGTCGTTCGATCTCTTCGTACGCAAACGCGAGGGCGTCGGGTGTGTACTCCTCCGATATCTTTTCTACGATCGCGATGAGAGCTTCATCCGGCATCGCGCTTATTCGTTTTCTCAGATCTTGATCCACGGGTTAGACTTCGTACTAGTTTTGTATTTCGTTCCTGTGCGGCGGTGAAGCGAAATTAATGGTTCGTCCCTGACTCTTCGATTCGCATATTTCAAATCCCCCAATCCCCCTTTGTGAAAGGGGGTGTCTTAGGTTCGGCTACACTCGCTCATGCCAAAGCCTCTCATTGTTCATATTCCCGTGCGCTAGCTTCGAAAACCACCAGCCAATGGACGTCCCCCTGTTCCTTTTTCTCTTTGTGCGATGGATTCAAAATCACCGGCGATGCAATCAGAGATTTCGGCTTCGCTTTTGTTTCAGTGCGAGAGCCCGCGAAATCGGGGCGATTCGCGGAGCGTCCATTGTTCTCAGCTTACCGAATAAAGAAACCCTTGGAGGTTGGCATCACTTACTCATATCCGATCCCTGTATCACAACTTCCGCGGGCGTTCGATTTCGCTTCCGTCCTTTCTTTCTGCCACTTTCTTTGGACTGGCAAAGAAAGTGGCATGGCGGCGTTGTGCGTCTGCCAAGTTCTCCGACAACCAAATTAAGAATTGTTAGCGAAAGGGGTAGTTTGCTGACAATCCAGTCGAAGATACAGATACCCGCTAGATCCCTACCTTGCATTGCAAGCAGGCTCCAGCTCGGCGATCAATTGCTGTTGTCGCGCGGTGGGATCACCCCCGGTCACTTCTGCCATCCACGATGTGGGTTCGAATTGCGTCACGCACGGGTTGTCGCCC